>Ga0100390_10005277_pt1 | contig 11066 bp, 9 predicted proteins | sample CryGeymeta201514_FD_81540 | JGI IMG/M metagenome (GOLD analysis project Ga0100390, IMG submission 81540) | Groundwater microbial communities from Crystal Geyser aquifers in Utah, USA - Crystal Geyser metaG 2015-14 | ecosystem: Environmental > Aquatic > Deep subsurface > Groundwater | place: USA... | reverse complement strand
CAAGCTCCTTGAACGATAAGGAACCTGGTTCACCCTGCGGAAGGCGAGGATCAGACTAAATCACGGGCAGCCTGTAGGAAAACGGAAAGTTCGCCCATCTGTTCAAGGCCTTATGGCAGAGTAATTTACGCGCAAATTGCGAATCCGCTTCATGCATCACCGGCAAATCAGTTGCTGCATCTCGCGAAATCGAGATGTATCACATTGAAGAAACGAGAAAACATTCGGCAGCACCGCTGCGTACGGTGTGCGCGAAGTTGTTCCCTATTTGGACCGTTGCGATCGACCACTTCCCCCGTCCATTCCGGACGGCAAAAGCCTTGGTTTCACGTGGATTTCTTAGCCTGTCCGGCGCTTGATGGATAGTATCTTGGCAGGGCGCAATGCCCGGAGAATTGCGTTCTGGTAACAGATAGCCATCCTCAGAAGGCGAATTGGACGCATTAGAAAGGGCGACGTGCAGGGAGCACGAACCCTTTCGATATGGCCTAAGCTTCACCCAAGATCGCACGGGAGAGGTCCGCCAATCCCTTTGCATCTAGGCGCGCAGATAGCGCGTCCTTTCGCAGCAAATCTTCGGACAAGTGAGGATGAAACTTCTCGAATAAAAGGTTCGGTTCATGGGCAAAGAGGTCCACCTCAATGCCACTTGCCAAGGTCGAAAGTGCGTCGATCAAGGGCGGGGCCTCGTCCTTCCCGAATACCTCAAGGAATCCATCGTGCGTCTGAACCGTGTACCCGCTCGCACGAAGAGCGAGCGCAAGGGTCGTGGTTCGAACCGAACCCGTTCTTGTGGCGAGCACGGCAGCGTCATCGCCAAGCTGCGCTATCCGTCCTGGATCAAATTGGAGATGGGCATAACTGCCGCGTGCCTCGTCGAGCAACTGCTGCGCCGTCGCATCAAGATAGATCGGGCGTTGTTGACCTTCCAAAACTTCGAACATGCGCTCAATCACGCGGTCATGGATATTGCCTGGATCACCTCCGAAGATGGGCGGCACACCAGCCTTCGCCGGGGTGACCATGATGATCCGATCCCGGTCAAGAACCTCTTGCACAAGCCATCGCCTACCCGAGAAAATAAGAAGCATTCCGGGAGCGATCATGTTGTCGATGGGTAGAGTGCCAAGTTCCTTTCCGCCTGAAATCAGCCGATACTCTTCGGGCGTCTGGAACACGGCATAGAAGCTGTAATGCTCAACCAGTTTTTCGCCCATGGCACCGAGCAGCAGAAGCCCATCGCGGGCTTGCTCAATGAGCGCGACCTCTGGATGCCCGAGCGCCCGCAACACCTCCAGGAACAGCTGGGTATCGACCTGACGGAAAGGTCCGATCTGGCAGAGTATTCCGTATAGCTGTTGCGCTCGTATTCCGCCTCGTTCGGCAATCACTGACAGGATTTGGTGGACAAGGGTTGAGAGGTGCAGGGCCTCCCGTTGCGGTGGTTCGCACCAGCCTTCCAAAAGCAATTCAATCATCGCGATGGCCCGAACCATGCCAAGGCGAAGGCGGTCCGAAAAATTGCTCGTCGGCGTAAGCTTCGCTTCTACGGCATATTGCCGAAGGATGGCAGGTTTGCCTGGTCGCCGCCCTGAGCGGCCAAGCCTTTGCCTGAGCGAAGCCACGCTGAACGGTGCGCCGATCTGGCCGACACAGGTTACGTCGCCAATGTCGATGCCCAGCTCCAGCGTGGAAGTGCAGATGGCAGTCGTCGGCGCATTGCTATCCTTCAGGCGGCGTTCGACGAAGTCGCGGTGCTCGCGCGATAGGCTGGCATGATGCGGATAAAATTCCTGCGGAAGGTGCTCTTCTTCGCACAGCGTTCGCAACCGGTCCGAGTAAATTTCGACTGCCTGACGCGCACCCGCAAACACAAGATTGTCGCTGCCTCTAAGGTGCTCGAAAAGGTGTCGCGCAATGGTATCCGTTGCCGACGGCCCCTCGTCCTCCTTATCGCCAGCGACGTGGCCGCGGAGTTGAAGCTGCAACTCGGCTGATCCGCCCTCCGCGATGATCTGCTCGACATCGCCGGGATTATCGGGACGGAGATAAGCCTTTGCCAGCTCCATGTCTCCAAGTGTGGCCGACAGCCCAATGCGGCGAACTCGACGCTTTAGTGCTATCTCAAGGCGCGCAAGAAGCGAACGCATCTGAATGCCGCGCTCGCTGTCGAGGACCGAATGCAATTCATCGAGAATGACTGCGCGTGTTGCGCCAAACAGCCTCGGAATCTCCAAACCGCGACGAATGAAGAGGGCTTCAAGAGACTCCGGGGTGATTAGCAGTACGCCCCTTGGTCGCTTCGTGGCTCGCGATTTGACCGATGACGAAACGTCGCCATGCCACGGCGTGATTGGCAGGTCAGTCTCGCGACAAATGTCCTCCAGTCGGCGCGCCTGGTCGGTGATGAGGGCCTTCAGTGGCGCGACATACAGAATGTCGAATCCGGCCTCTTCAGAGGGGCTATCGAGGACCTGGGACAGCAACGGCAGAAATGCGGCCTCGGTCTTGCCTCCGGCAGTGCTGGCGGCGACGATCAGATCGCAATTGCCGTCCATGAGCACATGCGTCGCCCGCGCTTGGATATCGCGCAGGTCTTTCCAGCCTTGCTGACGAATCCATTTTTGGAGCGGTCGGGCCAGCTTGTCGAACGCTGTGCTCACAGTCGGAAGCTGGCGAGCTCGTCACTCTCGGGCACAGCGCCAACGCTCTCATCGACGTCGCTCATATCGTCACCAGAATCTTCGGCAACGTCCAGCTCTTCGATGAGGTCCGACCATTCGACACCCGGGTTTTGTTCGAGCACTGCTAGGAGATTTACAAAGGCGGTGACGGTGTTGCGAGGCGTTCTGAAATAGGCCTCCCCGATTCTGTCCGAGCAGTGCGCCATGAACGCTTCCAACGCGTGGTCTGGTAAGGTCGCATCGTCGTCCTGCATGACGGCGCGAATGTTAGCCAGGAGCACGAACAGGTCTTCGGGTGTGAGGTTGGCCAGTCGAATGACCGGCCCCGAAAGATCGACCAGCCCGTCCCGCGCAAAGGTGTTCTCTGCAAGGCGAGATTGGAGAGCTTCATAGCTGTAGAGGCCGCGCCGCGTATTCATGAGGAATTCCGGTGTGCCGCCCATGAGGAACCCGAGGTTCTCCGCGCTCCCTTGTAGCACGTCATTCAGGATGCGCAGGATTTGCTCGAAGTTGGCGTTGCGCGCTTGCGATGATGTCAGCTTGTAGAGGTTGACCATCTCGTCAAGGCCGACGAGTAGCCCCTTGTAGCCTGCTTCACACACGAATGCCGACATGAGCTTGAGGTGATCGTATACGCTCGCGTCACTAATGATGGTGCGAACACCGAGAGCCTTACGAGCGTCGGTCTTGGTTGCAAATTCGCCGCGCAGCCATCGGATCGCTGCGGACTTGAGTTCTTCATCGCCGGTTTCGTGTCCCTCCCAATACCGGCGGATCACCTGCGCGAAGTCGAAGCCTCCTGTCAGTTCCTCGAAATGTGCAAGGCGCTGGCGAATAACTTCGTCGGTAGGTTGTTCTTTCGCTTCGGCGTCATGGTGCGCTTGGCTGACAAATCGTTCGACAACATTGGACAATGCACCGCCATCAGGTTTGGTTCGCGTGGCAAGGTTTCGCGCCATTTCCGCATAGAGGCCACGCGCTTGTCCGCCGGTCGCGTGGATGCGTCGATCAGGGGCAAGATCAGCAAACATTACGACCAGGCCCTTCTCGAGGGCCACAAGCCGGATCAGGTTCATAAAGAAGGTCTTGCCGGAACCGTACTCGCCGATGACGAATCGAATTGCTGATCCGCCATCGGCGATCCGGTCCATGTCCTTGACGAGTTCTTCGATCTCACGAGCACGTCCGACCTGGATGTGCCGAAGCCCCAATTTCGGAACAACCCCGGCGCGCAACGCCTGAACGATGGCGTCACGTTCGCGCGGCTTTAGTCTCGACATAAATTAACCCCCCTTCGCCAGCTCGGTCCTCAACGCATTCGCGATGTCCGGCGACACATCATATCCATCATACTCATCGAGCAAGGCTTCATCGAATTTTTGGAACGACCATTCGTTGATTGCCTCCAGCGCACCAGACGGCATCAGACCCTGATTTCCTGCGATCTCGTCAAACTCTTCGTCAGTCCAATGTTCGCGCTGGATTATCTGCTCGACAAGGATCGCGTGTTTGGGATCAAGTCCAGTCAAGGAAGTCGGCAAGGAACTTGCTTGGAGAGACTGGTCGCTCTCGTCTTCGTCGGCAGAGAAAATCTCGCCAAGTACGCTCGAAACGCGCTCGGTGTCATTTCGGATGGCGGCGATACGCGCTGCATCGAGCGAGGCCGCCCGGGCCTTTGGTTCATCGGGGATTTGCTCGCCGGGGGCCCCCGCTTCGGCAGCTTTAACGCGGACAGGGCCGTCAGGAACGTCGCCGGCATGAAGGTCGGCGTACACGAGGCCGGCATCGATCCCTAAAGCCTTGTAGATCTTCTCAATGCAGGCCACTTCCTCTGGTTGAATGACGCTGTCAGCGTGGGCAATTGCGACAACCGCCCCGCGCAAGGCGAGGTGATGTTCTGCATCCGCATCTTTCAACCGGCTCCGCAACCACGACATGTCGGGCGGGACATCGAGATACCATTCGAGATTGGCATGGAGACGCTTTCGCTCCAGCTCTGTCAGACCCGTGGTCGCCTCGATCTTGTCGCGTAGTGCCCTCCGTTCTGCTTCGACGAGCTTGCTATCGGCATGTGCAACGAAGGTCGCCAACGCTAGTTCGAATAATTCCACCCGATAGGCCGGGGAGACATCCTCCAGCCTTTCGACTGTCTCGCCCAGTTCGAAAATAACTACTGGCTCGTCGGCCTTCGGTCCGCGCAGCGAAAATCGCGGATCGGGAGCCATGCCGAAACCCATCCGCGCCAGCGCATCCGCAGCGCCGGCCAATTGCCGCTTGCCAAACCTCTCTGGCATTGCGCCCTCGAGCCGCGAGATCACATCGACCGCCGGAACCAAGCCACCCGCTGCAACTTGCTCGCGCGCCCACTCCCTTAGTTCTTCAAGTTCGTCTGAAGGGAACAACCTCCAAAGCTCGGCGGGAAGCAAAGCCTGAGCTTCAATCGTCCCTCTGCCGTCAGGATTGCGGCCCAGGTACCGGCTGAACTTATCGAGTTCATCCATCGCTTCGTCTGCGATCTTCTGCGCTTTCTGGACTGGTGAACGCAGTTCGGAGACATCAGGAATCTGGGCTTCTCCGCCGCTCTTCGCGCTAAGATTGATAGTGCAGTTGAACTCACTAGAGGCAGCTCGATACGTCATAGTCAGTAGTTTTCGAGGCGTGCGAACTTTTAAGCCGTCGGGATACAGCGCATCAAATTTTAGTTTGAAAAGTGCCCGGAACTCGTCGCCGCAACGCTCGGCAGGCGTGCGAAGGCGGCGTTCAGGATGACATAGCAACCATAGGGACATCCATTCTGCGTCCAAGGCTTCGCCTTCAGAGATCATTCCCCCGAGGGCAAGCTTCAACAGAATGGGCAAATCCCAACTGCGATTATCCAGAATGGCCTGTTTTAGTGTCGGATCAACTGTCGAAAAGCCGCCCATGACCGCTGCGCGGGCAATATTGAGAAATTCGCCGAGATACCTTTGCACGGAGTAGTTGCCGGAAAAGAGAGTTTTGAGACGTTCAACCTCCGCGACAATCTCTTGCTTCTCATCGTCGGCCGGCTGTTCGACTAGAAACCGCCGCTCAATGCCATAGAAGAAAAGGAACAAATATCCGGGATTGATCGTCCCATCCTGACGGCCACCAGCCAGCCAGTCGAGATAGGTCGCCCTGCAAACTGCAGGGATCGTCGAATATCCCGGCCAGTATGACATGCCATCGCCATTTTTGTCGCAGCCGACACGCGCAACGGATAGCGACGGATCGATATAGGCTCGGCAAGTCTCGCGGTAGTACGACGAGCCAATCTGTGGTGGGGTGCCGACATAGACCATGCCGTCAATTGCCCGCCCAGCGATATTGACCGTTTGCCCTTTGGGTACCCAACCTTGGGGCGATCGGGTCGAGCTTACTTCACGGGTGGTCCCTTTTCGATCAGAAGACGTTTCTGGCGCAGAAGGTTGATCGGAGCTGGCCTCGTTTCCGAAAAGCTTCTCACGCAGCTCCTTGATCCGCGACGGACGAGAGACCACCTCCTGCGCGTCCCACTCGCTTGCTGCTGGATTTCGGCCAAGCACTGGCGGGTGATGTTCTTGTGTTTCTGTGTGCCTTTCTGCGGTCCTTCTGCGGGATGCAGCTTCGAGTGCTTCTCGGGCAGCTCTGCCGACGCGAATAAGTTCGGAATTATCCTGCTTTGGTAGATACGGTTGCGAGGACGAGCGCTCAGTCTTCCCGCCGGATGAGGCTTCCTCGGCTCTTGATTTCGATGACCGCGACGCGATTTCCTCAAAGCGATCCGAGTTCTTCGGATCAAAGATCGATGAATCGTCACCGAACAGCTTTCGACGAAGCTCCAGTGTCCTGGATGGCGTGGACGCACTCGGCTCGTTTTCCGGGCTGCGTTCGACGCTAGTTCCTTCGACTCCTGTGATGGCAACTGGAAGGCTGTTGGCCAAGGGCCGCTCGGAGGCAGCATCGTTTTCTAGAGGCCGGACTTGCCATTTGCGTGTCAAATCCCCTCGCTGATCTTCAAGATTATCGCCTGGATTGGTGCGACTTGAGTCAATCCTCGAAGCTCGACGCTTCTCATACCACCATACAAGAAGGCCCGGACCAATGAGGATGAAAAGTCCCTCGAACCAATCAGGCAGGCTGCCTAATACAATTGCCGAAAAGATCGAACAACCGAGAAAGAAGGCAAAATAGAGCCCGGTTATGCGGAGGATTTTCCAGAAAACCGACATATGCACTGCCTGCCATTTTGCACAACTTAGGTCACGCTGATTTTGTGTCCCTCCAGAGCCCTATCGGGCTTTGTGCTAAAGCTCTCCGCTAATCTGGGTCACGCGACCGCACCCAGCCCATTGCGCTGGATGATCGAAAGCAGCCTCAAAGCAGGACCTCCCGGCTTCTTCGCGCCGCGTTCCCAGTCGGACACGAGGTTCTTCGATACGTTGAGATAGCGTGCAAAGACCGGCTGCGAGACGTGCTCGGCCTCGCGAATGGCCTTTATTTCGTCGGGTGAGAGGACCGGCGCGGGCGCAAGGCAGGCCTCGTCGAACTCGCGCATGGTGCGCTTGTCGATGGTCCCAGCGTCATGAAGGCCTTCCATCATCTCATGGACGGCGGCCATCGCCTCGCTCTTGTAGGTCTTTGCCTTAGCCTTACTCATCGTTTCTCACCTCGACCAATCGGCCTGCTTCAACTTCCGTTTCGATCTGGTCCTCGCCCAGCTCCAGCATGATGCTGGCGGCCTTGCGATAGACCTTCAGTTCCGCCGCACTCAGGTTTGCCTTGTCGCTCTTGGCGAAGGCAAACACGAATATGGCCCGTTCGCCTGAACGGAAGATCAGTATCGAGCGATAGCCGCCCGATTTTCCTCCGCCCTCGCGCGCGATGCGCTGCTTGATGAGGCCGCTGCCAAGTTCAGCATCGATCAGGCCAGATTCGGCCCGATTGACGGCATCAGCAAGTGTGGCATCGCTGATCCTTTCCTTTGCCGCAAACTTGGCGAACCAGCGGTTGGCGTAGATGCGAATGCGCGGGTTCTCAGTCATGCAGCAACGGCCCACTATCATACTTAGTGTTATGGTTCAATGAGCGAGCGCCGCTCATGCTTTGCTCGATCAGGTCGCCGACGCGCTGGGCCGCCTCGATCACATGACCGTCGTCCAGGTGGGCATAACGGGTTGTCGTGCGCACATCAGCATGGCCGAGCAGTTTACCGATCATCGGTAGTGTCTCCGAATGCGCGGCGGCATGGCTGGCAAAGCTGTGCCGCAGGTCGTGGATGCGGACGCCGGGAAGGCCTGCTTCATCGCGCAACTTGCTCCACAAGCTGCCGATATCCGTGATTGGACGCTGGGTTGCCGGGTTCCAGAACACATATCGCTGCTTTTCCCGGCGCGGCAGGGCGTGCAGGATAGTCGCGGCAGCTTCCGCCAGCCAGACCGTGCGTGGCCCGGTTTTGCTGTCTGTCAGCAGCAAGCGCCTTCCCCGCACCTCGATCCATTTGAGGCAGGTTATCTCCGATTTGCGACAGCCAGTCAGGACCAGCAGGCTGATCGCCGCGCAATGGAGCGGAAAGGCCTTGCGGTGGCGGTCGAGCACTTCGCCGATCCGCTTGAACTCCTGATCTGACAGGAAGCGCTCGCACTTCCGGCCTTTGTTCTTGCGGATGTAGAGACAGGGGTTCGAGCCTTCGGGCCGCACGCCCCATTCCTCCGCCTTGTTGAACATGGCGCGCAAGATTTCGCCGCAACGATTGGCCGCGCCGGGGCCACCGGTGTTGGTGATCCGGTTGAACCATTCCTGCACATGGCGCTCCTCGATCTCGTCGAGGAACAAGCCTTCGAATGCCCGGTCGAGATATTTCCGCTTGTAGTAGCGATGGGTGTAGAGCGTGGACGGCTTCCACTTGGGCGATACCCGATCCCAGTAGGTCTTGAGGAAATCGCTATAGGACGGAACCTTGCGCAACCGCTTGCGCTCTTCCGCCGGGTTCTCACCCGTCTGCGCACGCAGCAGGACGCGGCGCGCCACATCCATCGCCTGTGCGCGGCTCAGCACCTTGGCGTTGCCGATCGTCACCGTGCGGGTGCGCCCTTCCATGCGTGCCTGGACGATGTAGACCCTGCGACCGCTAGCGTAGTGACGGGCGCCGAAGCCCGGAAGTTCGCGCGTCCAGCTCGTCTTGCGCAGTTCGCCCAGACCACCGCACTTGCCGACAACGTGAAGCCGGAGGCTGCCCAGTTCCTCGGCGACGATTCCCCTCAGGGTCAGCGCGTTCATTGGCCAACTCCGATCAGTCGCGCGATGGAACCGGATACTCGCTCGGCAGCGTCCGCCACGATCTCGTCAGACAGGTGCGCGTATTTGGTCGTAGTCTCAGCCAAAGCGTGACCCAGCAGCTTGCCGATCACCATCAACGAGATGTTGTCGCGGATCGCGACCGAGGCGAAGCTGTGGCGGAGGTCATGGAGGCGCACATCCGGCAACGCAGCGCGGTTGCGGATTTTCGACCAATGAATGCCAAGCGTGATCGGTTTGTCGGGATTGCGGAACGAGGGAAACAACAGGCCGGTAGCGCGGCGATCCGGCAGTGCCGCAATCACATCGATGGCCTGCCGGTTGAGGTAGACGATCTTCGCGCCGGTCTTGCTGTCGGGCAGCATCAGGCGCGGCTCCTGCACCCATTCCCAGCGCAGCTTCTCAATCTCGCCGCAGCGCGCGCCGATGAAGATCAATAGGCGGATTGCGGCCACGTAGAGCGGTTGCTCCGCCTCGTAGTCGCTCAGGACCGTGGCGAGGCGTGCATATTCGTGCGGCGACAAAAACCGTTCCATTGGCTTGCGCTTGTAGCGCGGGTTGCCCTTACAGGGATTGGAGCCGCGCGGGCGCAGGCCGAGGCGCTCCGCATAGCCCATCATCACGGAGAAAACCGGCAGGGTGCGGTTGAATACGCCGGGACGCTCGACAAAGCTGTCGCGCCAGAACAGGATGTCGCCCTTGGCCAGATCGTCGATCCGCCTGTCGCCGAACGCGCCCAGAATTTCCTTGAAAATCGCCGCTTCGTTGCGCTTGCGTGTCGATGGCTTCCAATGCCGTGCGTAGTCGGCCCAGAAGCGTTCGGCATATTCACGCAGCAAGGGCGCATCGCTTTTCTGCGCAGCGCGGGCCGTCTTGCGTGTCGGCAGACCATCAAGCGCCACCTCGGCCAATTTCGCCCTGGCCAGGCGGCGAGCCGTGGCAGGCGTGATGTCGCGGGAGCTTCCCAGCGACACCCGCCGCAGCTTGCCGCGCTGCCGGAACAGCACGAACCATGTGCGCCTGCCGCCGGGATTTACCCGCAGGCCAAAGCCCGGCAGGTCGACATCCCAGTACTCCAGGACGCGCTTGCCGGTTTTGCGTCGGACGATATTGCCGTTGAGCCTAACCCGGCTGGACGGCTTTGCCTTTTCACCCGTCCCACGCCCTCTATCGATTACCGTGGCCGTATGATTCGGGGCTTCATTCGCTGGTAGCAAATAGCCATTTGCTTGCATTGACCTGCTCCTCTTTGTAGAGGAACAACTTCACGTAACCTATTGCTTAATAATCTCTTTCTGCCGCGTGGCGGCGTACGGTGTGCCCACTGTTCCCCATTGCGCGGCGAGTGCCGGAGTTCGATGGCGTTGTGTTCCTGGGAGCATTTGCCGCTCTTCGTACAAGGAGCGTGAGCAATCCCTCGCCGGCGAGATTTCATGCAGAAAGGGATCGATGTTCGGCCTCTCCTCGACAAGAGATCGCACCTGCGAAAGAGGCGGCGGCAAAGGACCATGTGCGAAGCGGCCGGAACGGGGTCTGTCGTTCCCGCCGCGCGCGCTGGTCTGACCCGCCGCCGGTTCGCAAGTGCGCGCGGGGCCCCGGAACATGGAAGGCCGCGCCCTCAGGAGCGCATCGCCAGATGCGCGGGACAGAGCGCGTCCACAGCCCCGCTCCGCATCCCCGACACCATCCTCCGGTGAGCATGAAAAAAGGGCGGAGAACCGCCGCCGGTTCCCGCCCTCTCTTCGTCCTCAGAACTCGTCGAGCATTCCCCCGCGCACGGTGTGGACCACCCGGTTGGTCAGGTGCGCCGGCAGGGCGTTGTAGTCGCCCTCGTCGAGCGCGAAGTAGCCTAGGGTCTCGTCCTCGACGATATGCTGGTCGAAGTAGCTGTGCAGCGCGCGCCGTTCGGCAACCGCCAATGCTTCGAAGTAGCTGTCCGCATTCGACGCGATTGGAGCAAGTGAAGCCATGATATCCTCCTGATGTCTGTCCTTGAGACGACAGGAGGTCGGCCGATGGTCTTGCGGCTCCCGGGTCCAGGATCGCCCTTCGGGCGACCGCGTCAGCGGCGGTGGGGGCAACGATTTT
>Ga0100390_10005269_pt1 | contig 11079 bp, 8 predicted proteins | sample CryGeymeta201514_FD_81540 | JGI IMG/M metagenome (GOLD analysis project Ga0100390, IMG submission 81540) | Groundwater microbial communities from Crystal Geyser aquifers in Utah, USA - Crystal Geyser metaG 2015-14 | ecosystem: Environmental > Aquatic > Deep subsurface > Groundwater | place: USA... | reverse complement strand
TTTCCTTGGCTCAAACAAGAACTTCAAGCCTTAGGTCATCACGTTATTGTTCCACAATTTCCGACACCAGAAGGTCAACATATTGATAAGTGGCTTGAAATCCTTGATAAAGAAATAGGAAACTACGATGAAGATTTGCTAATGGTGGGGCATAGTTTAGGGCCTGCTTTAATTCTTCGAAAATTAGAGATGCTTGATAAACCAATTCGTGCTTCTTTTCTTGTGAGTGCCTTTCTGGGAAAGCTTGGACTACCAGACTTTGATCCCATAAATGCTAACTTCTTTGACAAGCCCTTTAACTGGAGAAAAATTCGTCGCAATTGCTTGGAGTTTTTTATCTACAATAGCGATAATGATCCTTATGTTCCACTTGAACATGGTCATAGGATAGCGAAGCATTTAAATACTTCGTTGAATATTTTGCATAACGCTGGACATATTAACGCTTCAGCAGGGTATGTTAAATTTGAAAAGTTGCTTGATGATATTAAGGCACTCTCATAAAACTATACCTTCCACTAACTGGGGCCTCGACAGCTCATATGGCGTTTTGCACAAATAACGACCCGTTTTGCCATAGCGCAGCTTCCAGCCGCAACCAAAGGTTAACCGCGAAGCGGCGAAGGACGCGAATTTTTATCAGCCTTCACGAAGGAAAATCTTTCTTCGCGCTCTTCGTGGCTTCGCGGTTCCAAAGGATTTGTGCGGATCGCGCAAATGTTGAGCGGTAATTCTATATCGTATACGGTTGTGGAGTTCGCTAGTACATCTTGGCATAAATAAGGCATTGGTATAAGATAGGGCAAACTCTTGAAGGAGAAGCCAAGAATGCCAATACCGAAAGCACAAGTCGTAAACCTATCGGATGACGAACGAAACGGATTAGAGAAATTGATTAAGCGGCATCAAGTTGGACAGCAAATCGCAAAGCGAGCGCGAATCGTTTTGGCGGTGGCACAAGGACAAAAGAACAAAGAGATTGCTCAAGCATACAAGGCGACTTTAGACACGGTCAGTCTGTGGCGTAATCGTTGGGTAAAACTACAAGACATCTCCCTGGATGACTTGAGTATTGAAGATCGTTTACAGGATGCGCCACGTCCGGGAGCGCCAGCCAGGATAACGGCTGATCAACGTTGTCGGATAGAAGCACTGGCTTGCGAAAAGCCGGAAGGATCAGATCGGCCAATCACACACTGGACGGCTCGTGAAATCGCCGATGAAGTGAAGAAGCGCAAAATAGTTGATAACATCTCTCCTCGACATGCGGCGAGGCTTTTAAAAAGAAGCTGTGATTAAGCCGCATTTGAATCGGTATTGGCTCACGCCTGCTTATGAAGCCGATTTTGATGTCAAAGTTAGCGACATCAACGGGCTGTACAAGCAGGCTCCTGAATTAGCCAAACAAGGCGAACGCGTTGAAAGTACCGATGAAATGACGGGTGTTCAGGCGCTGGAACGCAAACATCCTGATTTGCCCATGTTGCCCGGTAAAGTGGAACGACGCGAATTTGAATATATCCGACATGGTACACTCGCTTTCATGTTCAATTTCGACATTGTCACGGGACAGTTGGCTGCCTGTACAGCCCAGCCAACCCGCAATGAACAGGATTTTCTTCAACACATTCGAGGCCGAGTAACAGCAGTGCCACAAACCACTCAGTGGCATTTTATCGCCGACAATCTCAACATTCATATGTCTGAATCTTTGGTGCGCTACGTTGCCAAAGAATCCGACCTCGATCTGGATTTAGGCGTGAAAGGTAAAAGCGGTATTCTGAAATCTAAAGCCTCACGAGCAGAATTCTTGAGCGATCCAACTCATCGTATTGTTTTTCATTACACGCCCAAGCATGCTTCCTGGATGAACCAAGTAGAAATTTGGTTAAGCATCCTGATTCGCAAGGTAATCAAGCGAGGCAACTTTACTTCAATCCAAGAACTAAAGCGAAAGGTATTGGCCTTTATTGAATACTACAACCGAACGATGGCAAAGCCTTTCAAATGGACTTATCAAGGCAAGGCTCTTGCCGCCTAACTTCATACTCATTTACGCCTAAGTGTACTAGGAAGCTGTTATGAGTAAGTTGGTACTTTTTGATTGGGATGATACCATTGTTAATTCTGGCATTCCATGCCAGAACGATGATAACCAGCTTAAAAATATTATCCAAGCAAAGGTTAACGAAGGATATTGGATTGGTCTTAATTCCAATACACCGTTGAAAAGGTTGCAATCTTGGTGGGCACAATTGGGAATGAATGGGCCGATCGTGGCTGAGAAAGGGGCTGTTATCTGGTGGCCAAATGCCCAGGAAATAGTCGTCTCTCAGTCATCTGAATTCGTTTTTGAAATTCTTCAAGAGTTAGTTCTTCTTTTTATGAAAAGAACTGATATTGGGTTATTCTTTGGAGATAACGCTTATTTCATAAATTCAATAAATAGATTGGATATTTCTAATAATATTCTTGTAGCGCTAGACGCGTATAGAGTTTGTAGCATAGGAATGTTTGTCCGCAAGATTAGCGATGGTTACTTAATTCAAGATCATGAGACTACCAACCAGATTTTTCGTTTAATCTCACCGGTTATCCCTTCTAATTCGTTATTATCTGATCTCAAGCTCTATTCCCGAATGGATTTTTTGAGTATCATGCCCCTAGATGCCGATAAAACCCGTGGCGTTCAGCTATTGCTTGAAAAATGGCAGCGATCGACTGATGTTATTATGGTAGGCGATTCAATGGAAGACTATATTGATTTACCTCAAGTTCGTCATTTTGCCGTTGGAAATGCTCATAATGATTTTAAAAAGAAGGCTTACAAGATAGCCAAAAGCAACTATACACGAGGGTGTATAGAAATTCTGTCTTCAGTTTAAGTTATATTGACCCGTTACATTGATCACTCATCACCTTGTATATTTGTTTGACAGTATTACTTGATTTTACCGGGACGGTTCATTTTTCCAGAGAAATAGGGTAACACTTTTTCAAACAGACAAAAATCCATTTCATCACGAAGATGCCAAAATATGCCCCGTGAGCAGCAAAAAGCCAGTATTTTGGCACATTTGGGAAGACCGAAACCACGCGATTTTTTTGTAACAGAAATAAGTGTTACCTAATTACGATTTATTCGCTGAAATTGGATTGTCAAATCCCAAATATGGCGTTTTCTTGTCAAAGCGGCATAATTGCCCATATTCTGGACGCCATATATGGCCGAAACAAGCGATTTGCCTTCTACAACCTACCTATGTGCATTAGCGAATAATGGGTAATTATGAACCATCCCATTTTACCATTCAAGAATAACTAACGCGCCATCTTTTTGATAAATTTCGCACTAAGGAGTATTGACATGTCCAGTCTAATAAAGATTGCTTACGGAGACAATAAAGAGATAATGGTGGAAGTTGAAAGCAACACTGTTTCAGACGTAGAACAGCTGCGAAGAAAAACAACAAAGGAAATTCAAAGCACGGGCCAAAATTTGGAGAAGATATCAACAACAATTGTTGAGGCATCTCAAATAATGATGGGGTCTTTCTACTCAATTGCCACAATACCAATGAAGGCAGATGCAAATAAGCTAATAATTCCTTCGAAAGCAACTTTGGAGTTCGGCGTCCGTTTTACTGGCGAAGGAGACATTTACATTGTCAAGGCATCTGCAGAGGCTGCACTTAAGGTTATAGTAGAATGGGTTTTTAAGGAATAGCTTCAACCCCATTTCCTTCTTTTATTTTTTGGCAAAGCAAAAGCAAGTATTGGCGTGGTTAAAGTTAGATTGACACTTCCGAAATTATGATTAACACTTTTTCGGCGCGAATACCCCAAAATGCGGCAAAAGTTGCAAATAATTGGCAATTCGCGCCAGATTTAGGGTAAAAATTTTGAGAAGGGTAAATCAAAGTGTCAATCTAACATTCTGGGTTTTTGAACCCTGCCCAAGTATTAGATGCTAAATAGCGATCATTGAAGTGTGCGGAACATATAAGTAATGGGTAGGGAAGATAATCGCATGCAGGCTCTGGTTGATACTTACCGGTAATTTTTAATGAGTTGGATTAGCAATCCTCTGAGAAAGATGGTTTCCTTTTGGCGGTGATTGGAGGCTTTGCATGTCTAGCGTTGCAGAAGAACTCAATAGCTGTTTGATAAGATTTCTTTCAAAAGATGGAAATGTAAATGGTACTGGATTCTTGGTGGGTGATGGATATATTTTGACAGCTTACCATGTCATATCTGATTTGGTTAGCCAAAGTGAAGAGATAGCGATCAGCCTCTCAGACAATGTTGACCCAATCCGAGACGCACATATTGTTGAGATTTATGAAGATCGAGACGTAGTTTTACTTCAAGTCAAGAAACCATCCCCCAATGTTGGTTTACCATTAGTTGATAAGGGAGAAAGCAAGCCTGGAAATCATGCTTTGATTGGAGGATTCCAACTCGCTGAAAGACTAAATCAAAAACCATACCTTGCAGAAGGAACCATTAACAATCTAGATAAAGATGGAAATCTTGTCTTGGATACAGCATTGTTGCCTGGTATGAGTGGTGCACCTGTGTATGATCTTTCATGCCGGAAGGTGACAGGTATCATAACATCGCGAATTATTCGTGACGGCGCGAATTTAGTTACGCATACCGCATTGGCGGTTCCAATTGAGGATGTGATTGCAAAATGGGGTAGTCTCCGCTCAATTAATGATCGTATTGTTTACGATCAATACATTAACGTCAAAAATCAATTTAGGCATAGTATTGCTCAAATACTTAAGGATGATCTGGATGCACATATTGAGACTGATGTTCTAATTGATGGGGAGATAATGGATATTATTGCCTCTTGGACCAGGCTAGGTAGGATTGTCAGGACGGGGATACGATGTTATCCGTACATAGTTGAGCTAACAGATGTTAACATTTTCAATTCATTCGTGAGTCAGCAAAGAGAAAAGGGTGTGTTAGATGATGGAAGGATTGTTGTTGGTGAGATGATACCTGAAAAATTACAGAAAACACTTAAGGGATATAAGTTTGTCTCAATTGTTACCAGAATGGAACTTGAAGACGAAGCGCTTGGTTTAAAAACATATGTTGAACATTTGATAGACGATTATGAAAGTAATGAAGAAATCATAGCGGGCGAAAGAATTCCTCTCATACCCGAGATGGCAACCTATAACATTCGTCAATATTACGTAAGTTCTAATGCTGTTGATGATCAGGAGCAGCACTACGAACCAATAGAGAAATTCTTTGATCAGTGGCTTGACGATCAGCAATCTAATCTCGTAGGATTGGTGGAAAACAATGATCAATTGGGACAAGTCTCAATATTAGGTGATTCTGGTTCTGGAAAGACAAGTTTTTGTCTTCACCTTTGTTATGAAGTAGCACGACAATGGCAAAAAAACCGAGTAGGTCGTGTGCCTCTTTATATACCATTGAGTGATTATTCTCCACATCGGGGCTTGGAGGATTTAATCACAGGCATTCTTGTTGACACTTATAAGTTACGAAATGTTAATGCAACCAAAGTTTTGCGTTATGCGGTTGACAAAGGATATTTTTTACTTATATTCGATGGCTTTGACGAAATGGCATCAACAGGCGGCGAAAGTGATGTAAAAAGACGGTTCGAAGAAATCAGCAAATATGCAGAAAAAAGAGGCAAGGTTGTTCTTACATGTAGGACAAATTTCTTCTTGCTGGAAGAAGAAGCGGCAAGAACTTTGTCTCCCAATGATGTTGCGACTGGACTCCTTAGACAAAATCAACGACGCAAGTTCAATATTCTTTATATTGAAGCCTTTGGAGAAAAGCAAATACTTGAATTTCTAAGCCGCCATCCAGCTATTACTGGGAAGGAGCAGAAATGGTGGGCCAATATTCAAAAAATTAGTCGCCTTGCGACGCTTTCTACGCGCCCACTACTTTTAAGAATGATTGTGGACACTCTACCTACGCTTGAAGATGCTTTACCATCCTCAATGACGGTTGCTGAATTGTACTCAACATTTATTGACCGTCTAATCCATAGAGATGCTGGACGGCATCTCATATTAGATACTAGTGAGACTTATTCTTTCCTCCAAATACTAGCTTTGGATGTGTTAAGATCCCCTATGAAAAGTTTTCGATGGGACACTCTTCCTCCTAAGACTGATTCATTAGTGAATGATTTAAAGAGCAAAAAGAAGCAACCGAATTATGTCGATTTTGATTTGAGGATAAATTCCTTACTACAACTACGTGGGGAGCATTTTAGTTTTATCCACGGGTCATTTGCTGAATTTCTCGCCGCCTATAGGATTGCCGGTTTATTGACAAAAAATGATGTTGATGTACTAACAGACTATTATCAAGAAGTTCTTAGCGAGGGCGTTCGTAGTTTTATCGTGGGTATAGTGGATAGCTTCCGGCATAATGGATCATTCAGCTATTTCACCAAAACCTATGAAAACCCGACGAAAGATATTATGTTCCTTATTCCTGCAGGTCCATTTATCTCAGGTTATGGGAGCGAAATGAAAATCATTACATTGGATGCTCCTGTTTATATTGGCAAATACCCTGTCACTTGGAGGGATTATGGGAGATTCAATCCTCAGCATTTAAAGAATTTTGCTCGGGAAATAAAAAACGAACTGGATCCAGTTACGTGGGTGTCTTGGGATGACGCGTTAATGTATTGTGATTGGCTTAGCAAACAGAGTAAAGGTAAAACATTTCGGCTGCCAACCACGGTGGAATGGGAGAAAGCTGCACGCGGAATTGATGGCCGATTATACCCGTGGGGTGATAACCCTGTTACTCCGGAGCGGGCAAACTACAGTAGTTGCGGGTACGGTGGGACAACACCAGTTGATACATTTCCACTTGGAATAAGCCCTTATGGTTTGTGTGATATGGCAGGGAATGTTTGGGAATTGACAAGCACACCCACTATACAAGAAATATCACACCTTTGCCTTGGGGGCAGTTGGCAAGAGCCCGCCTTGCGACTTCTTTGCTCGGCCAAAAGGGAGATTCGTTTTAGAGCTTCTTTCCCAGACGTTGGATTCCGTATAGCGTTGGATGCCACGGATGCTTAGACTTGCCTCTTGGCTCTATTGTGCACTAAAATACTTATTGAAGTAGAAAGGATCGAAAATGGTGAAGAAAGACATCCCTTCTGTTTTTCAAAAACAAAAGCAACAGGCGTGTTTGCGCGAGTTAGAAAATATACGAAAACTAAACCATCCCATAGAACAATCGTTGAAGTACGAGGGGCTTTTATACGATGTTTTGATGTATCAAGGGCTTGTTCCTGAACTAAAAGATGAATGCTTCAATATCAACTGGGAGAATAATATTTACTCCCTTCTGTTTTGGCCATTAGAGCAAGAACATCTTGGCCAAAAATTTCCACTAGAACCAGTGCAAGCAATTACTAATAAGCAATCCCCCTTTTGTATATTAGCTGCTTCATTAATTGGTTTCACCGACGAAATGATAGACTTGGCGCAAGGCTCAAAGGGGAGTATTTTATTACTCGATGGGACTGACATAGATGCTTTGTGTAGTTTGGAATGGTCATTTGCTGATATGATGCATTTTAAACTCCGAGAATTGACGTTTTACGGTCAACCTAATGTCAATTATCTAGCTTACACTGCCAAGCGAAGTAGTATGGGTGATAAAAAAAAGGAGCTCCTTGTTCCCCTTGAAAAGTGGCTTAATAAAGGGGAGAGTAATATTGGTAAGATGTTTAGAGATGATGCGAGAGCCCGATGGGTTGATTTTGAGCAGAACATGATTATTGAGGGACCAGAAACCTTTGAGGCTCTAGATTTTCTTAAGTCATCAAACAATCAACAAGCATTAGTAATAGGCGGAGGAGCGGGATGTGGAAAATCAACTCTTCTATATACTTTAGGATATCAATATATCATAAGGACTAATAAACCGGTTTATTATTTCAATGTGGCCGAATTTCAGATGTCAAATATTGGAGGTGTAGTTGATGAAGCCATTAGTTTGCCAGAAGAAACTCTTATACTATTTGATGACCTACATCAAAATGCAGTTCTAGCAAATAAAGTCATTGGAGCCATTCTTGCAGAAGCAACCAAGATTAGAATTGTAACTACTACACGTCCACCCTATTTTGAGGAGGTTCGAAGGGTATTGCGTGGCCCGTATGGGTGGCGAACTTTTGCGATAGTAAAAATTGAACTCAAACCTGTAGGGATTTTCAATAGTATCATCGATAAGTTTATACAAACAACGGGCATCCAAATGTCAGAGGGTACAATTCAAAAGCTAAAACGGGATATAGGGCAAGATTTAACTGTTTTGGGATGGGTTCTATCACACATTAGTGAAATCAATGTTGTACAGATGGAGTATGATGAGGCGGTATTGAGATATCGGTTTATTCCTATTCTTGAGAATCAAGAACTTGGCGTAGATGCTCTTGCGCTATTATATACAATAGCATCATTCGAACAGTTCGATGTTCGACTACGAAGAGAGTTTCTACTCAAGCTAAGTTTTACGGAAAAGCAAATTAATAATTTGGTAACCGCGGGGATTATCGTCCAGCGCCAAGATGTTTTAGAGGTGGGTCATGCTAATCTGGCACGACTCTATGTTAAAACGTTAGATAGGCACATAGATTTAGGGTGGATGGCATCACTGGTTCAGAAGATCAAGTCTGTGGTAGGATCTTTACCAAACGATCTTACAGAATTGAAGATTGCGTTAATAAACGCCTTTTTTAAACAGCGGGAAGTAACTGCGCGAAGCCGGGCAATCCTAAACGTTTTTCATTACTTTAGTCCTGAAATTCGCCTAACTGAAATTCATCAGCAGATGATCTACATGGTAAGTGCAGTAGAAAGAGCTATTGAGATGCTCATTCTCTATTTCCAGAGAGATCCAACTGCAGAGAATAGCGTCTCTAATTCAGCTTTCATAGGTCAAGTTTTTTCGAAGCTTGGGAGAATGGATCTCGCTAAACAAGCACTTGATTTCATACTAGCTCAACAAGCAAGTGTTTCAGAAGAAGGGTCTGCGAAGTTTATTCTCGATCCATTGCGTGTAACAACTGTTAAAGACTTTGGAGAGATAAAGCGACTAACTGCGGAAGAAGATGAGAATCCAAATGAGTTAACGATCGAACTACTACAGCGTGTTTATGGTAAAAAGCCGGATTTAGTGAATGTTGCGTCACAGACTAACTTTGACCAATTTCATCAGACGTGGTTATCAGCAATGGTGTTACCGCCGATTGCGATGGTTTATGGGAAAGATCATCCTGAGGAATACTACATACGTACTTTGAACGCGGTTCTTGCCAACCAAGACACAGAGCTTGGTTGGTTTTATCCTGCTGAATTTTGCTGGTCAACTGCTAGATGTATTACCAACCTTGTTCAAATTGGTATACCAGTAGACTCAAAGTATATTAGAGGAGGAATAGACTGGCTCTTACGTATACAACTTAAGGATGGAAGATGGCATTCTCCTGATTGGCGTTGGAATCCTGATGAAGAAATGACTGCTATGTGTCTCTATGCTCTTTTGCAGGGAGGATTAGCGAATACTCACCCTGCTATAAACCGTGCCTCAAGATGGATTATGTCACAAGAAAGGAATGGCCGGTGGTGTGAAAATGCCCACGACACTGGTCACGTTGTCGAAGCTTTAAATGCCTTGGATTTTCCTTTGGAAAAATTAAGACCCCCACTAAAATTTTTAGAGGATCGTGTCAGTACAGATGATTGGTATCAAACTATTATTGGTAAAGAGCGGCGTCAATCTCTAGAGATTGGTGAACTTGCCAATGTACTTTTGGATGTTGAAACAAATTACCTTTTCGGTTATGTTCGTGAGGTGCTCAAATCTAAGTAGTTGTTCACGTTTTAGAAAAGATTAGTCGTTGAGTCACAATAAGGCATATTACCCCTGAGTCTCAAGAAGTTGTATCAGTGGCGGGTATTGAATACTGCAATGCCCGCCACTTTTACCTCCCCCCAGTTTTTTATTTCAGTTCTTACGTTAACCTGAAATGGATAAGGAGCAGTGACTCAACCCCCGAAAACTGGGCCAAGAGTGATGTTAGTATTGGACCGATTTATGCACTTTTACCTTACTGATGTTCATGCAGCTCGACTGCATAAAACGGAGCAAGCCGCACAGTGAAAACGGAGCATGCCGCATACCTAAAACGGGGCATGTCGAACACTTTTATAGGGGGGAGGAAGGCGCTGGAAATCAAACCAGATGGGGTATCCTGTCTGCTCAAACCCACAACGAGGAGGCAGACAGTGTCCCAGGAGCGATTATCCATGCGCAAGATCCGCAAAGTACTACGACCATCACTAAGCAGGCCTATCCGACCGGACAGTTGCCTGGGCATGAAAAATTTCCAATAGCACTGTGGGGGAGTACTTGGTGCAGGCAGCGCAGTATCTGTCGCTTGGGATCGCTGACCAATCGCAACGGTGTATATTTCCACCGTGTTGCTTTTTCCGCACGGTACGGACATCGCCGCCATACCCCCCTCTGAAATCCAGTACCATAGGCAATATGCGCGTCACAGCGATTGGCAACCCACAGCCATATCAATTCTTAGGGACATTCGCCGGTCTCTCTTTCTGGCCAGGCGGCCTGTCTCTGCTGGCCGCCGCGCCCGGCATCGGCAAGACCTCCTGGTTGCTGCGCATGTTGTTCGAGGCCGCTTCGCTTCGCGTCCCCGCGGCTATCGGCTGTTACGAACACACGCCCGAGGAACTTCGCTATCGCCTTTTTTTGCAGGTGGAAGCCATGACAAGCGGACCGCATGGCGAAGCCTCACACTGGCAGGTGGAGACGAAACTGGCTTCCGCGGGCGAGTCGGTTCTGCTCTCGCTCAACTCGCAGGAGGACACCGTGCGCGGCCTCGAGGATATGCTCCTGCATGATTACGCCTTCCCCGTGCATGGCAACGCGCTCCTGGCGGTGGACTATCTCAACCGTGTGCCGGTCGTTGGCCTGACCGGTATGATGAATGAAGAGGGACGCAGCGGCGAGGCC
>Ga0100390_10005260_pt1 | contig 11087 bp, 8 predicted proteins | sample CryGeymeta201514_FD_81540 | JGI IMG/M metagenome (GOLD analysis project Ga0100390, IMG submission 81540) | Groundwater microbial communities from Crystal Geyser aquifers in Utah, USA - Crystal Geyser metaG 2015-14 | ecosystem: Environmental > Aquatic > Deep subsurface > Groundwater | place: USA... | reverse complement strand
TGAAGGAGATAAAGTGAGGGTTGCTTTAAAAGGAACAATCATTTCAAGATACAAAAACATGATTCAGTTGGATAATGTGGATCCTGAAAAAAATTTAATAAAACAAAGCGAAGGAAATACTATTGCTCCTAAAGTAGTTACCATTACTGATTTAGCATTGGTTGGATTTTATTCTCCATATCAAGGACAGTTGATACAGTTAAACGATGTTGAGTTTATGTGTAGTGATTTTTGTAGTACTTATAGTGATCCTGTTAATCAATCAAGTCAAAACAGATACTTAACCGATACTTTGGGTAATTCAATTATTGTAAGAACAAGCGGATATGCAAGTTTTGCTGGCACTCCAATTCAACAAGGAAAAGGTTCTTTTGTTGCCGTTGTTTCACAATATAATACTGATGTTCAGTTAACAATCCGTAAACTGAGCGACTTATCGCTAACTGGACCAAGAAAAAATACTTGTCCAAATTGTCCGCTATATGTAAAAGACTTTGAAGACCAAAGCATTACTTCTGGTGGATGGACTACACAAAATGTTGTAGGAAATATTAATTGGGGAATTGATAATGTTGGTTCTAATTCTACTTATTATGTAAAAATTAGCAATTATAGTAGCACCAATATCGCTTGCGAAACATGGTTGGTTTCTCCATCTTTTGATTTGTCTGCAATCGCTAATCCTGTTTTATCTTTCCAATCTGCCTATAAATATACTGGAACTCCACTAAAATTAATGGTAACTACTAATTATACAGGAGATGTTACTACCTCAACTTGGGTTGACATTACCTCTTCTGCAACTTGGTCGGCAGGAAACTTTGCTTGGATAACTTCAGGCAATGTTACTTTGATGAGTTACAAACAACCTAATGTGCGGTTTGCTTATAAATATGTAGGAACTAATGTGGATGGTAGCACTTGGGAAATTGACGATTTTACCATAAACGATATTTAATATTAAAGAATTTATCTATGAAAAAATTACAATTATTAATTACTTCGCTTTTTGTTTCGGCTCTTCTATTTACCTCTTGCACTAAAGAGTATGATAATCCTGAACCAAGAACCATTCCTGTAGGAACAGTATATACTATTGCACAAGTTAGAACACTTTATGTTCCTGGTGAAACAGTAAGAATTACAGAAGATATTTCAGTATATGGAGTGGTAACTGCTGATGAAACAACTGGTAATTTGTATAAAGAAGCATACATGCAAGATGAAACCGGAGCACTTTATTTACGGTTTACTTCTTCCACGGGGTTATACATTGGCGATTCTATTCGAGTAAACATCAAAGGAGCAAAAATTTATAAGTACAACCAAATGTTGCAAGTAGATTCGCTTCATTCAGATAACAGCATCGTTAAAATTGCAACACAAAAATTTAGAACTCCAGAGGTTGTTACTATTGCAGATTTGAATGCCGATATTGAAGGTTATCAAGGCAAATTAATACAAATTGATAATGTAAAATTTGTAGAGCGCAATTTAGGATTAACTTATGCTGATGCAATAAATAAAGAAAGTGTAAGTCGGTTTTTAGAAGATTTAATATTAGATCAAATAGAAGTTAGAACAAGTGGATATGCCAATTTTGCAAGTGATACATTACCTGCTGGAAATGGAAGTTTTATCGGAATTTCTGCCCAATACAATGCCGATCTTCAGTTATTAATTCGGAATCCTAATGAACTAACACTGAATGGGGTGGCACCTATAGAAATTACCAAAAACTTTGATGATAACAGTCTAACCTCTGGTGGGTGGACTACTCAATATCCTATACCAAACATTCCATGGACGGTTGCTAGTTTCGCTGGAAACTATTATGGAAATATTACCAATGGAAGTAGTAAATTGGTGGGTGAATCTTGGTTAATATCACCATCTTTTGATTTAAGCAGTTCTTCATCTCCAGTTTTAAATTTTAAAACAGCAACTTTTACAACCAATACCGCATTAAAAGTAATGATTTCTACTAATTATGATGGCGTTAGTTTGCCTGCCACCGCTACTTGGACTGATATTACTAGTTCATTTTCATATTCTACTGGAAGTTGGAGTTGGACTAATTCTGGAAATTTTAGTTTAACTTCTTATATACAACCAAATGTTTATATTGCATTCAAATTTACAGGAACTGCTGTTTCTTGGGATTCTTGGGAAGTAGATAACATTAAAATAATAAAATAATTAACCATAAATAATAACTAAAAACTCAAAATCATGAAAAAAATTTACACACTATTCGCTTCGGTTTGTATCGTAGCTACAAGCTTTGGACAAACTGTTTTTCAAAGCAACTTAAGTTCTTGGGCTGCAGGCGACCCAACAGATTGGATGGGTTCTACAACTAGTATTACTTCTGCAAATGTTACTGAACTTACAATAGGAACAACTTATGGAACAAGCATGGCTTCCTTAGTAAACGCTACAACAACACATAAAAGATTTACAACTCAACCCGTAACCGTTGTTGCTGGAGAAACTTACCAAATTCAACTATGGGTTGCTGCTCAAACCTCAGGAGAATTACGAACAAATTATTATGATGTTACGAATGCTGCTTATGGAACATACAATTCATACATTGATGTTGCTGCTGCCTCAGGAGGAAACTTAACCTTAATCACTCAAAATGTTACTGTTCCAGCAACATCTACTAGTGTTGAATTTATTGTTTCTATTAGAAACACAGACCCAACAACAGCACCGTTTAATATTGGAATATTAATCGATTCTGTTGCTATTTCAGTAACAACACCTCCAACACCAACTATTAAAAAAATATATGACATTCAATATACTACCAATCCAAATGGTGATTCCCCAGAATTAGGAAATGTAGTAACCACAAAAGGTGTAATTACTGGTATTGTTAAAAACGGACCAGATAGACATTCTTTTTTTATTCAAGATAGTGCTTCGGCTTGGAATGGACTTTATATTTATGAAAAAAATGATTCTACTTTAGTTATCGGGGATAGTGTTGAGGTAACAGGAACTGTTGATGAATTTAATTTAGGTTCTGCTCCACAAAAGGTAACGGAATTAAAATTTGTATCAAACATAACTGTATTGAACTCAGGAAATGCTCTTCCTTCTCCAGTTGCAATTTCAACAGCAAGTGCTAATATGGAAGAATGGGAAGGGGTTTTAATTCATGTAACTAATGCAGAATGTATGAGTAATACACTTGGTTTTGGAATGTGGTCTATCAATGACGGCTCTGGAATTATTAAAGCTGATGATGATATTTTTGCTTATCACTTTACTGCTGTAGTAGGCTCTGATTATGATGTTACAGGAATAGGTCATTATACTTTTGATGAGTATAAAATTTTACCTAGAGATGTAAATGATATTTCGCTTTCAACAAGCATTACTGAATTAGAAAATGCAACGGTTGCTGTTTATCCTAACCCTGCAAACAATCAAATTACTTTTGAATTGGCTATTTCTAATTTTGATATTACTATTACTGACATTACTGGAAAAGTGGTTAAAAATTCTAATTCTTCCAATAACAAAAAAGTAGTGCGTGTAGCAGATTTTAACAATGGAATTTATTTTTATACTATAACTTCAAATGGAAGCGTTATTGCAACCAATAAATTTGTGGTAGCAAAATAAAAAACAAACTTTTATATAGATTTTTTAAAGACCCTTCATTTGAAGGGTCTTTTTTATTTAGCATATTTTCGGAAAGCTAAGTGATTTTCGTTATAGCTACTTCAGGAATGATGGAGACAATTATTAAACACTCCAGTCAAATTCTCCACCATTTTTTCTTCTGTAAAATTTGCGTTGTAAAACTGCTTGGAGTTGGTTGAGAATTGGTTTCTCAATTCGGCATCGTTAATCAATACTTCCAGTTTTTCGGCAATGGTTTCGGGGCTTTTGGCAGGCACAATAAAACCATTTTTACCATCAATAACCGATTCTACGATAGCTCCTTGGTCGGTAGCAATAATAGGCAATTCGTTTGCCATGGCTTCAACCATTACCCAAGGATGACCTTCGGGCATTTTAGGACAAAAAACGAAGATAGAAGCATTAGCAAACAATTGCATTTTTGCTGCTCCGCTTTGTGGTAACAACAATTCTACATTAGTGAGTTGATTATCTTTTATAATTGCTAAACATTGTTGTTTAAAAGCTTCGTTGTCCCAAGCTCCAGCAGCCTGAAAGTTGAAATTGGTTATCCCTTTTTGTTTTAAAATTACTAATGCTTTTAACACATCATCGAAACTTTTTGAGGGTAAAAAATTGGCTAAATACAATACATTTAATGCTGTGGTGTTTTTGGATTGCAGTTCGTAGTTCGCTCCATTTGGAACTACAAAAATTTGATTTTCAGAAAAATAATCCTTGAACAAAGGTTTTAAATTATTGCCCAATACGATAACACCCACGCATTTTTTTAAGGTTGTTTTCACCAAACTTTTGGTTATACCCGAAGCCGAATTTATCCAGTTGTTAAAATTGCTTCCTCGCAATTGTATCAGCACTTTTTTACCCATCCATTTTCCCAACCAAATAAATGGAGCATCTTTAAAAAAACCCATGGTAGTTTGACTAATTGGAACCAAAATAAGTTGCGGTTGGTGTTGTTTTATTTTCCGAATAAACTCCACATAAATACCTACACTTCTCACCATTTTCGAAAAACTCCACCTGCCCATGGTGGCAACATCCTTGTTCATTCGGGTATCTAAATGAATCAAATTAAACTCATTTTTAAGTTTAGAATTTAAGATAATTTGAGTGGCAATTGCTGGTCCGATTAAAGGTGGAGGTACTTTTCCTAAAAGCAATATGGTTGGTTTATTTCCCATTATTGTTGCATTTGTTTGGGTAAAGCAATATAAGCAAACACACTCATCATTATATAAACAAAAGGAGGATAGTAGGTTGGAACAATACTTATGGAATATAATCCGATAATTCCAAATAATCCGTAGGAAAGAAAACGAATGGGAAGCACTGTTTTCCTTGATCGTTTGAAGAAGTAAAATAAAACTAATAAATAAAAATAAAGTCCAGTATAACCCGATAGAAATAATATTCTAACATAATCGCTATGTGAACCAACGCCAACAAAATGATAGGCATATTTTAGTGTTGTTGGGTATCCAAAAAATTGAGCAAAAATACTTTCATTGGTAAAAATTTCTGCCATGTATTCCCAACGCCCAACTCGTCCGTGCAAAAGACGTTCTTGGTCTTGTTCTCCTTCAAAAACAGCAACATCTGTTTCAAATAAAGGGGTTATTTTTTCTTCCAAAATGGGTTGCCCAAAAAATATAAATAATATAAATAACATCAAAGAAATTCCTATGGCAGCGACTTTGTTTTTTTGAAAGTTAAATACCAAAAACAGTAATAACAACATTGCAAAAATTGTATAGGAAGCAATATGATGAATGTTTATTAATGCTAAAATTGCCAAACTTCCTACAATTAAAAGTGTTCGTAGTCGTTTTCGGTAGGTTTGTGTCCCTTGACGAGAAAAATAAAAATAGGTGGCAATTAAAAAGCTGAAAGATAAAAAAATACCAAAACTCACAACATCCCCAAAGCTCCCTTGAATTCTATCCATTCCCCTACTTTCTTCAATTCTAATTGGATTGATTACAACTTCATACAATAATATAGCTGCAACAAAAATTCCTGAATAGAGAAAAGTTGTTAAAATTCCGTCTAAATCTTCTTTGTTTTGGATGAATCTTCGGGTAAAGAAATAAATATAAACAGGAAGGGTTAATTTTAATAGGTACTCAAAAGAATCTTTAGTAAGGGGATCGTATAAAATAACAAAGAAAGTTCCAAGTAGAATAAAAAACGACCAAATTTTCATATACCTGTCTAGTTTTGTGGAAACAGGTTTTGGAGTTTTAAGCAACACATAAATACTTAGTAAAGGCGTTAAAACCCCCACAATGTACAAGGGAGATAAAAATGGAGAAATGTTTTTAAGAAAATAAAGGTTGTCAATTATTGGGCGTAAAAGCACCAAGATGATAAACCATTTTAAAATCCATGGTTTAGATTTGAGCCATATTTTCCAATTTTTAAACCTCACTTAATTTTAAAATTTGATGTGCTAAATTAGTGTAAGAAAACATTTTTGCGGCATTAACTCTAAATACTCTGTTTTCTTTTTGATGATTAATGCATTCAATAATCACATCTTCTGTGAGGCTATCGAAATAAACTCCATTTTCTTTTGTTAGGATATGACTCATGTTTTTTTGTTGTGGTAAAAGTAAAAATAAACCCGTTGCCAAAGCTTCAAAAATAGATATTGCTGCACGACTAAATATGGCAGTATCTGCTGCATTGTAGTATTTTCTGGTTTGTGAGGTAGCCGAAAAAGGTTTGCAAATTATTCGGTTTTTATGTTCTTTCTGAGCAATGTACTCTTTCAAATTCTTACTATATTCATCCTCCTGAAATCCAACTATTAAGTAATTGATATGAAGCCCTTTTTTGTTAACAATATCCACTAAATCAATAATTTTTTCAAGTCCTTTTTCTGGAACAACACGAGTAGCTGTAATCAGCAATGTTTCGTGAGCGGAAATTCCTAATTGTTTGCGTTGCTCGTTTCGTTCCAACGCATTATAAAAAAAATGTTCATCATCAAAACCCAATGAAATTTGATGACTTTTTGATTTTAACATTTCGGCATATTTAGCGTTAACAAATCGACAAATTATATCAATAGTAGATGGTGTGTAAGGAAATAAAACATCCGATTTTTTTATGGCTTGGAGATACACTGTTTTTTTTACAAATTGTTGAATCAAAGAGTTCTTTAATTTTTTAGTATATCCTTTAGCTGTGTAGGTTTCTTCGTTGTCGCCTAATAATGTAATAAGCCTAAAATCTCTGTCTTTAAGTTTATAGATTGGTTTTGGAAACAATTTACCAACTCCAATACAAATAACCAATTGAGGATCAAATTTTTGTACTGCTTCAACCAAACCTTTTGCTTTAATCATTTGACCCATTGAAAAACTTGGTGTTAAACGAATAATTTCATAAGGCGTGCTTTCCGATAAATTACTTATATTTTTAACGTAAGCAGGAATAACATTGGTGGTTATTACCTTTACTTTGTGATTTAATTTATGAAATGCATTTGCCAAATGGACTTCGAGATAGCCCATAGAAGGAATAAAATGTCCACAAACAATTGCAATTTTCATTAGGTTTTTAAATTAAAAATATTATACCATTTTATTACCGAATATGCTCTCCAAAATTCACTTAAATGCGATGCGTTAGAGAAATCTTTATCGCACAATTGTAACACATAGTTTCTATCTATCAACGAAGGAAGTTCACTATCTTTCAATTCATTAGTTAGTGTTTTCATCAATTCATTTTTCCATTCTTGTTGGGGAGTAACAAATCCTTTTTTATCTTTTCGCCAAACTACTTTATCGTGTATTTTATTGTTAAGCATTTTTCTCAACACGTATTTTGTCCAACCACCATAAATTTTTTGGTCAGTTGGCAACGTTCTAATAAATTCAACCAAGCGATGGTCTAAAAACGGAACTCTCGATTCGATAGAAAAAGCCATGGAGTTTCTGTCTTCATACCTCAACAACTCATACATTCCAAATTTAACGCTTAAATTAACATGCTCGCCAAAGGTTTTTCCACCTCTTTTTGGAATCATTAATTCCAACTCTTTCACTTTATCTTCTTTAATAAAATTGTAGCTTAATCGCTCTTTTGCACGAAGTTGCTGCTGTAAACTGTTGGGTAAATAATAATAAGCTGCACGCAAAACTGCATTTTTAATTTGTGGCGTAAAGTTTTGTTTAAGTTGTTGGTATTCCTTAAAAAACGGAATGAATTTAAACGATTTTAATAATTCTATTAAATGAATTCCCGCAAAATTGTAGTAACCACCTAAAATCTCATCAGCACCTTGTCCGTCTAACAATACTTTTATATTGTTCTGTTTGGCACATTTCATTACTTCCCATTGTGCAAAAATAGAGGTAGAACCAATGGGTAAATCTTGTGCATAAATCATTTTATCCATATCGGCAATCAAGGTTTTTGCATCAGGATAAGTGTAAATATCGGTTACATTTTTTAAATCGTTGGCTACCAATTTAGCATAATCCGATTCATCAATGGTTTTATTTTGATATGCAGCAGTTATTGTTTTAAACGAAACTCCTTTCAATTGTTGGCTTGCACTATACACAATGGCACTCGAATCTAAACCCCCACTTAAACAAGAACCTATTTCTACATCAGCTCTTAAATGCAACGCTATAGAATCGTTAAACAATTCTTCAAATTTCTGCGTGTTTGTTTTAATATCATCAGTGTTAATCGGCAATTTATCATCAATAGAAAAATAGCATTCTTTGGTTAGTTTTAGCGTATTAAAATTGAATTGATAATTGTAGCCAGGTTCAATATCTACAATATATTCAAAAAGGTTTTGATAAGGATTCGATGTTGTTCCGAATGCCAAATAACTTCCCAAATTTTTGTTTGAAATCGATTGGTCAACTTCTTTTATTTGCATCAATGCTTTTATTTCTGAGGCAAAAGCAAAACAATGTTCATTTTTAAAATAATAGAGTGGCTTTATTCCAAAACGATCACGAGAAAGGGTTAAGGTGTTTTCTTTTTTATCATAAATAACAAAAGCCCACATGCCCACAAAACGATTTACGCAAGTCTGTCCCCATGCTGCAAAAGCATTTAAAATCACTTCGGTATCGGAGTTGGATTTAAAAGTATATCCTTTTTGTTCTAATTCTTGTCGGATTTCTTTAAAATTATAAACTTCTCCGTTAAATACCATCACATATCGTTCATCGGAAGAAATTAAAGGTTGATGTCCCAATGCAGAAACATCTAAAATAGATAATCGCCTATGGACTAATACTAATGAAGGTTTACTATTGATTTCCGAAATGTGTTTAAGTTGTTGTAATGCTGAAATAGTATCATCTCCTCTACAATTTTTAGTAAAATGTTCGTTATCCGACAAGAAAAATCCTTCATCGTCTGGTCCTCGATGTTTTAAGGTTTGAGATAAAGCAACTATTTCTTTAATTTCAATACCTTGTTGGTTATATATTCCCGCTATTCCACACATACTTTCTGATAAATCTCAATTAATTTCTTACCAAAACTATCCAATCCAAAGTGTTTTTCTATTTGATTGTGTATAATTTCTGCATTATAATTACTTCTATTTTTAATCATTTCTTCCATTGCTTCAGCAATTTCATCAATATTGTCAGGGTTAACTAAAATACCATTTTGTTCATTGATAAATTCTTTTGGAGCTGTTTGATTGGTGCAAATTACGGGTAAACCACAACTTAATGCTTCGGCTACTACCAAGCCAAAAGTTTCATGTCTGCTCGGAAAAACAAAAAAACTACTTGTACTCAATATTTCTGCAATTTGAGTTTTGACTAAGGTTCCTTTTAAAAACACTTTGCTTACTAAATCATTTTCCAAAATATAGTGCTGAATTACTTCAAATTCTTCGCCTTCACCAACTATGGTTAAGGTGTAATCTTGATGTTTTTTAATGAGTTGATGAAATGCTTTTAGTGTTCTTAAACCTCCTTTAAATTCATCTAAACGACTAACAAAAGCAATGTTTTTTGAATCTGAAACAGTAGTTAACTTATACACATCTGTATTTACTGGATTGAAAGAAACTTCTATTTTTTCTTTAGCAATACCTAATTTTAATAGTTCATTTTTTTGATGTTCGCTCACCACCAAAACCTTTGCTGCTTTATTGAATACAAATTTTGAAATGTTGCTTTTTAACCAACTGTTTAATATTCTTGAGTATGGTCCAGTATGTTCGGTAACAACAAATGGAATATTTAATTTTTTACTGATAAAATACGCTAACAAACCATTTAAAACTGCTCCGTGAGCATGAATTATTGTTGTTTCCGTATAAGATTTACCAAGTTGAGTTCCTTTTTTAAACCATAAAATGTAAAAAAAGGGTTTGAATAAACTGCTTACTTTTTTATCGGTCAAATTAACTCTTTTTAGGTTGAACTGATTTCTATAGTTTTCGTCAGTAATTCCTTTTTTTTTTCCTGTTAAACGAATGTAAAGTGTTTGGGTAGCTATGGTTTCTACACTTTTTAGGTAATCTTCTATAAAAACACCTTTCCAATCGCCTTCAAACTCAGGGAAAAGTTCTGGTAAAACTAGCAGGTTGATATGTTTTTTGTTATTCATTCTTTTTTAAAAAGATAAATATAATCACTTCCGAGCGAAGCATTTTTATTGTGAGCTGCATTTCCAAACCATTTTCTGGTTAACTCATATTTTTTATCGTTCGAAAATAATTTTGAAAATCCAATAAATGATTGGTTGTATCGAAACACTTTTTGACAACTAAAACCAGCTTTTTTAAAACTATTTTCTACTCGACTTGCTGGTACTTTATTGAGTGTATATTTATCCTTTCCCAGCAATTTTCGAACTCCTAAATACAAACGAATCAATTTACTGTAAAAGTGGTTGCTGTTGGTATTTTGGATGATTATTGCCCCATCTTTTTTGACTTTACTTTGAATGTAATTTAAAAATTTATCAACATCGTCAATGTGTGCTAAAATGCCTAAAGAGATGATTAAATCAAATTCTTTGTTGTTAAAATTGGTTTCAAAAATATCACCACAATAAAATGAAACCTGGGTTACCTTTTCTTGCTCAGCAATTTGTTTTGCTAGTGCAATCATGTTTTCCGAAAAATCGACTAAAGTTAATGCGGTAAATTGGTTGCTGTTTTTTAATGATATAAAACCATTACCACAAGGCATGTCCAACACGTTGCTGTAGTATTCATCACCAATAAATTCAGCAACAGTTTCGGTTCTAATTTTGATGTTGTAATCGTAATTAAAATAGATGTTTGTTTGTTCAAAAAACTTTTTTACTTCTTCTTTTTTTATTTTTTCAATTTACTTATCTCCATTTCTCAACCAATCTTCTTTCATACCATTTTTTTAATCCAAACAACTTTAAAAGAAGATAACCAAAGAATCGTACTA
>Ga0100390_10005248_pt1 | contig 11097 bp, 8 predicted proteins | sample CryGeymeta201514_FD_81540 | JGI IMG/M metagenome (GOLD analysis project Ga0100390, IMG submission 81540) | Groundwater microbial communities from Crystal Geyser aquifers in Utah, USA - Crystal Geyser metaG 2015-14 | ecosystem: Environmental > Aquatic > Deep subsurface > Groundwater | place: USA... | reverse complement strand
GAACGGCAGAGAGAGTGAGAGTGGGAGGGGGTGTTTGGACGGTAATATCCCAATAAACCGAGGTGCTGGGAAGATTGGGGTATTTCCCATTATCTGTAACATTAATTTTTGCGCAATCCGCTCCCTCATCTCCATCAATAGATTTAGGGTCATCAGTGCCGGAAAAAAGAATGGGATAGCCTTGAGCGCAACGGGGATATCCTAAAATCGTACTGGGAAGGTCATGGCACATTTCATATACGCATGTATCGAAATCTGGACTCAATCGGAAAAGCGTCCAGACTCTGGCGCCTGTGCCGTTAATATGGGCAGTAAGCCGGGTGCTGCCCGGGCTATTGGCCGTGCAACACCCTCCGCTGCAGCTCACTATGGCTGGATTGCTGGAACTGATGGAAACTCCCGGCTTTACCGCGGTAACATTCACCCAGCCGAGATTGCCACTCCCTCTACTATCTTTGATTTTTGCATTTACCACGCTCATGCAATAATCGTTTCGACTGCCGCACCAGGTGCCATAAGGCGTATCCCAAGGGCCGCCATAAGCGCTAAAATATGGCTTATCGGGATAATAAGAAAAACAAATGGCTTGTCCGGGAAGATTAACCAAATTCCCTTGAGTCATATCGACTCTATGCAGAACGCTTATTTGTCCATTCGCTATTTGCAAATGTCTACCACTCGGAAAGTTAATCGAATTGCTATAAGTAGTAGATACCGTGCTCGTCCTCTGGTTGTAGGCTCGAGCCGACAAAGAAAACGACAACAAAAATACCGCGCTAAGGGTGAAAATTAATCTTTTTGGGGTTTTACGCATATTTATTTTAAATTATTTTAAATTATTTTTTGATTCTTTTTCCTGAAAAGATAAATCGCCAGAACCGCGCCGCCAGCCGCCATAAGGCCGATGATTATCAGTGTTAAAATCTTTTTTCCATCCGACTGAAGGCTAGATCCTTCGGCGCTTTTGGCAAAACATTTGATGATTTTCTGGCAATCGTAAATAGTCTGATAAGCATCAACCAGTTTGCCGGCTTTGTCATAGACTTTGGCGTCGATGGTTAAATAGTCGTAATCTTTATTGGCGCTGAAATCCTTTTTTTGGGCCATCATGGCGGAGCTGATATCGCCCTGGTAAGCGAATTGCTCGACGATTTTTCCCTCGCGGTCTTTGAGAATCACTTCCACTTTGCCTTGAGTGTTGAGATTGTTGGTGTTGTGGAAACAGGAAAACAAAGTGGCGGCTTCGTCTTTTTTCAGAGGAAATTTGTTAATTCCCGGGTAATTGAGCCTTGGCATTTCTTTTTCGGTGGAGATTCGGGTATTGACGATGGATTGCTGGTTTTCGCTTTTAGCTATGGTTTTGAGATAATAGACGCTCTTGCCTTCTTGTTTGAAAGTGAAAGTTATCGGCAAAGAAGAATTGGCTGGAACGGTCATTTCCTGCTCTTTGGTGGTGACTTTGTCTTTTTCATTGAGCGCGTCCCAGTAATACAGTTCCCAGGTTAAATTTACTTTCCGGTCGTCATCGAAAGAATTTTCCAGCTGGTGGACAATGGTGATATCCTGGTCGCCTTCGATTTGGGGCCAGTTGCCGATTTGAGCGTAGGGCTCGCCATTAACAGTGGTATGGGAGCGGCTGAAGGAAAGATAATCTTTGACGGTGGATTCGATTTCAAACTCGCTGGCGCCCACCACCACTTCATTGGAGAAAGGCAGGCCGCCCAGGTTGAATTTCCGGCCGACCGAGAAGAAAAAATCGGCGCGGTATTGACCGGCGGCGACGCCGGCGGGAACGGGCCATTCGAAGCTGAACGGTTTTTCTTCTTTAGCGTTTAAGGCGATATCCTTTTGAGCGATGAATTCATCTATGATGTAATGATACTCGGTGAGATATTTTTCCGCGCCGTCTTGGCCTTTAGCCTGGTTTATCTGGCTTATGCGGACAAAAACATGTCCGTCGAAAACCGGATATTCGTTTTCGTTGATAAGCTGGCCGCTGAATTTGACTTTTTCACCGGCTGGATATTTGTCTTTTTCGGCGCCCAGGCTCACCTGGACGCTTTGGAAATGGTAATAGTCAAAGCAGTCCGGGCCGGCATTTTCTTTGACTGGCGTTCCCCAGCCCAGATCCGGAGGATCAGTTTGAGTTTGAGCGCTGGCGCTCAAAGGATTGCCAAGAAAAAAGCCTATCGCGCCCAAAACGGCAAAAGCGCTTATTGATTTTGATATTGTTTTTCTTTGCATATGGTTTTTTGTGTTTATATTATTTATGAAGCTGTTTATTTGCTGTTATTATACAATATTTTTTTCCAAAGTCCAAGAGCCGCCAGAGAGAAAGCTGCCATTAGTAAAGAAAAAAATTGGCCCAGTGTCAAAAAGCTGAAAAGAAGCCCGATTTGTTCGTCCGGCTGGCGGAAAAATTCAATTCCAAAGCGAAAAAAGGCATAACCCAGAACATATAACATAAAACCTGGAACATATAGCAATCTATTTTTATATTTTATGCCGTTTCTCAATATCCAGAGAATTAAAAATAAAATTATTCCTTCAAAAAAAGCTTCATATAATTGCGACGGATGACGCAGCAATGTTTCTCCCGGAAAATACATTCCCCAGCTTTTTTGCGTGATTCGGCCGAAAAGTTCTCCGTTTAAAAAATTCCCCAGCCGGCCGAAAAAATAACCGGCCGGAACTGCCGGAACGATAAAATCAGCCCAAGAGAAAAAATTGAGCTTATTTTTCCGGGAAAAAAATAAAGCCGCCAGCAGCGCCCCCATCAATCCTCCGTGATAACTCATGCCGTAAATTCCCGTCCATTGGCCTTGCTGATCGAAAGGAGAAATAATTGCTAAAGGATGCTCCCAATAAAAAGGCAAATTATAAAAAAGAACATAGCCCAGCCGGCCGCCGATAATTGCGCCCAAAAAAGCATTCCATAAAAATTCCCGGATATTCTCTTTGCTCCAATCGCCTTCCTTCTTTTTAATTCGCCATAAAAGCAAGCCGTAAACTGCCACAAAACCCACAAGATACATCAAGGCATACCAGCTAATCTGAAAAAATCCAAAGTGAAACACCAGCGGATTTATCCGCAAAGGCAATTCTTGATAAAATTGCAGCCAATTTTCCATATGAGCTTATTATAGATTATTACGAAGGCTGGTTCAAATTTGGCAGAGAAAAGTTGAAGATGTTTTTAGCGTCATTTGTTTTAAAAAAAATAATTTGATATTATTAAGTTAATTCAACGCTTATGCTCAATAAAAAAATATCCGTAATCATTCCCTGCTTCAATGAAGGCCGGACTATCGGTCAAAACATCCGCCAAATCAATCAATATTTGAAGGAAACTATCGCGGTTTACGAAATTATCGCCGTCAATGACGGCAGCCGGGATAATACTTTAGAAGAATTGCAAAGAACGCAAAAAGAACTTCCGCTTAAGATAATCAGTCATCCGCAAAATGAAGGCAAGGGCAAAGTCGTGCGGGACGGAATTTTGTCGAGCCGCCATGAGATTGTCATGTTTTTGGACGCCGATCTGGCTATTCCCATAGAAGAACTGGAGAAATTTTTGGTCGCCATAGATCAAGGTTATGATTTGGTTGTCGCTTCCCGCTTCGTCCCCGGATTAAAAGTGCTCTGCCGGGTGCTCTGGTATCGAAAAATAATGGAAAGAGTTTTCCGCCTTTTAAGAATGATCATTCTCAATAATTGGAAAGTGCAAGACACTCAATGCGGTTTTAAGGTTTTCCGCGCTTCGGTGGCCCGGAAAATCTTTCCGATGGCTACCGTCAAAAGATTCGCTTTTGACGCGGAAATCATTTTTATCGCCAAAAAGTTCGGCTATTCCATCAAAGAGCTTCCCGTAATTTTGCAAAACCCGGAAAGAAGCCACATCCGGCTTTTTCGCGATCCGCTGAATATGTTTTTTTCCCTGCTGGAAATCCGTTGGAACGATTTAACTCGAAAATACAAATGGAAACAAAATGCCTGATCTGGAGAAAAAAGTGATTGTTTCCGCCGATGACTTCGGCCGGAGTCCCGAAGCTAACGCGAATATCCTGGAATTGCTTTCGCTAAAAAAACTGCAAAGAATTTCCGTGATGGTAAACGGGAAGTTTTCTCCGGAAGAAATTAATTCATTAATCAATTCTCAAATTAAAATTGACCTCCATTTGAATTTTCTTAGCTTGCTTGAAAATAACCAAACTTGGAGGAAAAAAACCGGCGTTTTGAGCCGGTTATTGTTTTTTTTCAGAGATTATTTAACAGGAAAAATAAGCGCTCCAGGGGCAGCCCAAACTTGGATGGAGCAATTGGAAAAATTTCACACAATTTTTGGCCGCTATCCCGATGGCTTGAATTCTCATGAGCATGTCCACTTTTTCCCTCCTTATTTTAAAATAATTTTAACGCTCGCTCAAAAATCAAAAACAACTTACCTGCGCTTTGGCAAAAAAGATTTTATTGAAGCTACGAATATTGTTTCTTTAATTATTTTCTTTTTAAAAAAAATCAACCGCCGGCGATTTTTAGCTTCCGGGCTTGCTTCTGCGGATTTTTGGGTGAGCCTGGACTGGCTGGAAAAAGACGCGCTTCAAAAAATAAAAAATCTCCCCTCTGGAGAGATTGAATTAATTGTTCATCCGGAAAGAGCCGCTGAATTGGAATTCCTGAAAACCCGGCGGCTTTGAATTTTTAACTATTTATAGCGCAAAGTGTCTAAAGGATTAATTTTACTCGCCCGCAAAGCCGGAACAAATTCGGTCAGAAATCCGACAATAGTCGCGAAAGCGATAATAACTCCCACAAACCACAGCGGACTGAAAAAAAGGACTACCGATTGACCTCCCATTTTTTGCGCGATAAAATTAATCAGCAAATTAAATATTTTTCCTCCCGCCAAACCCAAAATCACTCCGCCCAGCCCGCCTAAAAATCCCATGATGGAGGCTTCCATCAAAAACATCCAGGAAATGCTCCAGTTGGAAGCTCCGATGGCTTTCATAATTCCGATTTCTTCCGTTCTTTCCAGAAGAGCGATGGTCATCGTGTTAAACATACCGATAGCGCTCACCACCAGAGCGATAATGCCGAAAATCATCAGCACCAATTGAACCACGCGGAAAACCTGGTTAGCTTGTTCCACTGTGTCAGAGAGAGAAGAAACCAGAAAACCCTGGCTGGAAATTTCATCTCTAATCTGCCCCAATACCTCATTAGTGGCGCATTTAACTTTTAATTGAGCAAAATTATCGATTTTAAAATCTGCCAGCGTTCCGGCATTGATATAAATCACATTTTCATCGCCTTCAATCACGCCGATTATTTTATACTTTTCTTCCGATAACACTTTCTTGGATTCGCTTTGCAGCTTCCCCTCCGAGCCTTCCTGATCGGAAAGAAAAAAAGTAAAAGTTATTTCCTGGTTGATGATTTCGTCCATATTTTTGTTGAAAACCTGGACAATGGAAGAAGAAACTACCACGCCTTTAGGATTTGCATCGCTTAATATTTCCCCTTTGATGGCTCGCGATCCGCCTAAGCGCAAAAAGGAAGGTTTGATGCCCAAAACCATCAAATCAGCCATTAAATCAGCCACTTTGCCTTGGGCCGAAATATAAAAAGCCGGACTGATTTCCACCACGCCTTCGATAGTTTCAATTTTCTCCAGAGCGGCTCTGTTCAGATTCATTGATTCCGACTTGGATTCGGTCACATCCAAAGTGAGCAGCGCTTCGGAAGTGGTGATTTTTTCCAGAAGAGTTTTTTGGAGTCCGTAACCGAAAGAAACTAAAAATAGAATAGCTCCGATGCCGACTCCCATTCCCAAAATCGTCAGAAACGTGCGAGAAGTTCTGGCTCGAAACATGCGCGTGGATAATTTTAGCAAATCCCAAAAATTCATGTTTAAAATTTAAATTAGACCGAATATTTAAGCAACATAATGACTTCAATTTCCCGCACGATTCTTTCGGCGGTATTTTTATACAAGCCCATGCCGCCCGCTTCCGGCGGAGCGTCTAAAATTTTACGCAGCCCGTTATAATCGGTTTTATTCTCCAGTCTTAATTCAAGCAGGGAAACAAAAATCAATTTGCCTTTCTCCGAAAAATTGAGACCAAAATATTTAATCAAATATTCTGCCAGCGAGACCGCCGCTTCATCCGGATTTCCTCCGATTTGCTGCACTTGATCCAAAATACTTTTAATCCTCAAGGCCAGCGATTTGGATCGGCGCTTGTTCCAATTCGCGCCGCCTTCTTCAAAGGGTAAATCCAAATTTTTTTCAAAAGTCGCCAGATCAATGTTCTTAAAAAGTAACTCTTTGAGAAAATTTTCCGCCGAACTTGCTTGCTCCTCCGATAATTCCGAAAGGACATGGAAAAGCAATTGTTTAGCTTTGAAGGGAATCAATAAAGCTCCCACCTGTTGGGGATTCAATCCTTTAAACATTTTCATCAGCATCTTAAAATCATCCGTAACATTGATCCAGTTTCCGCTTTCTTCAATAATTTCCCGGGCTAATTTCACGGCTTCCACGGGCCTTTTTTCTTTATTCACCTCTTCATTGACAATTCGGCCATCGCGCATATTGATAACGCGGTCGGCATAATATAAATGCTCGCCATTATGCGTAACCATAATGATAGTTTTTTTGTCTATTTCATTCAGCTCTTTGATCAGCCCCAAAAAGTTTTGAGCCGACTTGCTGTCCAAATTTCCCACCGGCTCGTCCGCCAAAATAATCTGGGGATTATTGACTAAGGCGCGCGCGATCGCCACTCTTTGTTTTTGGCCGCCGGAAAGCTGGCTGGGAAATTTATAGGCCTGTTCGGCGATGCCAAAACGTTGCAACAGCAGCATTCCCTTTTCCTTCCTTTTCTTGAGATTTTCACCCTGAAAAATCTGCGGCAAGCAAACATTATCAATGATGTTCAGCGACGAAATCAGATAAAAAGCCTGAAAAATTATCCCTTCCCCGGAGCGATGGAATTCCACCAATTCGCCGTTTTTCATTTGAGCGATATCTTTTCCATTCACGACCACTTCTCCATGAGTTGGAATTTGCAGTCCGGCTATCGTATAAAGCAAAGTGGATTTTCCGCAACCGGAAGGACCATGGATAATCACATACTCCTGGGGGAAAATTTCAGTCGTTATGTTTTCCAGAGCGCGCACTTCGTTCGATTGCCCTTCGTTATAAATAACGCTTAAATCTTTGACTTGAATGATTGACTCCGCCATTTTGTCTTTTTATCCCGCCCTAACTTTACACTGCGCCAAACTTGCCTGCCGGCAGGCAGGGACGCAAAATATCATAGGGTGCAAAGTTAGAGCGGGATTTATTTTTTTATTGGTTAGCTGAATTATACCACGAATAAGGGATGCTAACCTCCGGGTGAGCCTCGGGCTTTATTTTCGCGATAAGCCGCGAGGCGGAAACCGGCGCCCTGCCCGCCTTTAAGGAGACGCGAATTGAATTTAGCTATAAGTTTTTATCGGTTCGAGGCAGAAAAAGGCGCAAAGAATTAAAGATCGGAAAAAAATCGGTGATAAAATTAAAAGCCGCCGCGCCTTCCGGTCCGATAATTCTGAAAAACACCAAAGCCAGTCCTCCGGCATTCACCGCGCCCCAGATCCAGAAATTTTGTTTCGCCACTTTTTTGACCAATCGCCCGATTCGCAAAGCTTCCGGAATTTTATTCAGATTGTCTTTCATCAGAGCGATGTCGGCCGCTTCAATGGCCGCGTCCGCTCCGATAGTTCCCATGGCGATCCCGATATCCGCCAAAGTCAAAGAGGCGGCATCGTTTACGCCGTCTCCCACCATCGCCATTTTTCCTTTGGAACCGATATATTTTTTAACATACGCCAATTTATCTTCCGGCAGCAAATTGGCGTGATAAGTTTCCACGCCCGTTTCCCCGACCACCCGCTTGGCTACATTTTCGTTATCGCCCGTGAGCATAACAAATTTATTGACACCCAGAGATTTTAAATCCATCAGCGCTTCTTTAGCTTCCGGACGAATTTCATCCGCCAACCGGAAATAACCGGCCAATTGGCCGTTATAGCCCACCAGAACCAGGCTGCTTCCGCCGGCTTGCGCCTGGATTATTTTTTCCCGATCATTTGGCGAAATTTCAATCCCTTTTTCTTCCAAAAAAGACGATCGGCCGCAAATTATTTCTCGCGCGCCATATAAAGCCCGGCTGCCTTTTCCGGAAAATTCTTCAAATTTATCCGGTCTGCCGACGGCTATTTTCCGGTCCTTGGCGTAATTTACAATCGCCTTAGCGGAAGGGTGATTAGAAAAAAAATCCAGTCCAGCAGCCAGACTAATTAATTCCTTTTCAGCAACTTGATTATCCGGAAAAAAATTAAACTCTTCAGTTTTCATTTTTCCTTTGGTGAGAGTCCGGTTTTGTCAAAAATCATCGTCTTAACTTCCGTCAATCCTTCCAGGAAAGCGCCGCCTTTGACAATAATTCCCCGCTTGGCCGCCAAGCCGATAGCCGTGGAAAAAGCCATCGGCACGGCGACCGCGATATCATCCGCGCAAGTCACCAATAAAACGCTAAGCACCAGGGTTAAATCGCGAGAAAAAGAAAAGAGCGCGATGGCCGCGAGGATGATCACCACCACATAAACGCTGGCAAATTTATCCGCCATCGTTTGGATGCCGACTTTCTCTTTTTGCGATTGCTCGACTAACTTGATAATTTTTTCAAAAGTCGTGTCTTTGCCGGTTTTTTCCGTTTTGACCACCAGCGATCCGGAAACATTCAAGGTGGAATTGAAAACCCGGCTGCCGGCTTTTTTTTCTACCGGAATTGATTCTCCAGTCAAAGAAGACTGATCCACTAAAGCCTCTCCGTTGACAATAATTCCGTCTACCGGAATTCTTTCTCCCATTTCCACGATGACCAAATCGCCCGCTTCGATTTTAGCGTAAGAAACTTCTATTATTTTATCGCCTCTTTTGACTTTGGTTTTAGCCGGCTTAAGTTTAAGCAGGCTTTTAATCGCTCCGCGAGATTTGTTTTCCGCGTAAGTGGCCAAAACTCTGGCCGAAGCCAGCATCAAACTGATAAAAGCGGCCGAGGCCCATGCTTTATTGAAAATGGAAACGGCGAGCGCTACCGAAGCTAAAAGATCAATCGTTATTTTTTTATTTTTTAGAGATTGAAAGGCGCTGATTAATACCGGAAAGACGGCAAAGCTGGCAAAAAAAATTAAAAGGACTTGATCCAAACCCGAGGGTAAAAAACCGGCGTAGTGGCCGATTAAAATCAGAACCAAAATTCCCACTAAAAATTTGTCTAAATTAATTTTATTCATTCTCCACATTAATTTTAATTATATGCCGCTAAAACAGCTAAAGAATATGGATTTTCAAGAAATTCTTGTTTGAGAATTTGAATTTTCTCCAAAAATTTTTCAAGGCTGCCGTCGAAGGTGGAAAAATTTTTGGTTAGAAAATTCGGGGTTCGAGTTAATTTCGAGAAAATTTATATTCTTCAGTAATCTAATATCTTTTTTATTATACCATTTTACCTTTGGCCGCATAAGTTCCCGCCGCGTAGCCGGTGCTCCAGCAAATTTGCAGATTATAACCGCCCGTTGGCCCGTCCAAATCTAAAATTTCTCCGGCGAAAAATAAATTGGAAACCAGCTTTGAACGCAAAGTTTTAGAATCAACTTCTTTCAAATCCACTCCGCCGTTAGTCACAATCGCGTGATCAAATCCCAAAAGGCAAGTGACCGTAAGCTTTAAATTTTTTAATATCCTGGCTAATTCTTTTCTCTCTTCCCGGCGCCAGGAATTTATTTTTCGGTCCGGCGCGATCCGGCTTAGCTTAATAATGGGATTGATTAATTTTTGCGGCAAAAGTTCCGGCAGATAATTGCGGAAATTTTTGTTGCTGAAAAGCCGGCAATCTCTTTTTAGCCGTTCATCCAATTTTTCCAAATCCAACGCCGGCTTAAGATCAATATTCAGCCCCACTTTTCCCTTTTTTAATAATTCTCCCGCCTCTTTGCTTAAATCCAAAATAACCGGACCGCTCACGCCCCAATGGGTAAAGAGCATCTCGCCAAAGCGAATCGCCTGTTTTCGGCCGTTTTGCCACAAACTCACGCCGACATTTTTTAAACTCAAACCTTGCGCTTCTCGCGGCCAGGTTTCCTCTGTTCGCAACGGCACCAAAGCCGGCGCGGGATTAATTACGCTATGCCCTAATTGTTTTGCCCATTGATAACCGTCTCCGGTCGAACCGGTCGCCGGATAAGATTTTCCGCCAGTGCATAAAATATAATTGCGCGCTGCAATATTTCCTTTTTTCAGATTAACACTTTTAATTCTGCCTTTTCCCCGCTCAAAACTTTCTATTTCCGCCCGACAGAAGATTTTGACTTTATTGGCTTTTAAATATCTTTCCAAAACAGATAAAACATCCCGCGCCCGATTGGAAACCGGAAAAACCCGCCCGCCTCTTTCTATTTTGGTTTTCAATCCTCTTTTTTCCAGAAATTCAATCATTTTTTCCGGACCAAACGCCGCCAAAGAAGAGAAAAGAAATTTTCCCTGCCTGCCGGCAGGCAGGCCTTTTTTACCACTTAATTTTTTAATAAATTCCGCATCGTTAAATTCGGCTTGCGTAATATTGCAACGGCCTTTGCCCGTAATCAAAAGCTTGCGGCCCAAAGAATCATTTTTTTCCAGCAAGACCACTCTGGCGCCTAATTCACCGGCTCTTCCGGCCGCCAGCATTCCGGCCGGTCCGCCGCCAATCACTACCACATCAAATTGTTCGGCTATTTTTTCCACTATTTTTCCAGCAGAGTAATGCTTTTAATGACAATATCTTCCAGCGGATGGCTGTTGGCGTTAACTTTGGCGTTTTCGATTTTATCCACAACATCCATCCCTTCCGCCACTTCCCCGAAATTCGTGTGCTTGCCGTCCAGCCACGGTGTCGATTCGGCCGTGACAATAAAAAATTGGGAGCCGTTGGTATCGGGTCCGGAATTAGCCATAGCCAAAGAACCCCGCGTTAATTTACGCGCGTTGATTTCATCGGCAAATTG
>Ga0100390_10005243_pt1 | contig 11104 bp, 9 predicted proteins | sample CryGeymeta201514_FD_81540 | JGI IMG/M metagenome (GOLD analysis project Ga0100390, IMG submission 81540) | Groundwater microbial communities from Crystal Geyser aquifers in Utah, USA - Crystal Geyser metaG 2015-14 | ecosystem: Environmental > Aquatic > Deep subsurface > Groundwater | place: USA... | reverse complement strand
GGCTTCAATGCCCTGAAAGGCTTTAGGTTGATTGTTCCCGGACAGTAAACCAAACCATCCAGTGTTTCCGGAAAATCTTCACCTTTCCAATCGTCCGACATGAAACCGGCATTGAGCATGGTAGCATTTTCAAGATGCGAAAGCGTTTCAGGCTGACTGCTCATCAAAAAAAGTTCGTGACCAGCTTCGCTCAGCTGCTCAGCTATTGCTTTCCCGATGCCTCCTCCGGCACCAACAATTAGTATTTTACGCATGATAATATGTTTGCTATCAAAAACAATGCGCAGCTCTTATTGTTTAAAATAAGTTGAAAAACATTAAACAAAAAATATGTTTATTATGGAGCGTGTTTCAAATCTTAAAGGTGGCAACTGAAATATAAGCAGAATTTTTCCTGAACATTAAACTTTCGTGTTATGTATTGCCTCCACTTCGCCCATTACTGCTTCATCCCATCCAATCATGGCATTAAAGCATTTGAAATGACTAAAATCCTCCAGGTCTGCCACTTTAATATCAGCTTCTTTGATTAAACCCTGATCGAGCAGAAATGCTCTTCGTGCACCTTTGAGTAAGGGTTGGGCAGGCGTAAACCATTCATCTCCATCAAAAAAGGCAATATTACAATAGGAGGTGTCTGTAATCAACCCCTGTTTTATTAAAAGTACGTCATCAGCACCACCTTTTGATTCAAAAAGTTTATTTAAGGCAGCGCGATCAATATATTTTAAGTTGTAATCCAGTTCGTTGGCTTCGAAAAGCTTTAAACTTTTGATGGCTTTTAATTGATAGGGATGATATTCGGGTTGTTGCATTGTTTTTCCGTAAAGTATTCTGCATTTATACTTCCCATGCGCAGGAACGGGAAACACTGCTAACCAATCTTTTAATGCATGTTTTATCGTTTGGCCAAAATAGCTTTCGGATGAATAATCCATCCTGGCCTGATGGTATTCCAACAATGGAAACTTGCCATCGATCAGCAGTATGCTTTCCAGCAGTGGAAATTCAATGTGATACGACATTTGCTTTCATTTTTTAGCTGCTTGTATAGTAAAAGGCAGGTAAACTTTTTCTAAAAGTTCTTTAAATTCTGTATCAACTTTGCTGTTTACTGTGATACCGCCACCTGCCTTATAAACAAGTCCATTCTTTGTTTGCTCCACAAAACGAATCATCACACCACTATCCACATTTTGTCCGTCGAAAATACCCATCACACCGGTGTAATAGCCTCTTGAGTAGTTTTCGGTCTGCAGGATGATTTCGATAGTGCGTTTTTTCGGCGCTCCTGTAATGGATCCTGCTGGCAAAAGTTTTTGAAAGATAGTACCCAGATTTTGTCTGTAATCATGTCGCAATACACCACTGATCCGGCTGCTGCTTTGCCATAAAGCACCCCGGTTGGTTTCAACTTTTTGTAAAAATCTAAAGTCATTCACCCGAATTTTTTCTGCAACGCTATTCAAATCGTTGCGCAACAAATCAACAATGGTATAGTGTTCGGCCTTTTCCTTTGGATCATCAAGCAATTCTTGTGCAGAACCTTCACGATCAGCCTGTATGGTTCCTTTCATCGGAAAAGTGCTGATTATGCCCGCTTGAATAGTGACAAATGTTTCCGGCGAAAAAACAACGCATTCATTTGCTATCCAAAGTTTGTATTTTGCCTTGCTCTGCGCGAAGATCTGAAGCAGATCGAGGTTTGTTTCAACCGCTACGGGCATGGTTAGATTAAGCAAATAGGTATCGCCCCGCCGAAGATGATGCATCACCTGCTCAAAAGCTTTGTGATAATGAGCTTCATCAGCTTTTAAAGCATGGAAAAATGGTGTTTCCCTGAGTTTTTCAACGGGTGTATAATCAAATCCGTTACCATTGATTTGAAAGCGGATTTTTTGCGCATCCAGTTCATCAATTGGAACGACAAGTGGTTTTTGCAGCTCAAAATCCAGGATAAACAAAAAAGGGATGCCGGATTTACCGAGCTTATCCATTTCCTGAAAACATTTTTCTGCCTGATTCATGCGGGCAAAGATAAGGTCATTTGTTTTTATCGAAATCTGCCTGTTCTTTTATCAGCGCTTTCTGCCTGCTTTTCTTACTTTTGCCTTTCAAGTAAAACGTATGAAAAATTTCTTCTTTCTTTTTGCGCTGCTTTTTGCCGGAAACTATATGCTGGCACAGGATACCCTGAGAGTAATGCATTATAATCTGCTTTATTATGGAGTTGTAACGAGTTGGTGTACAAATATTAACAATAATGTGGATGACAAAAATATGCACCTGCGAACCATCCTGGATGAGGTGCAACCGGATATTTTTACCGTTAATGAGATTTCAGCCAACGAAATAGTACAAAACCAATTGATGCAGAACACTTTAAATGTTGACGGAAAGGATTATTATCAAAAAGCTGGAGTGCGTAATCAGGCCGGTTCGAGCATTGTGAATATGCTTTATTATGATTCGCGCAAGCTTAAGTTGAAACAACAATATACTGCTCAGCAATATGTTAGAGATATTGATGTGTACGAGTTATATTATAATTCGGTTGATCTGGCTCTTGGCGATACCGCTTTTGTGGTTTGTGTGGTGGCCCACCTAAAAGCAGGTAGTGATGAAGATGATGCTGCCACACGTCAGGTGCAGGTAACTTCGGTGATGCAGTTTTTAGAGCAGCATTACACCAGCGAGAACATCTTGTTTATGGGTGATTTTAATGTATATTCGGGTGCTGAAGCAGCCTATCAGACGATCACAAATTATGCTAATATCGATATGCGTTTTCTGGATCCGATCTCGCAAAACGGCTCTTGGCACAACAACTCAGCTTTTGCCGGAATACACACACAATCAACCAATACCAGCTCCAACGGTTGTGCTTCTTCGGGAGGCATGGACGATCGTTTCGACTTTATCCTCATCTCGGATGAAGTGAGGTTTGGAACAAATGATGTAAGGTATGTCACGGATTCGTATCAGGCTTTTGGGCAGGATGGTAACAGGTTCAATGGCAGTATTGTAAACCCTGCGAACACTGCGGTTTCTGAGGAAATTGCATCAGCGCTTCATCAAATGTCGGATCATTTGCCGGTAGTATTAGATCTGAGGGTGGATAAAGTGCTTGACCTCAACGAAAATTGGGCAAAACCATTTTTGGCTAAAATAAGCCCTAATCCGGCACACAACAGGCTGTTATTGGATTTTTATTTAAGCCGGCCGGCCGGAATGCAGGTGAATATTTTTAATATGCAGGGAAAGTTGAAAAGCAGCCAGAAGTTTGATGCAATTGCCGGAAAGAATCATTTTGAAACCAATCTGGAACAGCTTTCGGCTGGGATTTATTTGCTGCAGCTTGCCGATGGAAAAGGAAATGTGGAAGTGCTTCGGCTGGTAAAAACCAGATAAGGGTTTTTTATTGCTTCAGCAAAATTATTCAGGCTATCTGGAATTTACTATCGAAGACTACTGCAAATGCTGATTTAAGAACTGTTTTTACTTTTTCAATATCCTGAGCTGTCCCCAGCTCTTTTTCCATCGAAGTTACTCCCTTGTCCGTAAATCCACAGGGATTGATGTACTCATAAAACCGTAAATCAGTGTTCACATTAAAGGCAAATCCGTGCATGGTAACACCTCTGCTGGCTCTAACCCCAATAGCACAAATTTTCCGTGATTTGCCTTTTACTTCCGGGTCGAGCCACACGCCGGTAGCACCTTCAAGGCGTGAAGCTGCGATGTCAAACTGCTCCAGTGTGCGGATTACTGCTTCCTCCAACCGAAAAATATATTCCCGCACGCCAATTATAAAACGGTCGAGATTGATTATGGGATAGCCAACAATTTGTCCGGGCCCATGATAGGTGATATCGCCTCCGCGATTAATGCGGTAAAAAGATGCTCCTTTTGCGCGCAGAAAATCTTCATTCACCAGCAGATTTGTTTCGCTGCCACTTTTGCCCAGCGTATAAACATGCGGATGTTCCACAAACAACAAATGCCCGGCATCTGATCGACTGTCTTTGTTTTTGATCAGCTCCTGAAACAAAGTTTCCTGATAATCCCAGGCTTGCTGGTAATCCATCGTGCCAAGATCAGTGAAAAGGAGTTGTTCGTGCATCACAAAATATGTTTTTCAGCATGATAGGAACTGCGTACCATTGGACCGCTTTCCACATGACGGAAGCCCATTTTTAGGCCTTCTTCTTCATACATTTTGAACACCTCCAGCTTCACAAACTCTTTCACAGGCAGATGGTTACGAGTAGGTTGCAGGTATTGGCCGATTGTCATAACGGTGGCTCCGGTAGCGCGTATGTCGCGCATGGTTTCGAGCACTTCTTCTTGTGTTTCTCCCAAACCAAGCATCACGCCCGACTTAGCAATGACGCCGGCTTCGGCAATGGTTTTCAACACTTTCAGACTGAGGTCGTATTTGGCGCGGCTACGCACCCAGGGCGTCATACGGCGAACGGTTTCCAGGTTGTGCGAAATCACTTCCGGACCGGCTTCCACCACTTTCATGATGAGCTCCTCACGTCCGTCGAAATCCGGGATCAGGGTTTCCATGGTCGTGCCCGGACTTTCTCTTTTGATGGCTTTGATGGTGAGCGCCCAAATTTCAGAACCACCATCTTTCAAATCATCACGATCTACAGAGGTAAGCACCACATGCTTGAGCTTCATCAGTTTAACGCTTTCTGCAACGCGATCAGGTTCCTGCCAGTCGGCGGGCAGTGGACGACCGGTTTTTACATTACAAAAGCCACACGAACGGGTACAGATGTCGCCCAAAATCATCAGGGTGGCAGTACCTCTTCCCCAGCATTCGTGCATATTGGGGCAATGGCCGCTGGTGCAGATGGTGTGTAGTTTGTGCTGATCAACGATTGCTCTTACAGAAAGGTAAGTCTTTCCGGCAGGCACTTTGGTTTTCAGCCATTCGGGCTTGCGCATCAGTATATTGGTACGTTCTTTTTCCATGAACTTGCTTTCTATTTTGATGAGCTGCAAAATTAAGCATTATAACCGGAAAAGGATTTCGTTTGTGATGAACTTAAAAAGCATTTTAAATCATCCCAACTCAAATGTGGTGATGCCAAATATCTTATGCACCGGTAACTCAGGTGGTTTACCAAAATACATCCTGCCGCATTCAAAAACATATTCAGCCTGATATTTTTTTACCAGCTTTACAGCATCGGGATTAGTGACCGGAATATCCAAAAAGACGGATTGGTGTGGGACGGCGTCAAGGCAAGCGCGATAAAGTGCTTCGGCAACGGGAAAAGTTTCTGCAAAAAGCGGTCCGATTTTATAGCCTGTTCCCGCTTTGCGCAACAAGGCATAGCCTTTCAATTCCTGATTTTCAATAAAAGTGAATGGCTGGCTTTCGGGAAGCTGAAGCCAATGGCGCAAAAATTCAGCCCGCTGAAATCCAAAGCATTGTGTATCAAATTTTAACACTTTATCAAAATGAGCAGCTGAATAAGGGATTATATTCCCGGAGGTTGAAAAAGCTTCGCCTTTACGTTCATAACGTTCGTCGCGAAAAGCCAGCTCAAAGCCACCTTTGCGATAAAAGTCCTGCATGGCCAAAACGCCGTCCATACCAATGGAAGCGCCAGGTTTAAGTCGCGACAGCAAGCGATCGCGCCGGCTAAGCCAAAGTTGTCTGCCTAACCCTTTGGAGCGATATTCGGGCTTTACAATAAAAAAACCCATAAACCCGAACAGGCCATCATAAGAAACAATCGATCCACCTGCTATCAATTCATCTTGAATGAAATATCCCACAAAACCTTGTGAGTCAGTCTTCCAAAAAGCTGTGGCATCATAAGGCCCGGGATTCCAGCCTTCGGCAGCTGCCCAGGAAACCAGTGTTTCAACTTGTTGAAAATCAAGTTGACGTAGTACGAAATTTGTGTGATCGAGCTTGTTCATAATTATTTGATTGGTAAAAAATAGCAAGCAGTGAGATTCAAAAGTAGTATAATTTTATGACAAGCGGCAAACAGAAAACACCTAAGTGCATACAAATAAGTGGGTTGTTTCACTAAACGCTTTTACCGAAAACTGAATTGATCTTGCTGAAGATTGATTTTCTATTATTTTTGTTGTTTAAGTTTTCGCTTACTGATGCAGGCGCAAACTAACTAACAAGATTTTTCATGCGAAAAAGCACTCACTATCACCTCATTTTACTCGCTATGCTGATTTTGCCATTCAGCTTATTGGGTCAACAAACCCAAACTTTTCCGAATGGCCTACAAAAAATCTATCAACAAGAAATGTATTTCCCTGATTTTCCTGTTCTTACAAGCGAGCATATTGTCCAGAAATCGACCTTGCCTGTTTCGGTTGATAATTCAACTTTACCTTTTTTACGGCCTGTTTTCAGGCAACAGGGTGCATCCTGCGGACAGGCAGCTATTGTGGGGTATAATTTTACCTATGAAATAAATCGCCTGAGAAATGTTGCTTCTGATACTTCCATTCATTTATATCCTGATCATTTTGTATGGAATTTCATGAACGCCGCTGCGCCTTATTATGGTGAAGGCGTGAGCTATTTTCACACCTTCGATTTGCTTTATGATGCAGGAAATCCCAACGAATTACTTTACGGACCAATTGAACTCGATGATAGTTATTATTGGCCAAGCGGTTACGAGGTTTACTATAATGCTATGACAAACCGTATCAGCGGAGCGGCATCAATTCGTGCCGGCACGCCTGAAGGGCTGGAAGTACTCAAACACTGGCTGCACAACCACCTCGAAGGTGCTGAAACTGGCGGTGTGGCTAATTTTTATGCCGGATTGGCTTATGGCTTGCAAGTAATTCCTGCTGATAGTCCGGAGGCCGGGAAACATACTTTCCTTCGTTTTGGGCCTGATGCCACCCATGCCATGACCATCGTCGGTTATAACGATTCCATCCGTTTTGATATCAACCAGGACGGGCAATACACAAACCATCTTGATATCACCGGAGATGGCATCGTAGATATGCGCGACTGGGAATTTGGTGCGCTTAAAGCAGTGAATTCTTATGGTCAGAGTTGGGGTGATGATGGCTTTTTTTACCTGATGTATCGCACACTGGCCATGGATTATGGAGCAGAAGGCGGCATTTGGAACAATAGCGTGCAAGTGATGTTTCCTGAGCTGCAATGGCATCCAAAACTTACCATCAAAGCAAGCCTCAAGTATAATTCGCGCGAAAAAATCCGTATCAGAGCAGGCGTAAGTACCGATACTTCCCGTCATATACCCGAACACACCATCAGTTTTACCCATTTTAAGTTTCAGGGTGGTGATTATCCGATGCGGGGCAGAGGAATTGATGCCAACGAGCCTCTCGAATTTGGTCTGGATATCAGTGAATTACTAAGCTATGTGCCTGCCGGCCAGCCAGCGCGTTTCTTTTTGCTGATTGATGAGAAAGATCCTGATAGTGCAGGGTCAGGGGTGCTGCAATACATGAGTCTGCACGAATATGAGCAGGAAAATCTGACTCAGGAACTTGAGGCTGATTTTGTGCCCAAGGCTATCCGAAACAATGGAACTACCTACGCTTCAGTGTTACTAACTCCTCAATCAGAGCCTCCTTCATTTTTGCCCGATGAGCGAATTGGAATTAATGCTTTTGATGATACTATTATCAATCTGCAAGCTGTTTCGGGTGAGGCTCCTTTCAGTTGGCAAATCTTGCCTGATTACATCGAGTCGGCTCAGATAAAACCCTATCCGGAAGTGCAAACGACAATACTTCCGGTGGCTGATGAGGATCAGGGTTATGCGACTGTTCCTTTGCCTTTTTCCTTTACTTTTGCAGGACAAAGCTACGATACACTTTATATGCATGTGGATGGTTATCTGATGTTTGAACCTGAAGATATGCCCTATTATTATTTGTTGTATGATGAACTTTACCTGCGCCAGCTTAAAATTATTGCAGCTTATATGAATCAGGATTTGGGCTTACTGAGTGCTTCCGACAGGATAGGCTTCAGCGCTAATGCTGATAGTCTTTTATTGCAATGGCAGATCAGCGGAGGCTCCCCAGCATCAAGTCTTGAGTTTAGCGCAATACTTTTCCCTGATGGGGAAATAAAATTCCATTACAAGACCCTCCCATCCGATGTTGAAATTTTACCTGTGATTGGTTTGGGTTTTGCCGGGCTGGAAAATTCCCGCCAGTCAAAGCCGCATTATTCAAACTATTCCGGACAAATTCTTCCTGAAAATCTCTTGTTGACACTTACACCGGGAGCGAATTTGCAGCGACTATCAATCAATCAGAATCAACAATTGAACTGGGTTGGTGGCAGTGCCGACTTTGGCAATGCCACACTGCGCATGACTGATGCCCAAAGAGGCTTTTCGGAGCAACCGATATTTGTTACAGGCGGCCCTGTTTTGAAGCTGTCATTAGCTGATGGTGAGTCTTATGTAGCTACTTCATCACCTACTGCTTTAGATATTTATCTTCAAAATCTTGGCAATCAAACGATCGAAATCACTTCGCTGCAATTACTTGCAGCCAGCACAGGTTTTCAACTTCAAAGCTCGCTTCCCGAAGAGCTTATAATGGAAGGAGAATCAGATCTTTGGATACGGAACGCTGCTGTTATTCAACCGGATGATGCTTCCATCCAAGATGTTGCCATTAATATTGTGGCTGAAGTTGATGGTAGTGAAATTTTGACTCAACAATCCTTCGAAACAGCTTTTTCGTTGCCCATACTTTACCCGCCATTGGTGATAGACGACGACAACCAACTGCTCGAAGCCGGTGAACAGGCACGACTGGTATATGAATTACATAATCTTGGAACGAAAACTATTGAAGATCTGGAGCTTGTCCTGCATCTGGACGATCCTTTTGTGGTGTTGATCAGCGATAGCATTCAGTTTATTGAAGCCCTTGGAAATCAGCAACTCATCCATATGGAATACCTGATCCAGACCACTACTGCTGCACCTCAGGGCAGGTCAGTTGAATTGTTAGCGGAATTGTCATCGGAAGAACAATTGCTTTTATCCGCTCGCGATCGCCTTCAAATTGGGGAAAGCGAAATTGCCCTGATTGATTTGGATCGTAATCATAATTCGAGTCCCATATTGCAGCGCGAATTAGCCATTAATGCAATCGATTATAGCCGTTATGAAGCCATTGATTCTTCATTGTTTAATTATGAAATTGCATTTTTAACACTTGGAGTGATGCCTAACTATCACACACTTACTGCGGCTGAGGATGATTTATTGTCTGATTTTTTGCGTGGTGGGGGCAGCCTTTATTTAGAAGGAGGATCATTTTTCTTTATGAGTCCTCCAACGCAACTCAGGGAACTACTTCGTACAGAAGGGTATATGGATGGTGTGCAATATCCGGCAGATACCTTGGTGGGTTTATCCGGAAGTCCGACAGATGGGATGCGATTTACTTATCAGGGCGATCAGGCTTTGTGTGAAAACCTTTTGCCGCTTGAGCCTGCACAACCCTGGCTTGTTGATCCTGAAACAAATTTGAATTTTGTGGCAGCCATTGATTCCGGCAGTTATAAAGCTATTGCAACTTCAATGGAATTTGGTGGTTTGCAGGCGGAACCCGGAAGTAGCCTTACACAATTGATGCTAACTTACCTGGAGTTTTTGGATTATGCACAAGCACCTGTATCTGCGCGTTTTGGATCCGAAAAAAGAACCGTTTGTATGAATCAGGAGGTGCAATTTTATTTTGATGGAATTGGAAATCCTGAAACCTATTCATGGACCTTTGAAGGTGGACAGGCCAATTCGCTCACAAGCAGCAATCCAATGGTAAGCTATACCATACCCGGAATTTGGCCGGTGAGCCTCAAGGTGAATCAGGGCAATTATAGCGATAGTGTTTATGTGCAGGAGTATCTTGTCGTAAATAACTGTAGCTCAGTTAGAGAATCACAAATCGCTGAACTATCTGTTTACCCAAATCCAGCTTCCGAATCGGTGCGCTTGGTGCTTCCCGAGGCTCTATCTGAAAATTCCATGCTAGCGTTGTTTGATCTCAATGGAAACTTAATCAGTGAAATGGCATGGCCGGCAAATCAGCAAATTAATGGCATGAAGATTGCTAATCTGAAACCCGGAGTTTATGTGTTGCGCCTCAAAAGCCTGCAAAAGCTCTATTTAGTTAAATTAATCATAAAATAGCATAGCATGAAATGGATTAACTCGAGTATTGTGGTTTTGATGTTGGCCTCAATATTATCGTGCAAGAGCAGTAAAATGCCTCCACGGGATGAAACATCAGAGAAGGAGATGGTAGTTGAAGCTTCCGATAAAGCGGCTGATATGCGATTGCATGACATTTGGGTTTTGGATAATATTAACGGCCAAAAAGCCGATTTGCAATCTTACTCAATAGGGTTGCCCCAAATGGAAATATTTGTGGAAGAGCAGCGTATTGGTGGCCATGATGGTTGTAACCGCATCATGGGAAGTATTGAAACCAGCGGCGATGTCATCCGTTTTGGAACTTTGGCAAGTACTATGATGGCTTGTCCTGAAATGAAGGGCTCAGACGATTTTCGTGCCCAGCTCGACCAGCAAACATTCAATTTTATTATTAAAAGCAACAGGTTGATTTTAAATACTGAAAATGGTCAATCCCTGATTTTTAAAAAGATTGATTAGCAATATCTGGCAGGCAAAGGCGTTTGCTTTCAGGGAGGTATTAAACTATAAGATCTGCTAATTCGAAAAAGTGGGGATTTAAAAATTGATAATTTTGCAACTTTGATAAAAAGCTGAATAAAATGAACTTAGAAGCCAGAAGAATAGAATTTGTTCAGTATTTTTTAAACCTGCAAAGCGAAGAAGCAATTTCCAGACTAGAAAAATTATTACAAAAGGAAATGAATGCTTCTGACGATCGGATTTTAAAACCCTTAACACAAGATGAATTGGACAAACGAATTGATCAGTCTGAGTCTGATTTCCGAAACAAACGCCATAAAAGCAGTTCAGAACTTTTAGCCAAATATGAATAATGACATTTCAAATTATTTGGTCTTAATTTGCAGAGAATCAACTTGATGAAATTTATGAAT
>Ga0100390_10005226_pt1 | contig 11121 bp, 10 predicted proteins | sample CryGeymeta201514_FD_81540 | JGI IMG/M metagenome (GOLD analysis project Ga0100390, IMG submission 81540) | Groundwater microbial communities from Crystal Geyser aquifers in Utah, USA - Crystal Geyser metaG 2015-14 | ecosystem: Environmental > Aquatic > Deep subsurface > Groundwater | place... | reverse complement strand
TTTTTTTACTAAATTCCCAACTTTCTTTTCTTATCTTATCATATAAATTCTGATTTGTTAATAATTTTATCATATTTGATGAAAGATTTTGAGGAGTATTTTCTGAACAAATAATACCCGTCTTATTATCTATAACAGAATCTCTAAGCCCATCTACATTATAAACAATAGCTGGTGTACCTTGAGAGTTAGCTTCTGTAACTATCAATCCCCAACCCTCTTTTACAGAAGTTACTAAAATAAAATGAGATTTTTGCATTAGTTCAATCTTTTTGTCAATTGAGACTCTACCTAAATATTTTATATCTTTCTTATATTCAGATTTTTCTAATTCTTCCAAAAATTCTTTACCATAAATATCGTTACTATCTCCTGCGATTAATAATTCTAAATCTTTAATTTCTTTTTTTGCTAAATTAAAGGCTCTTAGAATATCTTTCGTTCTCTTCATTGCTCTAATTGATCCTAAACTCAGAATTGTAGGTTTTTCATATTTTTTTATTTTATCTAAATCTTTTATAGGCTCAATTTCTATTCCTTCACTTATAATTTTTATTTTTTTAAAACCTAAAGTTTTTAAATCTTTTTTTGTACTATCTGACACAGTTATAACTTGTCTATCATTTAATAATCTTAAATATAAAGGTTCTATCAAATAACCTATCCAATTTAAAGGAAAAAACATCTGATAAAACCAAATCTCTCTACATAATTGATGTATAAATAAAATATTTTTTTCTTTCACATAAAATTTAGCAAAGAATGGGATTGTATTTATCTCATCAATTACTAAATCAGCCCAACCTTCCAAATTTTGTTTATAATATATATAAGTCTGCCAATATACTGTCCATCTTCCACCTACTCGGATTATTTCATAACCGTCTATAACTTCTTTTTCTTTAGCATTTTTATATCCTCCTACAATTAATTTCACTTTGTGACCATCTTGTACTAGCCTTTTAGCTAATTCTTCATTAACTATCTCTGCTCCTCCTGCTAATGGATTTTTTTTATCCTTCCAAGTAAACCAAAGTATTTTTTTTTGATTCATAGTATTTTGGAAAAATTTTTACCCTAAACTCTCAATATCTTTCTTAACCATAATTTTTGCCAAATCTTTAATATTTGTCTTTGCTTCCCATCCTAGAATATTTTAGCCTTTGAAGGATCTCCTATCAAAAGATCTACTTCTGCTGGTCTATAGAATTCTGGATTTATCTTTACTAAAACTTCTCCTGTTTTTTTATCTATACCTTTCTCTTCTATACCTTCCCCTTCCCAAACAATTTCAATACCTATTTCCTCAAAAGCAAATTCTACGAACTCTCTAATTGTTGTAGTTTTTCCTGTTGCTAGAACAAAATCATCCGCTTCTTTATGCTGTAACATCATCCACATTCCTTCTACATATTCTTTAGCATATCCCCAATCTCTTTTGGCATCTATATTTCCTAATTCTAATATTTCATTTCCTCCCTTTGCTCTTTTGGCTACATTTAAGGTTATTTTTCTCGTTACAAATTCATGTCCTCGGAGTTCACTTTCGTGATTGAATAGTATTCCTGATGTTGCGAACATATTGTAACTTTCTCTATAATTAACTGTTAACCAGTGTGCATATAGTTTTGCTACTCCATATGGACTTCTTGGATAAAATGGGGTTGTTTCTTTTTGAGGGACTGCTTGCACTTTACCAAACATTTCTGAGGTTGAGGCTTGATAGAATTTGGTTTGTGGTGATTCTGTTCTTAATGATTCTAAGATATATGCCACTGCTATTGCATCTATATTTGCTGTTACTATAGGTTGTTTGAAACTTACTCCAACAAAGCTTTGGGCTGCTAAATTATAAAATTCATCGTATTGTCCTTCTCTTATTACTGATACTATATTACTATACTCTAATAGATCAAAGTCTATTAACTTTACTTGATTTGTTATTCCGAGTGTGTCTAGATTTCTTGTGTTTTTAAAACTTGTTCTTCTTATTCCTCCATATACTTCATAGCCTTTTTCTAATAGTAATTTGGATAACCATGCTCCATCTTGTCCTGTTATTCCTGTGATAAATGCTTTTTTTTTCATAAATAATATTTTAAATTTGTACTATAATCAGTATAAATTACATTAATCATTTTGTAAATACAGAATTTAAATATTGTAAACTATACAAAATAATTCTCTATCGCAAATTTCTCTCTATTTTTGACTTGAAAATAGATTTTAGCTATAATATATAGATATTAATTAAATAATTTATATGCAAAACTTTATTAAAAACTTTAAAGATTGGTTTTCTCTTAAACCTAAATTAGATAGTAATAATCATAAACCTCCTTTTGTGTCAGAAAGAGATATTTGGTGGGCTCACTTAGGTGAAAATATTGGTACAGAAATTAGTGGTAAATCTAAAAAATTCACTAGACCTGTAATTATTTATAAAAAACTTTCTAATTATACATTTCTTGTAATTCCTACTTCTACCAAAATTAAATCTGGTTCTTGGTATTTTAACTTCATATATAAAAATAAATCATTGATAACTTGCTTACATCAGATTAAAATAATTGATTATAGAAGACTTGATGATAAAATGGGGAAAATATCTCAATTAGATTTTGAACTTATTAAAAAAAGTTTGTTAAATCTGTATTTTAAGTAAAAAAATGCCCTCTTTTTTAGAGAGGGACGCGACTAGTGTCGAATACAAATTAATTATATCAAAATAAATATTTCTTGTCAAATAAAATAATTCGTTAACAGTTTTGAGTTGTAAGTTTTAAGTTATTAGTTTCATAGAGGCGACCACCGTGTCGCCAATTAATTATATTTTTTCTTTGACCAAACATAAATTTTTGAGTATAATATACAGATAAAAACATTTTACAAAAATTATGATTTACTCTAAAGAAGAAGTTTTATTTGATCAATGGATTGGCAAGAAAAAAGAATTAAACTTTAAGAAGGGTGCTTTAAATTTCAAAGAAAGAGAGATATTTTGGTGTGCTCTTGGACATAATATTGGGGATGAAGAGAATGAAAAGAATTTGGTTTTTAGTAGACCTGTACTTATTCTAAAAAAATTCAACAAAAATTTATTCTGGGGTATTACACTTACTACAAAGATAAAGGATAATCCTTATTATATTAAATTTAGTTTTAAAGACATGGATCAATCTGCCATGATTACTCATTTAAGATTATTTGATTCAAAAAGACTTTGTAATAAGTTAAGCCAATTAAATTTGTCTGACTTTATTAGAATAAAGGATAGTATAAAAAATTGTTTATAAATTATTACTCCTCCAAACCTTTAAAAGACTTGGAGGAGTTGAGCAGCAATTGCCGATTTGTATTTATATATTATCACAATCTAATTATTTTGTCAAACAAAATAATTCTCTACAGCTAATTTATATTGTTTAACTGAAACTTAAAATTATCGTATCATTTAATTGTCTTTATTGTATCATTTTTGATATGATTTGTCATCTTTTATGATACGATTTTTACTCCAAAGTCTCTATTCCACCTTCATTCGTACAAAGAGCCCTCCCATCTCCAACATAAAGATTAAGATAACTTCTTTTCTCATATATTACAACTATCCCTCTTTCTTCTTCATAAGTTTCTTTGTATCTTATTCCTAGAGTTGGGAGAAATATATTGCTTTTGGGGGTATGGTAGCTGTATAATCTATGAAAAGCTTTTCTATTATCAAAAAACTCAACTAGACAAGGTGCTTTATCTAAATACATAGATATAACCTCTCCATTATTATAAGAATCATGAACAGAATAGACTTGTGATATATTTATTAACATTATCATAAGAAATGAAAATATAATATTTAAATATATTAAATTTTTATTAAAGATATTTATTATAGATATAGTAATTAATGAAATTAATATATATGTAAGTCTAGAACCTATAAAACTTAATGGGTATAAAATTGAAGTAGGATAACCATATGATCTAGATTCAAAAATAAAGGCTGATAATATTAATATTATCGGTATTATAAACAAAAGATAAGAGAACTTTCTAAGTTTTCTACTGTTAAACAACATGTAAAAACATAAGATATATATTATTAATGATAGAAGTATACTTATGTCGTTTCTTCCTAAAAAATAATATATTATCGATATAATATTCGTCAGACCAAATAAGATTAAAAATATTTTAATCTTAAGGTTTAAGTTAATATATTCTATAAAATTTTTCATATAGTTATTAATTATTTTTTAATCTCTTATACCAATATGGATAATTTATACCTCTATCTTTTACAGGATCTTGATTTATGATGACATTATCTTGTTTTGAATGTATAACAATTGCCTCTTTACCAAAAAAATGCCATGCATTTCCTTGACAGATATAAACACATCGCCATGCCTCTTTTAATGTTAAGTCCATTGTATAAGCAAATATCGGTCTAACATTTTCTCCTTTATCTCCATGCCAATAGGTGAAATAGTATTGATTGGCTTTTATTTGAGTAGCTTTAGCTGAACCTATAGTGTATGATGTCCATTTATTTTCATTATTAGAATCACATTTATTATTTGTATCATATCTAGTATCAAGATACGGATCAGGTAAATTGGAAGACCAATATCTAACATAAGGCATACAAGATGCCCAGCCTGAATCGGCTTTTGTTATATAAGTTTTATAATTCTCACTAGAATGATTATATAAACTGATATCTGGCTCATAACCCTGATTATTAGTGAATGACGGCTTTTTCCACATCATATTAGAGACATAACCTCTACCACCAGGATTAGCCCATTGTAAAGCTCTTGTCTGAATTTTATTATCCAAAGTTCTGTGAACTTGAATCATTCTACTTGTATCACTTGTCACTACTGGTCCATCATTGGTAAGCCCTTGTTGTTTCATCCATGGATGATAATTCCAACTATTATAAGTTTCTCCATATCTATATAAACAACTATGCTCTATCATTCCCCTGTCTGCTCTACTCCTGATTATAACACATAACCTTTCATTCTTCCATTCACTCTTTCCTATTCCTGCTAGTCCTATTGGACTATCTGTCATTCCTCCTCTTATATGTTCTACTCCATTCCAACTATTTCCATTATCATATGAACTCTGTACATATACTTTTCTATCATTTCCTCTATGTCCTATCCATAATGTACCAAAGCTACTAGCTATACTTGGTTGTATACTTGTTTGGATTCCTACTAATTGTCTCCATCTCCAACTCTCACTTTTTACCATCCAGTCATTACTACATCCTACATATACATTTTGATTTATGTCTCCCTTATAGACTATACATAGATTGTTTCCTCCATGATTTATCATATCTACTGCCGTACTACTCCTGATTCCTAAATCTTTAAATGTGGTCCAGGTATTACCTCCATCACTTGATCTCCTTATATATATTTTATTTGTCTTTGTTGATCTGGTTGTATGCCATAGCCAGTCTGTTTGACTGGCTATGCTATGATCTCTGTCTTCTTTCACATATGGAAAATCTAATTTTCTCCATCCTTCAAAATCTTTTTCTCCTTCATCTCTGAATTTTCCTAGATATGGATATCCATCTGTTCCTTGATGTATTATATATGTTCTCCACCATAGATTGGTTATATCTGGTCTTTGGTTTGTTTTTGCATTTGATGTGTCTTTCCACCATTCTAATGGCCATACTCCTACTTCGTCTGTATCATAAAATGCTATGTCTACATAGTTTGGTATCCATCCTGTTCCTTGGGCATATACTTCTTTCAATGGTTTTATTTCTTTTAATAAGCTCATTTTTAACTTTTCTATGTTTTTGTTTATTTTTTCTTGTTTTGTTTCTTCTTTTTCTTCTACTTTTTTTACTTGTTTTTCTATTTTCTTGATTTTTTTGTTATTTTTATGCTTCTCTATGGGTTTTATTAGCTTTTTTTTCTGTTTCATAGGTTGCTTTTATCTTCTTAATATTTTTCTTCACCTTCTTATTTTCTGTTATGGCTTTTTCTATCTCTTTTATTTTCTTCTCTTTTTCTTTTTTTGGTTTATTGTCTTTTCCTAATTCTTCTGTATTCTTTAGGTTTAATAATAATAATTCTCTTTGGTCTGTGATTTCTTTTTCTAATTCTGCTAAATTTTCTCCTTTGACTTTTATTAGATTATCTGTTACTTTCTCTGTTCCTACTTGTATCTCTCCTTCTATTTGTATTACTTGGTATTCTTCCTCTTTGATTAGGTTATTTATTTCTTTTGCTTATAGATTATTCCCTTCTATTTCTACTGTTACTGGCTCTATTTCTTCTGCTTTGACTTCTAGTTTATTTAACAAAAATAAACTAGCTATTATTACTAGTTTTGTCATATTTCCTCTCATATTTATTTAATTACTCTCTTATATTATTCTTTATTTTATTCTCTTTTTTCTTTTTATCAAATATTTTTCTCTTTTGTTTTAAATTGTTTCTTGTATTTTAATTTATCAAAGTCTACTTAAAAATCTAAATAATTAAATATTTTCACAAAAAATGCTTGATAATATGGTGCTGTATAAATCTTTTTAGGGTTCGTATCTTCTATTGATTTTATAATTTGATTTATAATTGAATCAAGTTTTTTCTGTTCTGTTAGTTCAAAATTTCTATTTTCTCTTTCTCTAATTTTGTCTAAAATATTATAAAAATAAGAATTTTTATCCATCCATTCAAATTTGGATTTCATCATATTTTGATTAAATCCTGTATGATATGCTCCTGGCTCTATAACACTGATTTTAATATTTGGATTTATCTCTCTAATTTCTTTTCTTAAGATGAGAGCCCCCTGTGTCAATGCTGCTTTTGTCATAGAATAAGGTGCTAGAAATGGCATTCTTAATTTGCTTGCGATAGAACTTACAAAAATTATCCTTCCTTTACCTTTCTTCATCATTTGTTTCAATTCTATTTGGGATATCTCAAATTGTGAAAATAAATTAGTCTCAAATACTTTTCTTACTTTATCTAAATCTATTTCGCTGAGTGATCCTGTCTCTCCTATTGCTCCATTATTAACTAAAATATCTATTTTTTCATTGTTTAATAATTCTCTATCTTTTTGTTCGGTTATATCTAACTTATATACTTTACCTTTTAAATTATTTTCTTCAAAATATTTTTCTAAATCTTCAGATTGTTTTTCTGTATATGTAGTTGCTATAACTTTATAACCTATTTCTATTAGTTTGATACTTAACTCTTTTCCTATTCCTGTACCTGATCCTGTTATTAATATTGTTTTATTTGGATTCATATATTTTATTTATCTAATACTAATTTATGATAACATAGTTTTTTGCTATTTGATATATTATTTTTTATAACAAAAAAGCTCTGAAATTAATTCAGAACTTTGCAATTTTAATTATTTTACACCAAGTTATCTTACGATATCATAGTGCATATTTTCTTCTGGTCCAAACACATATTGGATCAGCTGAGGATATGATTTGGCTCGATAACCTCCTTCACAAAGTGAAAGATAAGTTGTCCAGATACGGTAGAACCGATCCAAATCTTTGATTTCTGGACATTGCTTCCCAAATTCATTCTTGATTGAATCCCAATTTTTTCGGAAAAAATAGTTCCAAGCTTTCAAAGTAGGATCATAATGATTCCCATCACCCTGAAAAGAATGGAGATCAAGGATTTTCCACAATGGATTCCAGTGATTTCCTTGACTAGCCGTTAAGACTTGTCCAGGAGTTGAACACTCCATTTCTGGGAAAATATAGTCCCAGATGAATTCTTCTGGAATTGGACTGTTATGAGACAAACTAATTGTCTGAATCAAAATCAAACCATCCGTTTTAATCTGATTCTTCATAATCTGAAAAAATCTGCGATGATTTTTTTGCCCCATGTGCTCAAATGAACCTAAGGCAATAATACAAGCAAATTTTCCAGGCCCGTCTCCTTCAAAATTTGGTATCGGATTACCAGTAGTAAGAATATTATGATCATAGACTTTAACAGGAAGACCTGCACAAAGTTTACGAGTATACTGGATCTGTTGTGTCGATATATTGACACAGACCACCTTCAAATGAGGATAATGATCTGCAATATAACGGGCCAGAGATCCCCATCCACAACCGAAATCTAATACTTCAGATCCTAGTGGAAGATCTTCTAATCTCAACTTTTTACAGATAAGCTCTAACTTTTGGATTTGAGCCTGATCAAGATTGTAAGGATCATTGATATCTAATCCTTTCCAATACCCGCAGGTATACGGAGAATATCCATAGCCTTTATCTCCTAAAGATTTATAAGTTAAAAATGATTCGAATAGAATCGGTGGTAAGTCATACTGTACTTTTGCAATACGATTTGGTCTCATGAATTGTAAGTTAAACTTCTGAGCCATAAATACCTTTGCCATCAGTCTCAAAGGAATCGGAAATTCCCAAACAACTCTGTTTCGAAAGAGTCGAAATATTAATTCTGCAAAATCATCAACTCCAATCCATTCATCTACAACAGATTCACATAATCCAAGCAAATGATTATGCCAGAATCGATCATAAAAACCTTGGTTGTATACTTTTACATCCCAAGAGTTGCTGCAGTTAATCCGGATACCTTCAAGCTCAAAGAGAGCTCTGATTTTGTCCTCATTACTTCCTTTCAGTGAAATCTTTTTTTTGGAAAAAGCAAGATTGTTTTCAATTTGTAACATAACTTTAGTAATGTACATTTACAAAACTCAGTATAAAGTAGTTTTAAATTCTTGTCAAGTGATTTTTTAAATAAATTTAGACTATAGCACTTATTATAAAATTATACTATAATAAATTATAAGTTATATAACATTAAATAATATGAGAAAAATTAAATTTGAAAATTTTGTTTGGATAGACATTAATCAGAATTTAGAAGATGATATTGAGATATTAAACGGAATAATGAACATTGATGAGTCTACTGAAACCTTTTTAAGGTCTCCTATACATCTTCAGAGACTAGAAGAATTTCCCAAATATATGGCGGTAGTACTAAAATATCCTTTGTATGATAAAGATAAAAGAAAAAATTGGGCTATAGAATTAGACATCATTATGAAAGAAGGGATCTTTGTTACCGCTCATTCTGAAGAACTTTTTTTCTTAAATGATATTTTTAATAATTTAAATAATCATAATTTAAATTTCAAATCTCCTATCTCACTTTATCTTCATATAATAGAAAATATGCTTCATTCTTGTCTAACTCCACTTAATAGGATAGCTGAGAAAATAGATTTTATAGAAGAAGAAATTTTTAGAGGTAAAGAAAGAGATATGATTAGTGAAATTTCTGTTATAAAAAGAGATGTTCTTGACTTTAGAAAAATTCTGAGATTACACAAATCTACGATTGACTCTTCTCTAAAAGTTGCTCCAAGATATTTTGAATCTGATCTAGATATTGATAATAAACAAGTTTATGATATATCTTCAATTAATATTCATATTTGGAACATTACTGAAAATTTAAAAGAATCTATAGAAGCTTTTGATGATACCAATCAGACTCTTTTATCTTATAAATTAAACCAAAATATTAAAGCTATGACTTTCTTCTCAACAACCATAGCACCTGCAGCTTTATTTGTGTCTTTAATGAATATGAATAGTGTCCCTAATATTTTGAAAACCCAATATTCTTTTTATTTTGTACTTTTTAGTATATTCTTATTAACTTATGGATTATATTTATACTTTAAGAAAAAAGAGATTATCTAATTTTATAATATGAATAGACTAACTAAATTATCTAGCAATAAAAATTTATTCATCATTATTACAGGATTTATGGGTGACTACAAATCTGACTTTTTATCTGATATTAGAAATCTTTTAGATAATCAAGGTTATGATTATTGGACTTGGAATTTTAAAGGATATTCTAGAGAAAATGCTGTTTTAGGAAGCTTATCGGAACTTATTTTTCAAACTAAAAAAGAACTAGAAATAATCCAAACTTTATTTCCTGAAAAAAAATTTTACTTTATTACTCACTCTCAAGGAGCTTATGTTATATCCCGAGTATTTAGTGATCTTAATATTTCTTATCCTACTATTATGCTAACTCCTGCTTTTGATCTTAGTGATATTATTCTACAGAGATTAGATGGAGATGAAGAAGAAAGAATCCAAATTGAAGGAAAAATACTCAAAACTTTTAGAAATGGACAATCTAGAATTTTAACCAAAAAATGGTATCAGGAATATAAAGATATTTCATTTGATATTAATATTCCACCTAATAAATTAATCTCTATTTGGGGAAAACAAGATTACATAGTTGGAGATAAAGATAAAGTAATTTTGGATAGATTACTAAAGAACGATGATATTTACCTTGATGGAGATCATACATTTAGTGGGAATTCTAGGGATAAAGTCATCTTAGAGTTAGACAAATCCATCAAATCTTTAATTTAATCTATTCTTCTTTATTTTGCTGTAAGGTTATTTCATACAACATTATAGCGGTTGCTGTTGATACATTCAATGATTCTGTCTTTCCAAACATTGGTATATGACCTAACATATCACATGATGATTTAATGCTATCTCGAATTCCCCTACCTTCACTTCCCATAACTAAAACGGTTGGCATTTTTTTATAATCATATTCATAAAATGCTCTTGACTCCTCACTAACATCACTTCCTAAAATCCAAAAACCTTCTTTTTTTAAAGATTGTAGAGCTTGATTAAGATTCCCTACTTGTACAACAGGTAAATATCTATCTGCTCCAGATGATACTTTTGACACTACTGGGGATATAATTCCACTTTTATGTTTTGGGACTATCATCCCTAGAACTCCCATCGATTCAGCTACTCTAATTATAGCTCCTATATTATGTGGATCTGTTATTTCATCTAAGACAATCACTACTCCTTTTTCTTCCTCTGCCACTTTTTCTTTTACTGATAATAGCCATTCATCTAAACTCAATAATGGTTTAGCCGTTACTACAGCTACAAAACCTTGATGAACAAATTCAGCTTTATGTCTCATCTCCATATCCACCAAAGAATTTAATTTTTGAGATGGTACTTTTTGAAACAATAATTCGTTC
>Ga0100390_10005221_pt1 | contig 11127 bp, 14 predicted proteins | sample CryGeymeta201514_FD_81540 | JGI IMG/M metagenome (GOLD analysis project Ga0100390, IMG submission 81540) | Groundwater microbial communities from Crystal Geyser aquifers in Utah, USA - Crystal Geyser metaG 2015-14 | ecosystem: Environmental > Aquatic > Deep subsurface > Groundwater | place... | reverse complement strand
TAAAATAACTGTTTTTGTTGGAATGAATGATTGTGATGTTTGCAATATTAAAATTGTAAAATGTTTAACCATAGAAAATCAAGGTGGGGATTGTGGAATAATATCTATATGCCAGAAATGTATTAATAAATATTTTGATAACATTAAATCTCTCTGAAAGGATAAATCCAATGTCGAACAATAATGGCGATAGTGAGATTGATTTAATAATTGGTTCAAGTGACAAGATTAGTGAAAGACAGTGTTTTAATGCCGTGCAAAATATACTAAAGCAACATGATTGTCAGATAATTCCAGTAATAACAATCATAGGAAATAAAATCAATACCGGTTATCAAGTTGTGGCTATTCCGAGAAAGTAATTATGAATCAGAACCCACTTAAAAAGATTTGCACAAATCTCTATATGCTTCTTCTGCGCAATATGAAAATGCGGAAAACTGGCAAGATGAAAATTGCAATAGAGATAGATTGGTATATGGGTGGCATTCAGAACTCAAAAATAAAAGAGCTCAAGGACATAGATATTGATCCGAAAGAGATAGACAATTATGGAATTTTGGAGAAGTGATAAAAAAACCATTTGCATTGTGTAAAAATTATATTATATTTAGATCAATTAAATGGTAATTCGGCACGGTTCGAGAGATTCCGTGTAAGAGGCCTTGTTCAATATCTAAGCTGAAGAGAATTCGGGTTGGTTCGCAAGATCACAACCAAGAGATCAGTCGGCGATAAATATGATACAGAACAAGGCTTTTTTATTTTATACTAAAGGTAACGATCATGGGAAAAACAAAAAGAGTAATAGAAGAAGAACCAATTATCGAACAATCCAATCCAGTGGTAGAAACATTGCCAACTGAATTAGGAACACAATTTGATGAACTCGAAGCAAAGAACGACGAACTCGAAAATCAAGTCGCCATTCTCAGTAAGTTACCGAAATCTGTTGTATTTAATGTCTATACTCTAAATGCTATGAAACGAGGACAGAGATTTGCCGTGACTGTAACGGGTGATGAATTTTCATGTCCTGGCATTGTAGTACAAAGCAAAGATGCTCAATATTACGAATTCAACCAAAAACAAATCATAACCTAAAAATTGCGTCCTGAAAAGGCAACGCAAAGAAAAGGATATTTATGCCAAAAGGAATACCGAACAATCCATCAACCGGGCCCCTACAGAATAGGGCAACAGTTAATAGTAAACTGATACAATTAATAGCACCTGAAAGATGGCAACTGATTTCCTATAAATCCGACAATGGTTTTACAACCATTACCGAAGGAATCACGGTTAGTACATCTATGCCAGAAGGTGTAATTTTGAAAGTAACTGAAAAACATAGTGACAACATCGCCACCGCATTATGTTTTGTGCCCAATATTAGATTGAAAGAAGTTATTGACCAGAAAACCGGCATGAGTCGGTATGATTTTAACAAAGGAAATTAAACCATGCCAAAAGAGAATGCCGGTCAATTTCAATTAAGCCCAGAAGCAGCCCAGAAAATAGGACTAAATGAAGAAACTGCTACTGAGTTAGTCGAAAAAATAAACCAAGAGGAAGGCAAGGATAAAACCGAGCCAGCCAAAGATGCCACGCCCGAAAAGGCCACTAGTGTCGATGATAAGCCCGTCGAAGGACAAGAGACCCCTGATAAGACAGGGCAACCAACGCCCCCAGAAAACAAGCCTCCTGAAAATAAAGTGACGGAAGCAAAACCAAATCCGTTTCACGAAAAGGTAATTGAGAACCTTACCAGGTTGATTGATGATGAGGACGATGCAAAGGGAATCGAGAAACAGGAGAAATTTCTAAAAGACCTTGAGAATTACGAGAAGTTTCAAGCATCTAATACGACAGAAGCAATGAAAAATGCTGACATTCGTAAGGAGATTGAGGCATTATCGCAACATCTTGGATCGAAGGAAATATTGGAAACCGTAGAAACGATAATAAAACGAGAGGATTTGAAAGATTTTCTGGAATCTGCTGATAATTGGTTCGATGAACAAGAAGCTGATTCGGGCAAAAGTCCAGATCAAACAAAAAATCCAATTCGTGGTTTGTTATCATTGCTGATTAAAAAAACTCCTGAAAATAAAATCCATGCGGAAGAAACACGGGCAATCTCGGAAAAAGAAGCTCAATTGAATCTTAAAACCGAACTTCTTGATTTATATGAAGTTGAACCAGAGTATAAGAAAAACGAAACGACCTTGATGGAATTGGCTACATTGGCAGATTCCACAGGAGTTAATCTACTCACCGCACACAAAATCCGCAGTGCCGAAACCTTATCTAAAAAGACTGAGGAATTAAACGGCACAATCAAAACCCTCAACGAAAAAATCTCCAACCTGGAAAAAGAACTCAAAACCGCAACCCAGAAAAAGCCAGGAAAACCAAATGAATATAAACCTGGCGTCATTGGGAATAAGGGTGGCCCGACAAATTTCAGGCAACCGCATCTTGGGAAACCTGATTTCGAGGGCACTCGTGCTAAGTTAATCGAAAAACTTGGAGCAACTTAGAGTTCATTAAAATATTAACATATTCCAGGAGATAAAACCATGGGAGCAGCATCAGTGACTGAGGTCTTGACAGATCTCAATATTGCCACTATGGATTATTATGATGATGTCGTCTCGCAAATCAATTACGACAACTTTTTCTCAAGCAGAAATCTCAAAAAATCCAAACCGGCAAGCGGAAAGAAAATCGACGTACCTTTAGAGTACGGAGAGGAAAATGTTAAAACAATGGGTCGATATGATCAATACAATTTAGAACCGAAGGAATTGCTGGATCGTGCCGAATACGAATGGAAACATATCAATGGCACAATGGTCATCGATATGCGTACGATCGAAGTCGAGAACATCGGCAAAATGCAGCGAATTGATCTAGCTGAAACGAAAATGAAGAATCTTGCGCGTACAATGCGTAAGAAATTTTCAACCCTGTTATTCACATCAGTAGCCAATCTCGGCACGAACGATCCAGACAGTTTAATTAAGATTGTTGCAACCGCCAATAATGCCGTTGGCGGAATCGATGGATCAGTCTATACTTCAACTTCTGGATTGTTTGATTGGAATCCGAAGATTCTGGATTATTCAGGTAATACTGTTACTCAAGGCAACCTGGTTGATCCAAACAGTACTTATTACATCGAAAAGTTGTTTCGCAAGGGCGTAAGTCAATTGACCATCGATGCTGACCATCCAACTGTAATTCTTGTAACACAGGGCGTATGGGATGCTTACGAAGAAGTTCTGCGAGCCGATAAACGTTTCGATAGCAAGTATATTGAAGCCGATGGCGGATTTGAAACCCTGAAATTTCGTAACACTATCGTAGCTGTCGATAACAACGTTCCCGGTGGCAAGTTGAATGCTGTCAGTAATTATGGCGCAATGATCCTATTTCTGAATGAGACTTATTTGGGTTATCGTCATTCGGCAGCTGTGAACTTCAAATTAACACCGTGGGAAAAAGTGCAAACCCAACCAGTATATTTCGCATTAATGGACTGGGTCGGTTCTTTCGTATGTTCTCGGCGTGATCGCCAGGGTTCGATTCTGGGTCTGCCTACGGATGCCCAGATTTATGTGTAATCACGAATCGTAGGGATTAACCAATAATATTTAACAAACAGAAGGAACAAAACAATGTTAGGATATAACACATTAGTTAGCGATAAAGGCGATTGTGGTCGAGTATTTCCGCTTCCAGACAAAAAAGGAATGGCGGTAACGGCTTACAATGCTACCGGTAGTACTTTCGCTGTCGGTCAACCGGTATTACTGAGTCCGGCATACGGGGCAAATAAGGAACTTTCGGCCCTTGCACCTGTTACCGCAACTTATCAATGTTGGGTTGGAATATGCCTTGAATCTTGTGCAAAACTTAAAATCGGCAAATTCCAAACCATTGGTATTGCTAAATGTCTGGTCGCTGATACCAACACCTTAGCAGTTGGCGCAGGTTTGGAAGTTCTTAATGCTGGAACATATCTGGTGACCGATGCGGCCACCGTTCTTTCAACTACATGCGCTGGATTTTTGCGAGATGCCGTGACTGCAGGAGAAGGCAATGGATCGCCAGTTCTCAAGACTGTAGTTTTGAATGGTCAACAGCATACCATCGCCGCATCGTAATAATATCGGATGAATTGAGGGGAGTGTTCATCGCTCCCCCATTTAAAAATGAAGAAACTAATTTATATTGTCTTTGCGTTTCTGATGATGGTTTCATTATCATTTGCGCAAGTTGGTTCATCGGAACATTACCTACTACTGGTAATATTGACATGTTGAATTGTCTTACCATTGGATTTATTGCATTTGATGCTACAGCAAGCAATGATTTGGTATGGACTAATCAAGCGGCTGGTAATGGAGTTGGTAGTATTGGCGTTGCACCATAACTATTGGGGAGGGATTTCTTTCCCCCTTTTTTTATTATAGGTAATCAATGGCAACTTTCACCGAATTGGCAAGTCTGGTAACGGCGATAACAGAAGATTATAATATCGACACCAATAAGATCCTTTGTAAAGCCGAAAATGACTTTATCGAAAAAACCAATTGCACCGAAGCATTTTCTAATGTCAACAGCAATACCCTGAACCTGGCCAATGAATTAGATCCAGACTCTGGTGTTCTTTCTGATTTGTATGATTTGCCTTCGGCTTTTGTTAGAGAATACCGAGTGGAGTGGAACGGTTATCAGTTAATAAAAGTTAGTAAAGCATTTTATGATAGGATTTATAATACCGAGAATGCAATCAGAACAGGAACGCCAACTGAGTATTTAATCGAAAACGAACATATCCGATTATTGCCGAAACCGACATCACATTCTTATTTATCGTTCTGGTATTGTATTAGAAACTTAGCCGTAGCAAGTCCGATCATCCATCTTATTGACCAAGAAAAAATCATTGATTATGCAATCGCAAGGGTTCTTGAGATCAATGGAAGGGAAGATCGGGCACTTTACTACTGGCAGAAATACAATGCCAATGTGATAAAAACTTATAACAAATACAAAGCACAGAGATTTCATCAAGACATAATTATCGACGGCACAATAGAAGATCATATATTGACCGTCCAACAAAGACTTCCGATTGTTACGGAGTAAAAAATGAAAAGAATAAAATATGTTCTAATGACATTGACAGTCTTACTTATTGTCAGTGTTACATTTGCACAGAATTTTCCAAACCCCAATGATCCGGCACGAACTAATAAATATTATCGGAATTTCACCGCCTATGATATGTTTAAGGGCGAGGTGCCTGATTCACAAATTGTCGCCAATGCCGACAGTGCTTTGGGTGACTGGAAATATTGGACGTACCGAAGCGATTCGACTGAAAATATTGCGGATACGACTGTTTATTCTAAGGTATTTCCTGCTTATTCAGGTGATATTTATTTCTTTGCTCGTGTACGAACAAATTCAGATACGATCAATACTACTATCTATTATGGGATATGGCGGGGGCCAGGATATGATACCGATGGCTGGGAATGGCATACAGTAGGAACTGCGACAGCGGATGCCGCCTATGAACTTTCCGTGTCTCAACAATCATGGAATACAGACGATCCGGCGGATTATCATTGTATCAAAATAACTCATACCAGTATGCAGAGCAATGATTATATATTTATCTGGAAATTCTGGGACTGGAAAAATCCTTAAAGGTGGCTTATGAGACAAGACCTTGTTAATGGCGATACTGGTTTATCTATCAGGTCAAAGATAAATGATAATTTCGAGGAATTATATGCACTATCTTCAAGTGGTCTGAATTATCTTGGTGTTCTTAGTGTGCCTGGGGATGGTATCCCGACATCGCGACCAGATGGAACTGATTACGTAGCAGGTGATTATTATTTGATTGAAGTTGCAGGAGATTATTCGTCTGTAGTCTGCAACCAATGGGATGCACTAATTCTAAACCAAGATGGCACGACATGGGAAGCTTTCTCAGGTAATGTCAAGGGGCCGAGAGAAGAAATCCAATATTCTACCGATTTAGGTAAGACTATTTCACCGGTGGGGCAAAATGACCCATTGGAAATTACCACAATTACTCATTCATTTACTAAGACCTATTCGGTGATACCAAAATGCGATTTATCTTGCACCGGTGCATTTTGGGGAATCTATATCAGCTCGATCACTATCACGCAAGTTGTGATCGGATGTAGTGGAATAGGAGATGCAACTGCGGCAACATTTGACTATAAGATATTGGTGTTTTAAATGAGAACAATTCCAATTGATACCTTCAAGGCGGTTTATACTAATGCCGATCCTGAAGATATTCAGAAAGAATTTTTTACAAAATTACAGAATCTTACACCGAAGATACCTGGCGTTTTGACTAAAACCTTTGATTATGGCGACCGGTTTGATTTGGAAATTATTGATCCGATCATAGCAACCAACTGGGATGATAGTCAGATCTGGGCGGATGGTAAATATTGGATTGATAGCGTTTTTGTGCCAGCGATTACGAAATTGGCAAACGAATCTGTCACGAATATTGCGGTTTATACTCATCGGGAATTGATCTGTCCGAAAGGTTCAGGGATTGATTTTGTTTTCATTGCCTATATTGTCAATAAAATTAATTACAAGGTTACTTTGAAATTTTGGAATGGTGAGTGTTGGCGGGATATTTCCTATCTTATCCTCAATACATTTGGCACTTACTACCACAAAAGAAATAATCCGAATCCTATTTTTCAAGCAAATGAACGGATACGATTACTTCCTGGCAATATCGGATTACCCAACAATACCAACGAAGCAAAAGGAATTTGGATTGGTTACATAGATACTGATTTCTTTGATGATCTCTATACTGCTGGCAATTCTGAAGAAGTAACCGCCACAACGAAAGATTATGAAAAAGGGTTCTTTGCCTATAATTCAACACCAGAAGCACCGGATGTTAGCGAAATAACCGTCAAGGAAGTTGTAGGCGGTTCGTCTGTTAAAGATGCTGAGATTTATTATAAATTCTCCGATGTCTATGACGGAATTCAGGAATCTTTATTGTCAAATAAATTTCGCCATAAATTTACCGATAGCAATCTTTATCTTATAATTAAGTTCACAATTACAAAGGCAACCCACAATAAAAGAATAACTTCAAGAAAAGTATATCGCTGCCCAACAATAGATGGCAGTTATAAACATATTGCCACAATAGATTTTCTGAGAAAAACCAGTGAATTGACCGATCCTAATCTACATGGCAGTGATGGTCATCTGGGATTGAGAACAATGTATATCCCCGGCGCTACCGGTTTTTCTTTTGATCCCGCCAAATTGTATAGAATCGGTATTTATGGTGCTACGAAATTGAGAGAAGTCGATAATTTTGCAACAGCACTAAGCGGAACAGGCAATACTATATTTAGGTTGAAGGTGAAAGATAAAAATAACGATCTACAAGGTGACCTTGCTGATTATTACTGGGATGTCAATTGGAAAATTCAGGAATGGAATGGCGCTGATTGGGTTGATAGCACTGGCACTGGTCACAATGGTACAAATGGTTGCTATACTGGTTATACTGCATTTATTACGAAAACAAGTGAATTGATTAGCAATTCTTATGCCGATAATATATTGATATTCTTCGGCAAGTCAAGTGGTATTGGTGGAACTATCGAGGAAACTAATATTATCGACACCAATAATGAACATGCCGTAAAGGTAAAAAACGTAGGGCTGGCTTATGATTTTGAAACCGGTGGAGAATGGTGGATATTAGAGGGGGCAAATGTTTATTATAGCCATGAAGTAGCTGGGGTTGTTAATTACACACTTTATGATAAAGCACTGATTGATCAAGAAGCACATCCATATCAAGACGAAGTATCAATTAAGGTCAATGGCAAATTTGCCGTTGTCTGTAAAGATATATTATTTCAACTTAACGTGGTTTTAGACCCTGGCGGAAAGAATGAAATTCACGAAGATTGGTTGACATATTCCGAATTGAGTCAATATGACGTGAATCCAGTTAGCAATGCTTTTTATTTGATAGATAAAGAAGGTGGTGCTGGGACTGGGCTGGGAACTTCATTCAATTCCATTATTGCCATGAAACCAAAGGCAGTGTTTAAACTTAGCCTTCCCGACCCGTCCGATCCGAATTCATGGATTCTTACGGAAGCCAAATTCCAAAGAGGGAATATCGCTCCGAATGGTTATGTGCAAGTTGGCGATTCGATTTATATTTGCTCAATAGACGGAATCTATCGGATCGATGCGAATATTGTGGCAGCTTCGGATGATACCCCGCTTCTGCAAAACAAGATCTCTGAACCCATTAATGACATTTATCAGGGTCTTGATAATATCGCCGATAAACCAAACATCAGAGGAATTTATGACCATCTCGGCACTGAAATCATCTGGCAATTTAGAGAAGGATATGTCTGGGCATATAATATCGTCGAAAATACTTGGCGAGAGATTGATACGGATTTGGTATTTGACGCATTGACTTTAGATGAAAATGCCAATCCGATAATTTATGACGATGACAATAAAAAGATTTACTCTACACTCATTCCTGATAATGCTGGGTGGTTATTGAGAACGAAATGGTTTAGAACTTCCTTTGAACATAAAGAAGTGATGCGGGAGATGACCATTTCCTATAAATCAACAAACATTTTGACGGTAAATCTCTATGTTGATCGAGATGACACGACTATTGTAAAAACGAAAACTCTGCCAGCGAGTACGACACAAACACGGAAAAGAGTTTGTTTTGAATATTGGTGTGAGACCTATATGATCGAAATTGTCGATAGCACTCAAGATACAAACGAATCCCAAATATACAAAATCATCTTAGAAGATGAGGGAGAAAAGTAATGGCAAATGGCGACATAACCAATGAAATGGTAGAAGAACTTGGCATTATACTCGAAGATGAAGATGCAGGTCAATATACCGAACCGATTAAATTGAAGATGCTCAATAAAGCGCAACTTGAACTTTGCACTTTGATCCATGATGCCTATTTGACTGAACTTGAGACAGTTGAACTGGCTAAAACAATGACGGCAAGTGCAGTGGCATTTTCTACACTTAATAATGGTAAGGGTGTTTTGAAAGGAGGAGAAGGGATCAAGAGAGTAAAGGTTTATCCTGGTGGAACTGCTGGCAAATATGCCATTGAAATCGATCTCACAGATATAAAAAAGACCGAAAATTCATTACAGACATATTCTGATACCAGACCACTTTATTATATCTTTGACAAGAAAATCAATATTCTAGTGACAACCACATTGTTGACAGTGATTGATGTTTGGTTTTTGATTCCACCTTCGACTATGACTAAGAATATTGATCCTGTTCTCAATAAGGGATTGCATGGGATTTTATTAGACCTTGCCGAAGCGAAATGCTGGCGGATAGGACACAAATCAGATCGGGCGCAGGAAGCGATGGGAAATGCTTTACGACAGATCGAAATATTAAATGCAAAATTTACACCCGCGCAAGGAATTGGTGTAAAACATCCACAAACCGCAGGTAAATAAATATGAAAAAAACTATATTGTTTTTGATTCTTTTTTTGTTTGTAAGTTGTTTATTTGGGCAAGTAAGAAGTCCGATGGTATTCAGTCCCAAATCCTATATTTTACAAGATACAATTGATGTCGCTGGAACGCCGATAACCTACACGGATAATACTCATATTCTCAGTATGAATGCGGTGATCAAGAATTCCAGTACGGCTTGCAATGCTATAAATATTTCTGGTGATTCGGTGGTATTTGTTGGCAACATTACAATTATCGGAACTAATGTAAATTTTGGTATTCATCTTTTAGGTAATGATTGCGAGATTTCTGGTGTTACTGTTGTTAATCCAATTAAACATGCCATCCATATTCAGGGTGATCGAAACCAAATTACTAATTCCACAATGAGTGCAGATTCTACTATTTATTCTGGAATTTACATAATGGGATCAAGCGCAAATACGAACATATCCAATTGCAATATTTCTGGATTTTCCTACAGTGTCGAGGAAAATGATATTGGGACATGTACCTATACTATTGTTTCTGGATGCCAATTAAAAAATAATTTAATAAGACCATCTGTCCATTTTCGGAGTGGAAGCTACTCTATAATTGTTGGGAGTGTAGAATAATGCGAAAATCAATATTTACTTTATTATTAATTCTTTTTCTTTTTGGAACGGTAAATGCTCATTTTATAAAAATTTCAGGGAATAAACTACAGACTGATGGACATGATTTTGTAGTGAAAGGGATATGGACTGATCCTGTTGGACATAGTTGGCAAGAATGGTGGGGATTGTCAGTAATTAATTTTGAGGCAGATATTGATGCAAGATTTATCCTGTATGATTCCTTAGATGGATTGAATGTTATCAGGACTTGTGTGGACGGAACAAGTATACAAGGTGGTGATTTCCTGGAGAAATTTAATTATCTAAAAAATAGGTGTAAAACTGCTAACTATAGGCTTGTTATTGACGTCTTGGGTCAAGCGATTCTTCCTGGTAGTGGACATGGTGGGCAACTTGATACTACTTCTGCAAAAGCACTGATTAATACTTTAATAAACACTTACAAAGCCGATACCACAATCGGGTGGTGGGATTTTAGAGGAGAAGGATTGAATTGTTTATGGGCTGTTGAGTATCCATTAGCAAGAGTAGATAGTATGATGCAGTGGATGAAAACTATGCACAATTATATAAAATCGGTGGACACCAATCATCTTGTAGTTACCCATGCAGAGGCTTATCACATGATTCGTGTAGCTCAGGTTTCCTACACTTATAATCTAAGTGACATTATGGATTTTTGTGATATTGAATTGTATAGTGAACCCATGTTTTGGAGTGGTACTCATTATGGAGACATGGGAACGTATGGTTCTCAATCATATAGTGAAACTGGTTATTTTGCACTTCTTAAGTTTTTTAGAAGTAGCGAGGGAAGGGATATGCTAAACAAGCCTATAGAAGTAGCTGAGACTGGTTATAGTACTGGGAATCACTCTCAATTACAGCAGTTAGAGTAT
>Ga0100390_10005194_pt1 | contig 11160 bp, 17 predicted proteins | sample CryGeymeta201514_FD_81540 | JGI IMG/M metagenome (GOLD analysis project Ga0100390, IMG submission 81540) | Groundwater microbial communities from Crystal Geyser aquifers in Utah, USA - Crystal Geyser metaG 2015-14 | ecosystem: Environmental > Aquatic > Deep subsurface > Groundwater | place... | reverse complement strand
TGATCAACACTGTGTTGCCTTTAAATTTTTTCATTTTTCCTCCTAGATTTTAATCTTTATTTAACTTTATTGTATAATTTTCTTAATTCGTCTTTGACTTGGTTAAGTATCTTTTTCTGGCTTGCAGGTAAATTCTTGCCAGCTCGATTGATGTAGAAATTGAGCATTGACATTGCTGACTGAAAAGGATGAGCCTTGCGTCTCGTGCTGCCTTCAGCTGATCTTTTCAAGGACCGGGCAATCTTCCTTGGATCTTTCCAAGCAAATATATCCTTCTCTAGATCCAGCGCATTGCTGTGCTCTGTAACTGCTTTTGACCAATATTTCTTCTTTGCTGTTGCCATTTTTATCTCCTTTATTATACCATTTGTATTATTTTCAACAATTGAAGAAGATATCTACTAGCAGTATAATATGTATAACTATATAAATTTACTTAGGAGGGAATTATGGATCAACAACCTACTCCAGCTCCAAATCAAACACAAACAAGCAGCTCCGGCTCTAAAACCGGATTGATTATTGCCATCGTGGTTATTGTTGTGATCGTCCTCGGCGTTGGAGGATACTTTGGCTGGAAGTACTTAGCTAATAGAGCTGCTAAGAGCTTGGAAAACGCAACCACAGGAAGCAACAGTACTGCCACTGATACAAGCAAAACAAGCGGCACAATCAGTGTAACGCCAATTGTTGAATCATTAAAGTATCCTGGGGCAACTATTACCGACCAAAAACAAGGCGAAGAGAACTCAATTTATGCCGCAGAACTCTCGCAGTCCTCGTCTGATACAGTTGCCACGATCAAAAGTTACTACCTCAAATTGGTTTCTGATAAAAAGTGGAAAATCACCAGAGAGGGCTCATCCGGTGACAACAACTATTATTTTACCATCACCGGCGATGAGTTTTCCGCCGAAATTGACGCCACCAAATACGAGGGATATGACACCACTGACATTTCCATCAAGATTAGCGGGGAGAACCTCAAATCCGAAGGAATTTAAGTCATCTTTTATGCCATTTTTTGATTCCGTTGTTGATTTTAAATATCGGCATGATTTGTCTTTATTTCGAATCTATTAAATAATCTTTCAAAAATTTCTCGATGGCGATGATAACACCATCATTGAGTTTGGCCGGACTTTGGGCCACCCAGACAGCAAAATTATATAACTCGCGTTCATCAACTTTAATCCATTTGCCGTTTTTATAGAACAGAACCAGCAAAGTAGTAATCGCAATCCTTTTGTTTCCGTTTTGGAATGGATGATTCTTGATCATCAGGTAAAAAAGCATTGCTGCCTTAGCAATAAGCCCGGAATAAACATCTTTTCCGTCAAATTTTTGAAAAGGAACTGCCAGACAGCTCTCGAGTATATTAGGAAATCTAGTGGAAAAATCAGGAACCGGTTCATCAAAAGAAAGGTGCTGCTTGGCTAAACGAAAAGCGATATATTCTACTTCAGTAATATTCAATTTTTTCATCTTACTCATTCCCCAAAAGCTCGAGAGTTCTGCTATATTCCTTAATTACTTTTTTAACTCCGGCATCAATTTCTTTTTTTTGATCTAGAGTTAAGGACTGGCCTAAAATAACATCAAATTCTTTTCGCGGAATCGCAAAATTACGCCCAATCTTCTTGGCTTTAATCTGACCGGCTTTAATCTTTTTAAATACGGCGATGCGGCTGATTCCTAGGATTTTTGCCAATTCGCTTGTTGTAAAATACTCTTTTTGTTTCATTGTTAACCTTTCTATAGTAAGTTAACATAAGTTAATATAGTTGTCAATTTCCAATTTTGACAAATTGTTCGAATTGGTTCCACCACCCAGCACAAAACACAACAATTTACGCTTTAAGAGTACTCCCTTTCCCCCCAAAACTCAAGCAGATTGGTTCAGATGAAGTTCCTACTTCCATACTTGCAAGTACGATAGTGAAATATCAATCTTTTCTAAATAGTTTTCGTAATGTTGGACTGCCCTTAGTTTTAAAGTATGTTTTATTGACAGTATTCGAACCCATCCCCATAATTTCCTGCGCCTCTTCATAGGTTACTTTTTGATGCAAAAGTTTTGCAGCCATCAACCGTCTTGAAATATCTTTAAATTCCGATGAGGAAAGTAAAGACTCAAATAGATCAGCAAACTCATCGCCCGTAATTTTATTAAGCGTTTCCAAAAACAACTTCTTAGATTCTTGATCAATTCCTTTTTTGGCCATGACATTTTTGTCTACTGCCATACTTGCAAGTATGGCAATGTAACACAGCAAGTTAAAATAATTATCGATATTTAGTGTATCTATCTTACAATAACACCACCTATAAAATGCTGTTCAAAAACTAATTTATTTTGATGATAGATCTTCTCGTTGCCGGTGAAATCTTTGGTGTTGCCGGTGACTTTTGAAATATACTTCCAATCGCCTTCTGCAAACCTCTCCGGACCGCGGAAGGGTTTTGCTGGATCCATAGCCAAAAGGGCTTTTTTCAGAAAAACAATTGTTTCGTGGGTGAATTTTTCATCACCATGATATTTAAACTTCATCCCACCAGCATAAGCCATTGCCCAGACCGGTTCATTTTTGTAATAGACGATTTCCTGTCCTGGTGCGAAATAGTGTCCAGAGTACGAATCGTGGAATAGCCAATCGCCTTTTCTGTACTCGATTTCATCAAATCCCGGTCGCTGTGGCGGTTTGACTTCATTGCCACCCCCAGCATAGCCATTTTTATTGGCATCAAAGAGAAATTTATTTAATTCATTAATGTCGTAATTTTGTATTATAGATTAAATCTTAAAAATTCTATCCCAAACCTGAGCTCATTATAGCACTTTTCCCCGTATTTCTCCACCGATTCACCTGCCACTTCCATACTGCGAAGTATAGCAGTATGGCATCAATCTTTTTTGAACAACTTTTTTAGTGCCGGACTGCCTTTTGTTTTGAATCGAATCTTGTTAGTTGTGCCGGATGACATTCCCATATCTTCTCCGATCTCTTCGTAAGTAATTCCTTTGGCCAGCAATTTGGCCGCCATAAGCCGGCGGGAAATATCTTTAATCTCCGCCGATGATAAAAGCGATTCAAGAAAATCTAGTACATCCTCATCTTTTATTTTCTGAATCGCCTTAACAAGAAATTTCTTAGCATCTTTATCAATATTCTTTTTTACCATTATACGATTATCATACCACTTCTATACTTCGCAGTATAGAAGTATGGCATTAACCATTTAGATGTTTGAGGTTGGGGCCGCGGTTATCAACAAATTGATTCCACCACCAATCCTGCGGATCAGTTTTCTTTATAAGCGCTATTAACTTTTTTGCTGATTTGGTCTTAAGATACGGAACGCGATATTTCATATCACTTCTAAACCATTTTTCTGCCAATTTGTTGCCCTGCCAAGATAAAGTCCACTCCATATACATTTGAGCTAGGCAGTCGGCATCTTTCACACACTTGGAGATTTTGTCTCTCTTTTTTCATATTCTAGAATTTCATTTTTAAGATCATTGCCAAATTTTATGCCAGAAAATTGATCCTCAACGGCTTTTTTTTCATTCATTGTTGTATAGTTCTTGGAGATGAAATCATTATCGCCGGTTCTTGCTTCTGCTAGATCGTGAATTACACCCATAGACATCGCTCTTAAGCCATCCTCATGACTCATGCCTTCCATTCTGGCAATACAGTAGGCAATATTTGCAACATGAAAGGAATGCGAGGCAATAGTATCAAAAGAAATATTGCCAAGATTGCGGATGTGATTTCTCTGCATTAACATCAAAGTCCCGGCCTGCTGGATTAAATAAAGAACTCTTTTGTTTGTAGTGCTTGTTCTTTTCTTATTCGCCATAAGATCTTCTTAAAATTCTGCTTTAAGCATAGCATTTTTAAATTGGGTTTACCAAATCAAATTTAATCATTTTTAAATGAAATCGGGCACCGGATGGTGCCCAAAGGGTCTTCAGCCGAGAAGTCTTCGGCCTTTCCGGAGTGTTTTCTCCGGTTTTCTTGATCGGTCTCCCCATCTCACGCGATGCACGTCATCAGGGCTTCCGCGCCCGATGTTGAAGATTGTTTGAGCTTCTGAAGCTCGAAACTCGTGTCCAGACGATTGCTCTGGCAGTTCTTGCCGTTGCTTGTGAGCGACTCCGAGCCCAACAAGGAGCTCAGAAATGGTCATGCGCCTCTTGCAGATTGTGCAGCGGCATCCGGCTTGGCGATGGTGGATCTGAACGGATGCGCCTTGTCTGCAGGTTGGGCAGACTGTCAACGCCATTATGCCCTTTGCAGACCAGGGGACGTAGAACCCGGCTTTCTTGAGTGCTTCCAGTGCGTCATAGATTTCTGCGATGTCTGCTTTGTCCATTGTCGTGTGCTTTCTTGTGATGTAGGCTGCGAGTATGATTATTATATCTTAATTTAGGATTTTTTTAAATAAAAAATTCTTACGGTTAGTAAGAACATGTTGACGGGCAAAAGTCCGCCATTTTTTATTAGTTATTTTGATATTATCGGGTAATAATCTTTGCTCCGGATTTGCTGACTAAGATTGTGTGTTCGAAGTGAGCGCAGCGCTGGCCTTGCGCCATTTTTATTGTCCAGCCGTCGCGGGCGGTTTTGATTTCATGACTTTTGGTTGAAACCATCGGCTCAATTGCCAAACTCATTCCTTCTTCGATTGTCGCGCCTTTGCCTTTCTGGCCAAAATTCGGCACTTGCGGCTCAGTATGTGGCGCCAATCCTACTCCATGGCCGACCAAATCGCGGATAACAACGAAACCCGCGTTCTTAATATAGTTCTCAATAAAATTGCCGAGGTCGCCAGTTCTTATCCCGGGTTTTATGAAATTTATCGCCTCATCAAGAACTCTTTTTCTTACGTCAACTAGTTCTCTGTCTTTCGGGTTAATCTTGCCGACTCCAATAGTCACTGCCATATCAGTAAACATTCCCTGGAAATTAGCGCCAAGATCAAGTGAAACAATATCGCCATTTTTTAAAACTCTTTCATCATGAGGAATGCCATGGACAAGTTCTTCATTGACTGAAATGCAAAGTGAGGCTGGAAAACGACCAGCGCCAGAAACATAATAGTTTTTGAAGGAAGGAATTGCGCCTTGACGTCGAAGTGCTCGTTCAGCGATTTCGTCAAGCGAGAGGGTGGTAATCCCCGGTTTGATATAAGAAACAGCCTCGTGCAAAGCCGAGACTAAAACTTTTCCAGAGATCCGCAGATTTTCAAGTTGTTGGTTGGTTAATTTGTTCATTAGATGTTTGTATTATCAAAATACTTGCATTCGCATTAGTCTGTCATTGCGAGCGTCAGCGAAGCAATCTTTTCAAAGGATTGCCACGGTCTTCGACCTCGCAATGAAAAAATAATTAGATTATTTTTTCAATTTGTTTTGCTACTTCTGGAATGGTTTTTTCGCCATCAATTCTGTAAACATTGCCGTCATTCTGAAAATGTTTCATCACCAGATCAATTCGTGGTTTTGCGTGTTCAACCCGCTCTCTCATGATTTCCGCTGTATCATCAGGTCGTTGGATTAGATGGCCGTTACAACGATCGCATTTATCACCAAGATTCCCGGTCATAAAAATCTTTTTACAACTGTCGCAGACCAGGCGCTTGCTGATCCGTTTAATTGATGACTCCGGATTAATATCAATATAAATAATTATCGGTTTTTCAAAATTATATTTTTTAATCACGCTTTCAAAGAAACGAATTTGATTTTCGGAAAAGGGATAGTTATCAAAAATTAGATCACCAGAACTTTTGGAAACAGCGTTTTCAATTAATTCTTCAACCACTTCGTCTTTTTGCGGTTCGCCCCTGTCATAGAGCTCCTTGATTGTTTTTACCCGGGCTGAATTTTGATCGCCTTTTTTCATTTCTGCTCGAACTAGTTCGCCGATACCAAGAATTTTTGCCTCAATTCTTTTGGCCAAGATTTCTGCTTGAGTACCTTTGCCGGATGCCGGAAATCCCAATATCACAATTACTTTGCGTTTCATAATTTTTTCGTTTTTAGTTAGTAATTATCATACGTGTGCATTGTTAACTGCGCTTGCAGCTGATTCATTGTTTCAATCACAACTGAGACAACAATTAAGATGCCTGTGCCGCCAATCACTAAAGTATTTATATTAGTTACCGCCTGCATAATGAACGGCAAAACGGCAATAACGCCCAAAAATATCGCTGAGGTTAGGGTGATTCGAGTGATGATATTCCCAAGATAACTTACTGTTTCGCTGCCGGGACGAATGCCCGGAACAAATCCGCCTTGCTTTTGGAGATTTTCGGCAATTTGTTCTGGTTTGAAAACGACCGCAGTGTAAAAATAGGTGAAAGCAACAACAAGCAAGAAATAAAGTGCGCCATAAAAAAGATTGTTCTTAAACAGACCACCGGTGACTTGTGCCGCGTGAGCCAACCATTGGCTTTGGGCGTTTTCAAAGAATCGAGCAATAACGCCAGGGATCACCATCAAACTCATGGCAAAAATTATCGGTATTACACCGGCAGTATTTACTCGCACCGGTAAATAGGTGTTGAGGCTGGAATATGAGTGAATCCCTCGCGAACGCCGGGCGTAAGACACTGGAATATTTCTCTGGCCCTCAGTAATGAGAACAATAATGCCAACGATAGCAATGGCAATTAGTAAAAAGATAATTAAGCTAATAATCTTATTTGTATCACCGAGAGAGATTATTGAAGCAGTATTGCGGATCTGGGACGGCAAGCCGGCAAGGATGCCAATGGAAATAATTAGAGAAACACCGTTGCCGATACCTTTCTCGGTAATGATTTCGCCGATCCACATCAAAACTAAAGTGCCGGCTGTAATTGAGATGAGCATAATAATCAATGAGGAGATTGTCCAGGCGGGTATAATTCCCTGCGAACGTAAAAGATAAAGCATACTATAACCCTGGATTATTGCCAGAGGAACTGTGAGAATTCTGGTGTATTGATTGATTTTGCGCGTCCCAGATTCACCTTCTTTCTGCATCTCTTCAAGGCGAGGGACAATCATTGTTAGAAGCTGAAAAACAATTGAGGAAGTGATATAAGGCCCAACACCCATAAGGGCTATTGAGAAACTACTCATCGTGCCACCAGAGAACATGTTCAGTAGCCCGAAAATTTGGTTCTGATCAAAGAAATATTTAAGCTGTTCTAAATTTACACCTGGAAGTGGGATATGGGCAATAATTCTCGTTGCAACCAAGAGTCCGGCCACGACCAGAATTTTATAACGCAGATCTTTAAATTGCCAAATTTTGTTTAAGGTATCCATCTTAAGACCTCAATTATTTTCCTGCCTGCCCTGCCCGTCCGGCAGGCGGGCGCCAGGCACGGTTCGAGGGTTTTTCCTTCGTCATCTTTCCTGCCTGCCGGTAGGCATGGCCTGCCTGCCGGTAGGCATGGCCTGCCTGCCGTTAGGCATGGTCGGATTTCTTCTCTTCATATCGGCTAAATTTGCTTCTGGCGTTTTTTGAAGCCGGCACGTCTAGGAGAGAGACTTTTACTCTAAGCTTACCATTCCCAAGAATTTTTACTCTCTCACCCTTCTTAATCATACCTTTTTCTTGCAAACTTTGAAGAGAGACAACCTCACCATCAATGTAATGATTGCTTATCTCGTCAAGAGAAATTTCCAGGGCTTTGGGTTTTTGGCTTTTAAATCCTGGCAGTTTATGTAGACGCATAATTAGCGGCGTCTGCCCGCCCTCGAATTTTCGAGGAATATTGTAGCCTGATCTAGACTTCTGGCCTTTGGTTCCTCGTCCAGCCGTTTTACCGCCACCAGCAGCAATCCCGCGACCAACGCGTTTCCTTGACCGGGATATTTGGTTTTTCTTAAGTTCATGTAACTTCATATACTCCTACTTTTTTTCTTCTTTTTTCCCGACGCTTTCGGTCGGGACTTCTGCCGTATTCTTTGGTGCCTTAGCTTTTTCGGTTTTTGCCTGCCCCGCAAGCTTGCGGGGCCTGCCGCCTGCCCGTCCGGTAACCAGAGTAGATATGACTTCCTTAGTTTCTACTGGCTCCGAAGTTACTGTCTTGTTGATTTTGAGGATTCTCTTTTTGATCCGTTCAACTTTTTCTGGATCAAAGCTTGAAAGAGCGACAAATATTGCTTTGACGTTGTTAATTTTATTGGCTGTACCGATAACCTTAGCAACTAAGTTTTTTATCCCTGCAAGTTCAGCGACAACTCTTACGACACCACCAGCAACAATTGAAGTTCCGAGGCTTGCAGGTTTAAGCATAATTTTTGCACTTCCATGTTCCTGCGTTACCTGGTAAGGAATTGTATCATTAACAATTGGCACTGAGATCAGATGTTTCTGGGCATGATTTACGGCTTTTTTGACGCCAACAGCAATCTCATTAGCCTTAGCAACCCCATAGCCAACTCTCCCTTTCTGGTCACCGATGACGACAAGAATACGGAATCTAATGCGCCGACCGCCTTTGACCACTCGTGAGACGCGGGAAATTTCAATCACCCGCTCTTCAAATTCAGATCTCTTCTTATCTCTTTCAAATTTTGCCTGCCTGCCGGTAGGCATGGCCTGCCTGCCGGTAGGCATGGCCTGCCCTGCAAGCTTGCGGGGCACGGCCCGACTCTGATTTCTCATAACTCTTCCGATTAAAATTTAAGTCCACTCTGTCTGGCACCTTCTGCCAAAGCAGCCACTCGGCCATGATATTTATATCCTCTGCGGTTAAAAATAACTTGAGAAATACTGGCTTCTTTTGCCTTCTCTGCCAACTTTTGGCCAACAATTTTAGCGACCTGGGTTTTATTCTTCTTGTCTTGAATTTTTAGGCTGCTGGCTGAAACAAGAATTTTACCTGATCTCCCATCAATTATCTGGGCGTAGATTTCTTTATTCGAACGAAAAACATAAAACTTGGGCCTCATTGTCTGGCCGATTTTGTTTTTTACGCCAATTTTGCGAATATTTTTTCTTGTCATTTTTATCTCTTAGTAGTTAGGCACCTGTAGTTGTCTGGGCAGCCTTACCAGCTTTCTTCTTAATAAATTCACCCTGATATTTTATGCCTTTGCCTTTATAGACTTCGGGTTTTCTTGTCTCACGAATCTTGGCGGCAAAAGCACCAACTTCACTCTTGTCCGTTCCTTCAACAATAATGGTGTTTTTAACGACTGAAACATTAAGCGATTTCGGGATAGGAAGAATTACTGGATGTGAGTAACCAAGGCGCATGGAAATTTTGCCATCAGCAACTCCTGCAGTAAAACCAACGCCCTTATATTCAAGCTTTTTTGTGAATCCCTGGGATAGTCCCAGAGTCATATTTTCAATAATCCGGGCCGAAGTCCCATGTAAAGAGCGCAAGGATTTACTATCTCCCGCACGACTAACTTTTATCTTGCCCTCTTTGGCTTCGGCAGTTATGCCCGCGGGCATGGCAAAACTCTGCTCACCTTTTGGACCAGAGATTTTAACCTCACGGCCAACAATCTCGACTGTCATTTCTTGGGGAATACTTATTTTTTTATTGCCTACTCGACTCATATAAATAAACTTAAAATTTAAAATTCACCCGTCTCGCCTCCGGCTTGCCGAGGCGGAAAACGCAAAACTTCGGTAGCCACTGCGTGGCTGCATTATTTGATAGTCCAAGCACGGAGTGCTTACTATAGTTTTGACTTTTGACTTTTGGCTTTTGAGTTTTCATTAAACTCTTCTAACTTTCTTTCGCCGGCAACCATTATGAGAAATCGGCGTGATATCTTTGATTAATTCCACCTCGATATTAGCATTGTGGAAAGCCCGAACAGCTGAGTCGCGGCCAGAGCCAACACCAGAAATGTAAATTTGAGCTTTTCTTAGGCCCCGAAGCTTAGCTTTTTCGATTGCAGCAGAAGCAGCTAGCGAAGCTGCATAAGGGGTTGATTTTTTTGCCCCTTTAAAACCAATTGAGCCAGCCGAGGCCCAGGCAATGACATTACCCTGCTCATCAGTTACAGTCACGATAGTGTTGTTAAATGATGATTGAATATAAACATTGCCGGATACAACCGGTTGCAAAATCTTTTTTTTCTTTGACGTTGTTTTAGCTGTTTTCGTTACCATTTGATTTAAAATACAAGTTACAAGATACAAGACACAAACAAGTTCCAGTAACCAAATTCGAAACTACAAATATTTGGATATTGAGATTTGGAATTTGGATATTGTTTGGACACTTGTTTCTTGTGTCTTGGTTATTGCTTTTAGGTTTTCTCTGCTGCTTTCTTTCGACCTGACCCGACAGTTACTTTTTTGCCGCGTTTTGTCCTGGCATTTGTTCTGGTTCGTTGCCCCCTAACTGGAAGATTTTTCGAATGTCTCATGCCGCGGTAGGTGCCGATTTCTTTCAACCGCTTAATATTCTGACTAATATCAGCCTTCAAATCACCCTCAATTTTGTAATCTTTAGAGAGAACCTGCCTAATTCTTTCTAGCTCTTCGCCCTTTAATTTCGAGGCACGAATATCAGGATCAATCTTAGCTTGGGTTAGGATTTTTTTGCTAAGCGTCGGCCCAATACCAAAAATATAGGTTAAGGCAACTTCGATTCTTTTTTCATTCGGAATTTCAATCCCAGTAAGTCTAACCATTTTCTATCCCTGCCTTTGCTTATGTTTAGGATTTGTGCAAATTACAAATACGGTTCGCTTGAGTGTTGGCGAATTTGCGCTGCCTTTTTTCTTGCGAATCACGATTTTGCATCGGCTACAAATTTTTTTAACAGATGGTCTAACTTTCATAACTATACTGCATAAACACGGTTAAAAATACAAAAGCCAAAAAGTTTTCCCTGCACCTCTTGTCTTTAAATATTGACTTTTTCCCTTGAAGTGATTCTACCTTTGGTTAAATCATACGGGGTCAATTCGATTTTGACTTTATCGCCAGGCATGACCTTAATAAAATTCTTTCTCATTCTGCCTGAGAGATAGGCCAAAATTGTATGGCCCGAAGCTAATTTAACCATAAAAGTTGAATTCGGCAGGGCTTCTTCAACAATACCCTCAACTTGGACAACATCTTTATCTGTCATACTTTTAAAATCGTAACATAATAATACGAGCAAGTCAACAAATTT
>Ga0100390_10005181_pt1 | contig 11178 bp, 6 predicted proteins | sample CryGeymeta201514_FD_81540 | JGI IMG/M metagenome (GOLD analysis project Ga0100390, IMG submission 81540) | Groundwater microbial communities from Crystal Geyser aquifers in Utah, USA - Crystal Geyser metaG 2015-14 | ecosystem: Environmental > Aquatic > Deep subsurface > Groundwater | place: USA... | reverse complement strand
TTATAGTTCAGACACTGACTTTATGGACAAGCACTAATTAACAAAATTTTACTTAATTTTGTTCTGAAATTTTTGAATATGAAAATCATAAAAATAAATCCCAAAAAATCACTGAATAAAGCATTTTTAAAGCAAAGACCTTTAAGAACTGAGATTGATTTATTCAAATCTAATCTTATCCGCCTTTTAGGTAAAGTTGATGAAATTGAGCGTGAAGAAAATCAAAAAAATCATATTCGCGATTTTTTACTCGACACATACTACAAGAATATTAACGAAATAAATACAAAAGATTCTAAAGACCTTGTAATTCATCTTGGTAAAACCAACAAAGAAAAAGTTGGGGTAATAATTGAAGCTAAACGACCTGAAAACAAAATCGAAATGCTCTCTGAAAATAAGCCCAATTCTAAAGCATTTCAGGAACTTGTACTTTATTATTTGAGAGAACGCATTGAAGAAAACAATATTGACATAAAATACCTTATTGCTACAAATATATATGAATGGTACATGTTTGAAGCTTCATATTTCGAAAAGTTGTTTTTCAGAAATAAAACCTTTGTAAAACAATATGAAGAATGGCGTGACGGGCAAAAAGTAACAACCGACACTAATCTTTTTTATAATTCAATTGCAAAACCATTTATTGCTCAAATTGAAGATGAAGTTCCTTGTACTTATTTTGACATCAGAGATTATGAAGAATTTTTAAGAAACAATAATTATGAAGACGATAAAAATTTAATTGCTTTACAAAAATTACTATCTCCATTCTTTCTTTTAAAGGTTCCTTTTGCTAATGACAGCAATTCATTAAACGAAAATTTTTATAAAGAACTATTGCACATTGTTGGATTGGAAGAAGTAAAAGATGGCAGTAAAAATGTAATTCGCAGAAAAGAAAAAGATAAACAAGCCGGCTCTTTAATTGAAATCACAATAAGTATTTTAATTACAGAAGATTCATTAAATAAAATTAAAGATAAAACAGTTTATGGCGAAACTAAAGACGAACAACTTTTTAATATTGCTCTTGAGCTTTGTTTAATATGGATAAACCGTATTTTGTTTCTGAAATTACTCGAAGGTAAACTTATAACATATCACAAAGGGAATAAGGAATATCGTTTTTTAAATTCTGAAACACTCAATGACTTTGATGAATTATATAAACTTTTTCATCAGGTATTAGCCAAAAATACTAATGACAGAACAATAAATATTAAACAGAAATATGCCCATATCCCTTATCTGAATAGTTCATTGTTCGAGTTTTCTGAATTAGAAAATTTAACAATAAAAATAAATTCACTTGATAATTCCGAAACTGTTAATTTAATTAGTAATACTGTTTTAAAAGAAGAAAAAAGGAAAATTTCGAAGTTGCCTACTCTTGAGTATTTGCTTAAATTTTTAGATGCTTATGATTTTGCAAGCGAAGGTGGCGAGGATATAGCAGAAGAGAATAAATCAATTATCAATGCTTCGGTACTTGGAAAAGTTTTTGAAAAAATTAATGGATATAAAGATGGCTCCATTTTTACACCGGGTTTTATAACAATGTACATGAGCCGTCAATCGTTACAATTGGCTGTTGTTCAAAAATTTAACGAATATTTTAAATCAAAAAAGATAACAGAAGTAAATACTTTTGATGAACTTTATAACCACATCGAAAAAATTGATATTAAAACATCAAATGAAATTATTAATTCACTTAAAATTTGCGACCCGGCAGTAGGTTCAGGTCATTTTTTGGTTTCAGTGCTTAATGAGTTAATTGTTATAAAATCGGAACTTGGAATATTGGTAGATAAAAACGGAAAGCGATTAAAAGATTATGAAATTGTGGTTGAAAACGACGAATTAATAATTTCTGACGAAAATGGCATTTTTGAATATAACTTTCAAAACAAAGAAAGTCAACGTATTCAGGAAACTATTTTTAGCGAACGTAAAACTATAATTGAAAACTGTTTGTTTGGTGTTGATATAAATCCCAATTCAGTTAAAATTTGTCAATTACGTTTGTGGATTGAACTTTTAAAGAGTTCGTATTACAAAACTCCCGATTTTACTGAACTCGAAACATTACCAAATATTGATATAAATATTAAATGCGGAAATTCTTTAATAAGTCGTTTTGCTTTAGATATTGATTTAAAACAAATTGCTAAAAGTTCAAAATGGACAATTTTTTCATATCAAAATGCAGTTGAAGCATATAAAAACAGCACCAACAAACAAGCAAAACAGGAACTTGAGAAATTTATAACCGACATTAAAGCAAATTATATTATAGCAATTCAACAACATAATCCTAAACTACAAAAATTGTATAAATTAAAGCGGGAATACGATTATTTATTTCCCGAAAATGGTTTATTCCTTCACGAACCAGACATTGATTACGGCGGGGATAAGAAAAAAATTGAACAATCAAAACAAGCAAAACAAGCAGAACTTGAAAGGTCAGAAAAAGCTGTAAATGATGAAAAAGTTTTTTATGAAAGAAATAATGCTTTTGAATGGCGTTTTGAATTTCCCGAAGTGCTTGATAATAATGGCGATTTTAAAGGATTTGATGTGGTTATTAGTAATCCGCCATATATTGAACATAAGCGACTTGCACATATTAGTTCGTTTCTGAAAGAGAAATATAAAGTTTATTACAGTAGTGCTGATATTAGTAGCTATTTCTTTGAGTTGGGAAGTAATATTTTAAAAGAAAAAGGAATTATTTCATACATAAATACAAATAAGTTTTTAAAGACCGAATATGGAAAGCCATTAAGAAAATTTATTTCTGATAACAGAATTTACAACATTGTAAATTTCGAGCAAGTACCAATTTTTGATATGGCATTAGTTTCGAGTTTAGTTATTGTTTTTGAGAAAAATAGTGAAAAAATCAATACTAAATTTTGCGGATTTTATAAAGAACCTTCACCCAAAGAAAATTTTGTTTTTGAGATAAATAAACGATTTAAAATTTTAAACAAAGACACATTAAGCTCGTCAGCCTGGTCTTTTAGTAGTTCTAACTTCAATGGATTAGCAGAAAAAGTATTCAGTAAAGGACGAAAAATAAAAGAAATTGAAAGCATTGATATAAAAAGAGGTGTAACAACCGGATTTGACCCTGCATTTATTATTTCAAAAGAAAAAGCCAAAGAATTAATAAAGTTGGATAAGAAAAACAAAGAGGTTATTAAACCTTTATTGAAAGGTGCTCATATAAAAAAATATTTTTATTTAAATTCAGCTTTAAATTTAATTTTTACTCGCAGAGGTATTAATATCGAGAAATTACCAACATTAAAAAAATATTTAAATGTTTTTATTGATGATTTAAAACCCAAAAAAGACAAAGAACCAAAAGGTAGAAAACCAGGTGAATACAAATGGTTTGAAATTCAAGACAATATTGCATACTATAAAAATTTTGAAAAAGAAAAAATTGTTTGGCCTTTAACTGCTGATAAATGGGGCTTTGCATTAGATACTAAAAAAAATTATTTATCAAGTGGCGGTTTCTTTTTAGTGTCCGAAAAAATAAATTTAAAGTACATTCTTGCGTTGCTCAATTCTAATTTGATGAAATTTTTATTTACTCAAATTGGAGTAATGACTGCTGGCGGTGCTTATACTTTAAAAAAAGCAACAATTGAAGAATTGCCCATTTTAGAAATTTCAGAAAAACAACAAAAACCTTTCATTGATTTAGTTGACAAAATTATTTCACAAAAACAACATGAAAAAGATACCACTAAATTAGAAAAACAAATTGATGAATTGGTTTACAAACTTTACGAAATTACACCAGAAGAGCAGGAGCTACTTGAAAGAGAAAAATAAGATTTACTGATTTTTTTATAAATATAAGCCATAATACGCTTTATGCAAAAACATGATTTTACTTCACTAAACTCCAATTCAGATTTTACAACTCTTGCATTAAAAACATTTTGTTTTCAGGCAAGAAACAATGCTGTTTATAAAAAATACCTTCAATTAATAAATGTTACTCCTAATAAAATTAACAATATAAAAAATATTCCATTTTTACCCATAACATTTTTTAAAACTCATAAAATTAAATCGTTTAAAACAAAAGAAGATATTGTATTTACAAGTAGTGGAACAACTGGTAACGAAACGTCAAAACATTATGTAAAAGATTTAGAAATTTATAAAAAAAGTTTCGAATCGGCTTTTAAATTGTTTTACGGAAACATTTCCGATTACTGCATTTTGGCACTATTACCTTCTTATTTGGAAAGAAATGGTTCTTCGTTAATTTATATGGTTAACGAACTTATTAAACAAAGTGAAAATAATTTGAGCGGTTTTTACATTAACAATTTCGATGAACTCAATAACAAATTGAAAATTTTATCAAAAAATAAACAGAAAACTATTTTGCTCGGTGTTAGTTTTGCTTTAATGGATTTTTCGGAAAAGTATCCTCAAAAACTTCCTAATAATTTTATTGTGATGGAAACTGGTGGTATGAAAGGACGAAGAAAAGAAATTATACGTTCTGAACTTCATAAAACATTGTGCAATAATTTTGGTGTTAAATTAATTCATAGTGAATATGGAATGACTGAACTTTTATCACAGGCATACTCAAAAGGAAATGGGATTTATTATTGTCCCCCGTGGATAAAAGTCATTATTCGCGATACTTATGACCCATTCAGTTATTTGCCTAACGAAAAAACAGGCGGAATAAATGTTATTGACCTTGCTAACCAATATTCATGTTCTTTTATTGAAACACAGGATTTGGGGAAAACATATAATGACGGTAGTTTTGAAGTTATTGGAAGAATAGAAAACAGCCAAATAAGAGGTTGTAATTTACTTATAAGCGATTACAAATAGAACCTCCAAGCGCAAAAATGGCTTTCGGGATAAGTATCAGGTGGACAACAAATACATTCAGTTTTTATTCGCGGGTCAATAGCTTTTGCAAATTCAGTATATTCAATAATTCCAGCAGATTTACAAGGATAATCGGCTAAATTTTTACGTTTTCGTGCCGATTGAACCCGGCAATCGTCCATTTGAAAAACAAAACTGTTTTCGGTTGCTGTATTTACAGATTGTTTATTTATAATGCAATATAAACGATAATTTAATGCTTTTTTTAGTCCATCAAGTCCGGGGAACTCATGCATTTTTAAGAACTTTTTAATTGACCATGCTTCAAAAGGAGAGAATTGAGCCCAGCATTCATCATTACAATGCTTTGCATCGTTCATGCTTGTTGTGAACTCAACTTCCTGAAACCAAATTCCATCATTTGCCAACCAATTAATAGCAATATTTTCGAGAAGTTCGATTAATTTTTCATCAGAAAGATAAATTAAATTTGAGGGCAAATTGTTATTCAAATCTACATTAAAAGTTTTTGAAAGTCGTTTTTTTTGATTGTCAAATGATTTTTCGTAAACATCAGATAGTATTTCGTAGGCTTTTGCAGTTCCTAAATGCTTCGACACTTCCTGAAACCACATTACATGATGAAATTCTGCACGATGTATAAAATCGAAAATTAACTGAATGTTTTCTTCTCTTGAAATATTAATGTTTTGCATTTTATTGTTTAGACTTAAGATTCTTCACTAATCGTTCAGAATGACAAAAAAAAGGATTAGAATGACAAGAAAAAAGATTGATAAATTTGAATTTCTATTTTGCAATAAGTGCGGCTAAAGCAATAGAATACAGTTTTGTAAGCTCACTATCGCCTCTCGAAGTAAGAATGGCAGGGACTTTTGCACCAAAAACCACTGCTGCAAGTTCGCCTTTGCAAAGCTTGGTATTTGTTTTAAAAAACACATTTCCAGCTTCTATATTTGGGAACAAAATGCAATCGGCATCACCGGCAACAGTACTTTCTAATTTTTTTATTTCGCAACTTTCTTTATCTATTGCCACATCTAAAGCTAATGGTCCATCAACAAAAGCACCTTTTATTTGTCCACGGTCTGCCATTTTCGAAATTATTGCTGCATCAACACATGCTTGCATTCCCGGAAGCATTTGTTCGGTTGCTGCTAGTATTGCAACTTTTGGTTTATTAATTTGCAATGCTTTTGCAGTTCTGATAAGATAATTTGTTATAGCAATTTTTTGTTTTAAATCGGGTAGCGGAATTATTGCAACATCGGCAACGATTATAAGTTTATGATAATTAGGCGTTTCTATAACAGAAATATGGCTTAAAATAGAATTTGAGCTTTCCATAATTCCTTTATCTTTACTAAGAATAGCTCGCATATATTTATCGGTACTAACCAATCCTTTCATTAAAATATCGCCTTCGCCTGCTTTAATAAGTTCGACTGCTTTTTCGGTAGCTTTAATCTCATCAGCTTCCTGAACAATTCTAAACTTTGTTACATCAATTTTATGCTCTTCGCAAACTTTTTTAATTGTAGCTTCATCACCAACAAGTGTTGCTTCAATTAAACCCTTTTCAACAGCATGATTTACAGCACCAATTGTATGAGCATCGTTAGCATAAGCTGCAATCAATCTTTTTTTGCTTTTGCTTTTAAGCACATCAAACATTTGTGCTAATTTAGTTATTGACATTTGTTTTATTTTATAATTTTGGCTAATATATAAATTGGAAACAATATTTTATGTGAGTAAAATCATAATAAAATTATATTGTTAAACATGAACACATTTAACAAATAAACATATTACAAAATTACATAAAAGTCATGTTACCCCTGCCCCTGTCTGAAGTAAAGGTAACCTGTGGTTTAGCACCAGATGAAACAAATACTTCGATATATTTGCCATCGGTAACTTTCATTAATGTTCCTTCAACTTTTTTCTCAAACGAAACAACTTTTACTGAAAATGATTTTTCGGTACTATCAGCAAAGTTAACTTTTACTTCTTGTTCGTTGTAGTCAATTGTTACGTTTACTGCATATTCATTAACAGACCCATCAGGTTGCGTAACAAATTGTTTTGTAACTTTTAAAGTTGTTTTAGGACTTTCGCTAACATTTGTTGAATCAGTAGCATTTCCTTCATTATTACCAGAATTATTACACGAAGCAAAAATAATTGCTACAAAAAGTAATGTAAAAAAAATTGTTTTTTTCATTTTATTATTGTTTAATTGTTAATACTTGTATTTGATTTTCGAGAGATTTAATTTTTGTTTCGGCATCAGATTTTTTGACTAATTCAACCTTTACAACTTGTTCTGGGGCATTATCAACAAATTTTTGATTAGATAATTTACTATTTACAGATGTTAAAAAACCTTTAAGGTAATTGAGTTCCTGTTGCATTTTATTAACTTCATCTTCAATATTTATTTTAGTACTAATTGGAATAAAATAATCTATTGTATTAACCCTAAAAGATGCTGCATTTCCGATTTTTTCAGATGTTTGTATAACTCCGCTCAAATTACATAATTTTGAAATAATTGGCATTAATGCAGTTTCTACATTTTCGTTATTTGAGTTAAAAAATAATTCGATAGGAGCTTTAACAGCAATTCCTTTTTCGGTTCTGATAGCACGAATATTTGAAACTATTTCTTTAATTTCTTCAAAATTATTTAGAAAATTATTTTTATACGGTTCAGTTTTAGGCATATCAGAAACCATGATGCAATCTTTTTCATCTCTATCTTTTATCAAGTGCCAGATTTCTTCGGTAATAAAAGGTATAAAAGGATGCAACAATTTCATTAGTTTTTCAAAAAACTGCAAACTGTATTCTAAAGTTTTTTTATCAATTGGTTTTTGATAAGCTGGTTTAATTATTTCGAGATACCATGATGAAAACTCATCCCAAAATAATTTGTAAATTTCCATAAGTGCTTCCGAAATTCTGTACTTCGAAAAGTCATCATTAATATTTTCAATAGTTTTATTTAGTTTAGAAGTAAACCACTCTACAGCAATTTTCGAATGTTCGGGTTGTTCAATATTTTCGTCAATTTGCCATTGATTAACAAGTCTGAATGCATTCCATATTTTGTTATTAAAATTACGTCCTTGTTCCATAAGTTGCTCATCAAAGGGCAAATCGTTACCAGCCGGTGAACATAACAACATGCCTACACGAACGCCATCGGCTCCATATTTTTCCATTAATTCTACTGGGTCGGGTGAGTTGCCGAGCGATTTCGACATTTTTCGTCCTTGTTTATCTCTAACAATACCTGTAAGATAAACATTTGAAAAAGGTTTGTCGCCAACAAATTCGTAACCTGCAATTATCATTCTTGCAACCCAAAAAAACAAAATTTCTGGTGCTGTAATTAAGTCATTTGTAGGATAGTAATATTTTATGTCTGCATTTTCTGGGTTTCGAATTCCATCAAAAACAGAAATTGGCCAAAGCCACGATGAAAACCAAGTATCGAGAACATCTTCGTCTTGTTTTAAATCTGATTCAGTGATATCTGGAAACTTATTATTTGCAAGGATTAAAGCATCTGTTAAATCTTTAGCAATAACAAATTCATTTGTGTTTTTAATATACCAAGCAGGTATTCGATGCCCCCACCACAACTGCCGACTAATGCACCAATCCTTAATATTTTCCATCCAATACTTATAGGTATTTTTAAACTTTGCAGGAATAATTTGGATGTTGTTATTTAAAACATTTTCTAAAGCTGGAATTGAAAGTTCCTTCATTTTAACAAACCACTGTAACGAAAGTTTTGGTTCAATTACAGAATTTGTTCTTTCTGAATAACCAATTTTATTATTATATGGCTCAATTTTTACCAAATTCCCTGCTTTTTCAAGTTCTGGAACAATTTGTTTTTTAGCAACGAAGCGATCTAGGCCAATAAACAATTGAGCTTTTTCACTTAAGGTACCATCATCATTAAAAATATCAATATTTTCGAGATGGTGTTTTATTCCTAATTGATAATCATTGATATCATGAGCAGGTGTGATTTTTAGAGCACCGGTTCCAAATTCACGATCAACATATTCATCAAAAATAATAGGCACGATACGATTCACTAAAGGAACAATAACTTTTTTGCCTTTCAAATGAGCATATCTTTCATCTTCTGGGTGAACGCAAACGGCAGTATCTCCAAGTATAGTTTCCGGACGAGTTGTGGCAATTGTTATAAAATTTTCTGAATCAACAATTTTATATCTAACATAATATAAATTCGATTGTTCTTCGCGATATAAAACTTCTTCGTCGGAAACAGCAGTTTTTGCTTGCGGGTCCCAATTTACCATTCGAATACCACGATAAATTAATCCTTTGTTATATAATTTAATAAAAACATTAATTACACTTTCCGATAATTTTTCGTCCATTGTAAAACTTGTTCGTTCCCAATCGCATGATGCTCCAAGTTTTTTAAGCTGTTCTAAAATTATACCACCATGTTTTTCTTTCCATTCCCATGCATGTTTTAAAAACTCATCGCGGGTGAGTGATTTTTTATCAATGCCCTGCTCTTTTAATTTCTCAACCACTCTTGCTTCAGTAGCAATAGATGCGTGGTCGGTACCCGGTACCCAACAAGCATTTTTTCCTAACATTCTGGCTCTGCGAATAAGTACATCTTGCAACGTGTTATTAAGCATGTGCCCCATGTGTAAAACTCCTGTAACATTTGGTGGTGGAATTACAATTGTATATCGTAAGTCGCGAGGTTTATCATCAGGTACAGAATGGAAAAAGCCATTTTGGAGCCAGTAACTATACCATTTATCTTCAATTAAAGCAGGATTATATTTTGAAGAAATTTCTTTCATTAATTACACTTACAAAAATTCAATAGTTATCGGATGCAAAAATATAAATTTATACATTAATTATCTGATTAAAATTATAAAAAGTTCAAAAAGTTTAATCTTACACTATAATATTGATGATTCTGTAAATACAATTATCAAATTTTAATTAAACAGCAATAATTAAAAAAATATTTTTCAACCTAAAATAATAATTAACTTTGCAGGCAATAAACTAAACCTTATAAAAATGGATATTTTTGATAGAATTAAAACACAAAAAGGTGAACTTGGGCAATATCAGAGTGTTGCACATGGTTATTTTACTTTCCCAAAATTAGAAGGTGAAATTGCACCTCACATGAAATTTCGTGGTAATGAAGTATTAACATGGAGTTTAAACAATTATTTAGGATTAGCAAATCATCCTGAAGTTAGAAAAGCCGATGCCGAAGGTGCTGAAAAATGGGGTTTGGCTTATCCAATGGGAGCAAGAATGATGTCGGGACACACTTCGCTTCACGAGGAATTGGAACAAAAACTTGCCAAGTTTGAAGGAAAAGAAGATGCATATTTACTTAACTTTGGTTATCAGGGAATGGTTTCGATACTTGATTCTTTATTGACTCGTAAAGATGTTGTTGTGTACGATAGTGAAGCACACGCTTGTATTATTGACGGTTTACGTATGCACATTGGTAAACGTTTTGTGTTTCCTCATAACAACATTGAAAAATTACGTTTACAATTACAACATGCAACAAAAGTTGCCGAACAAACCAAAGGAGGAATCCTTGTAATTACTGAAGGTGTTTTTGGAATGGCAGGCGATTTAGGTAAATTAAAAGAGATTGCAGAACTTAAAAAAGAATTTAATTTCCGTTTTATGATTGACGATGCTCATGGTTTTGGCACAATGGGTGCAACTGGAGCAGGAACAGGCGAACATTTTGGTGTTCAAGCTCAAATAGATATTTATTTTGCAACTTTTGCAAAATCAATGGCAGGAATTGGAGGTTTTGTAGCTTCAAACGAAACTGTTGTTGACTATTTAAGATATAGCATGCGTTCACAAATTTACGCTAAATCATTGCCAATGGCTATGGTTTATGGTGCCTTAAAACGTTTGGAACTTTTACAAAACCATCCTGAAATTCGCGAACATTTATGGAAAGTTGTTAAAACTTTACAAGATGGTTTAAAAGCCGAAGGTTTTAATTTAGGTAACACTCAATCGCCTGTTACTCCTGTTTTTCTTGACGGAGGAGTTCCTGAAGCCACAAATCTTTCGTTTGATTTACGCGAAAATTACAAAGTATTTTGCTCAATAGTGCTTTATCCAGTTGTTCCTAAAGGTGTTATAATGTTAAGAATAATTCCAACTGCTGCTCATTCTTTAGAAGATGTA
>Ga0100390_10005173_pt1 | contig 11195 bp, 7 predicted proteins | sample CryGeymeta201514_FD_81540 | JGI IMG/M metagenome (GOLD analysis project Ga0100390, IMG submission 81540) | Groundwater microbial communities from Crystal Geyser aquifers in Utah, USA - Crystal Geyser metaG 2015-14 | ecosystem: Environmental > Aquatic > Deep subsurface > Groundwater | place: USA... | reverse complement strand
GCACTTCTCTTTTCAGGCGATGAGGCGCTGAAGAAGACCGAAGTGCTTTCCGGCGGTGAGAAAAACCGCGTTGCGCTGGCCAAGATGCTGATGCAACCCGGCAACTGCCTGATTCTGGACGAACCGACCAACCACCTCGATATCAAGTCGAAAGAAGTGCTGCAGGACGCGATCAACAACTTTGACGGCACGGTTATCCTGGTCAGCCACGACCGCGCCTTTCTGGATGCTGTTGTGAACAAAGTTCTCGAAGTCGCACCCGGCAGCACCCGCATGCTGACCTGCAACGTCAGCGAATACATCGAACGTCTGGAAGCAGAGATGGCCGAGCAAGCAAGTTAAAGCAGGCATACGTGCACAAAAAACGCAGCTCCGGACGGGGCTGCGTTTTTTGGAAAAGCGGTTGACGGGCGACTCAACCGGTGAGGTTTTTGATAATCTCGACGATCGGCAGAAAAAGGGCGATGACAATAAAGCCCACGACAACTGCCAAGAAAACGATCATGACCGGCTCGATAATCGAGGTGATCCCGGCCACCGCATTGTCCACGTCTTCATCGTAGTTGTCGGCAATCCGGTTGAGCATCTCGGCGAGTTCACCGGTCTCTTCACCCACATCCACCATACTGGTCACCATGTTGGGAAAGACGGATTCGCGCTCCATGGGAGCCGCCATACTCTCACCATCACGGACCGCATCGTGGACACGGGCCAAAGCATTACCGTAAAAAATATTACCGGTGATATCTTTGGTAATCGTAATGGATTGCAGGATCGGCACACCGCTGGAGAGCAGCGTGCCAAAGGTGCGGGTAATCCGGGCAATGTTCACCTTGCGCACCAGGTCACCGATTTTTGGCAGATTGATTGAGCACCAGTTAAAGACCTTGGAGCCGATTTTTGTTTTGAGTAAAAACTTGGAGCCGAAGAAGACGACTGCAGCGATGATGAGCGTGAGAATTATATTCTGCTGCATGAAGTTGCTGATACTAATCACAATTTGCGTCGGGGCCGGCAGGGCGGCGCCACCCAGCATATCATCAAAGATGGACTGAAACTTCGGCACCACGACCGTCATCAGGAGTGCGACGATAGCAACGGCCACACCGATAACCACGACCGGATAAACCATGGCGGATTTGACTTTATTTTTGGTCTTTAAAGCCTTTTCCATGAAGCCGGCCAGGCGCGAGAGAACCGTGTCAAGCACGCCGCCGGCCTCACCAGCGCGCACCATGTTCACATAGAGCCGGTCGAAAATCTTTGGGTGCTGAGAGAGCCCATCCGAAAAGGAATTACCCGATTTCACCTGATCAGCAATTTGCTCCAGCACTGCCTGAAAGCGGAGGTTTTTTTCCTGCCGGATCATGACTTCCAAGGCCCGCAAGAGTGGCAGACCTGCTTCCAGCAGGGTGGCAAGTTGTCGCGTAAAGATCGCCAGTTCGTCCAGCTTGATGACCTTGCCGAAGCCACTGGCCGACTTTTTCTTAGCTTTCTTACCCGCATGGGTTTGAGTCGCTGATGCCGCACCACCACTCCCGGCGGAAACCACCTTGGTCGGCATTAAGCCTGCCGCCGAGAGCTTGGCATTGGCATCCTCCTGATTGTCTGCCTCAACCGTACCGATCTTTTGCTTACCATTTGCGTCGATTGCCGTATATTTGAATTTTGCCATTTTATGATATGGTTAAGTGTATTTAAGGACTTCCTCAATAGTAGATTTACCGTCAAAAATTGCACGCAGACCGTCATCACGCAAGCTTCGCATGCCCTGCTCCAGTGCTTTTTGCTTAATCGACAAGGTGGGGGCACGCTGGTTGATCAGTTCTCGGATCGCGTCAGAGACGACGATCATCTCAAAGAGACCGATACGGCCTTTGTAGCCAGTGTTACTGCATTCCGGGCAACCGTCACCGTAGTAAAAGTCCTTATCGGCAATTTCAAGCGGATCGACGTCGAGCAAATCAATCAGCTCCTGGCTTGGCTCGTAGGCAGTGCGGCAATTCTTGCAAATCCGGCGCACCAGTCGCTGCGCCAAAATTGCTTCGAGCGAAGCGGAGATCAGGAATGGTTCGAGACCCATATCAATCAGACGCGTGACGGCACCGGGCGCATCATTGGTGTGCAGGGTGCTCAGCACTACGTGACCGGTCAGCGAAGCCTGCACCGCAATCTGGGCAGTTTCCAGGTCACGGATTTCCCCGATCATAATCTTGTCCGGATCCTGCCGCAGAAAGGCACGCAGAGCACGGGCAAAGTCGAGACCAACCTGATGATTCACCGCCACCTGCATGATGCCGTCGATCTCGTATTCGACAGGATCTTCCGCCGTCAGAATTTTAGTCTCGATATCATTGACCTCGCGCAGGGCGCTGTAGAGCGTAGTGGTCTTGCCGGAGCCAGTGGGGCCGGTGACGATAAAAATCCCATTGGGACGATTCACCAGCTCACGTATGGTCAGCAAGATATCATCCGGCAAACTGAGTGCTTCCAGATCAAGGTTAACCACTGATTTATCCAACACCCGCAGCACGACACTCTCGCCGAACTGGGTCGGCAGTGTCGAGACCCGGAGATCGACCGGACGGCCCGCAATGGTCATCTTGATCCGGCCGTCCTGCGGAATACGCGTCTCCGAGATATTCATATTGGAGAGCACCTTCACCCGTGAGGTGACCGGCACGGCGAGATTGCGTGGCGGCGGTGCCATTTCGTACAATGCACCATCAATGCGGTAGCGGATCCGAAACTGGTCTTTAAAAGGTTCAAAGTGAATATCGGAAGCCTTGTCTTTAATGGCTTGTTGCAGCACCAGATTCACAAAGCGGATAATTGGCGTCTGATTCGCCATATCCGTCAAATCACCTTCGGAATATTCTTCGTTCTGATTGGCAAATGTGTCTCCAATATCGCCGAGGATATCATCGATGGATGAGTCTTCATCGCCGTAGGTGGCCGTAATCATATCGTCGATATAACTCGGGTCACAGACGATGATCGAAATATCCTTATTCAGCGTAAAGGTCAGGTCATCGATAATGGCAGGGTTGAACGGATCCTTAGCCAGCAGGGAAATCGAAGTCTCATCGACCGCATAAGGCACCACGGCATACATACGGGCGACACTGGCCCGCACGACCGAGGCCGCCTCCTCGGAGATTTTAGCCGGTGGTTTTTCCAGGTAGTCGTAGCCTAAATAATCAGCAATCGCAGATAAAATATCCCTGCGCTCGACCACTGCTGAATCCACCACCGCATCGGCCAGCGACTTGCCGGTGTGCAAATGGGATTCGTTCAACTCATCCAGCTGAACCGCATCCAGCAGATGAGCCGACTTAAGGATTTCGTAAACAGTATCGTTGTGATCTTCGAACATCTGGTGTAAATATAACGGGGTCTAGAATTGGAAAGATGAACTTATTGATTAAACACAGCCCCGGATTCGATGAGCTTTTCACGCATCGTAGCGGGAGTTTGGGATTTCATGAGTGCCTCTTCGGCTGAAATGAGGTCCCGATTGTAGAGGCTTAGCAAATGGGCATCCAGGCCAATCATCCCATGAGTCGCACCTGTCTGGATATCAGATGCGATACGGAAGGTTTTGTTCTCGCGGATAAGTTGAGCAATTGAGGTCGTTGTGACCATAATCTCGAAGGCGGCGATACGCCCTCCACCCTTTTTTTTACACAGCACCTGCGAGATAACGGCCACCACGGATGAAGCGAGCTGGGTGCGCATCTGGTCCTTCATATCCGCCGGAAAGGCATCGACGATCCGGTCCACCGTGCGGGCGGCACCCGTGGTGTGCAGCGTGGCAAACACCAGGTGCCCGGTTTCCGCAGCACCAACAGCGGCCTCAATCGTCTCGAGGTCACGCATTTCACCGACCAGGATGACATCGGGATCCTGTCGCAGGGCACCGCGGATCGCATCCGCAAAAGAGCCGACATCGACGCCAACTTCCCGCTGGGTGACGATGCACTGCTTATGCTCATGGTAATACTCGATAGGATCTTCAATAGTAATAATGTGGCCATCATGGTTCTCATTTATCCAGTTGACCATAGAAGCGAGCGTGGTGGACTTGCCGGAGCCAGTGGGACCGGTCACCAGAATCAGCCCGCGCGGACGGCTGATGAGTTCTTTAACTTTATCCGGCAGGCCGATTTGTTTGAGGTCAAACAAATCATTGGGAATCTGCCGCAGCACCATACCGTAGGCGCCTTTGGCCCGCAGCACACTCACCCGGAAGCGGGCCATCCCTTTGAAGGCAAAGCCGAAATCGGCACCACCGGTGGTCTTGAGCTTCTCCTGGTTCGCGTTAGAGGTGATCGCCTTGACCAGATCCTCCGAATCCTTGGCGGTGAGCGGCGGACCATCGACCGGCGTCATGGATCCGCTGTTACGCAAAGTGGGGGCCTGATTGACCTGAATATGCAAATCCGATGCGCCCTGGTCCACCATCAGTTCGAGCAGGTCATTCATTTCGTAGCTCATCGCAGTCGTATCTGGGTTAAATTGAGTCGGACACTGTGGCGTGCAGCACTTCACCCGGAGTGGTGACGCCGGCAATCACCTTACGCACGCCATCCTCCCGCATATTGCGCATGCCCATTTCGCGGGCTTTGGCGCGCAGGGCGACCAGGCTCGCCTCTTCATAGATCATTTGCTGGAGTTCTTCATTGACGTTGAACATCTCGAAAATACCTACCCGCCCACGGAAACCCGTGCCATTACACTTCAAGCAGCCTGGACCTTTCATAAAGGTGGCGTCGGCGGACTGGTCCGGACGAATACCGAGTGAGTTCAGCAGTTTCTCATCCGGCTCAGTCGGGGCACGGCATGCCTGGCAATTGCGCCTCACCAGGCGCTGTGCCAGCACCGCCCGCACCGCTGCGGCAACCAGGAACGGCTTAATTCCGATATCAATCAAGCGGCTGATCGCACTCGGCGCATCATTGGTGTGCAGCGTGCTGAAAACCATGTGCCCGGTGAGCGCTGCATTGATCGCAATCTCTGCCGTTTCCTTATCCCGGATTTCCCCCACCATAATAATATTGGGAGCCTGACGCAACATGGAGCGCAAGGCAGCGGCAAAAGTCATTCCCACTTCACGCCGCACCTGCACTTGATTGACGCCGGTGAGTTCGTATTCGACCGGATCTTCGACCGTGATAATTTTGCGGTCGGGATGATTGATGTGATTGAGGGCCGAATACAAGGTGGTGGACTTGCCCGAACCCGTAGGACCGGTCACCAGAAAGACCCCGTCCGGCAGGGCAATGATCCGCTCAAATGTCGCCTGGTCGTCACTGAAGAAACCCAGTTCCGGCAGCCCGAGATTAAGGCCCTCTTTGTCGAGGATACGCATAACGATGCTCTCACCGAAAGCAGTGGGTAGGGTCGAAACACGCAAATCGATCACTTTGGCACCAACCCTGATATTGATCCGCCCGTCCTGCGGAACCCGCTTTTCCGCAATGCTGACATTCGACATCAGTTTGATGCGGGAAACAATCGACGGCTGGAGCCGCTTGGGCGGGTTTTCCACCTCGTGCAGCACACCGTCAATACGGTAACGCACGCGGAAACGCTTCTCCAGCGGTTCCATGTGAATATCGGAAGCCCGCCGCTTGAGCGCCTCTGAAATCACCATGTGGACATACTTGATGATGGGTGCCTCCTCCTCAGTCGCATTTTCTGCGGTGGGAAGGTCAATCTGGGTCGGGCGGGCGTCGGGATCATCCTCTCCGGCAAAAATAGCGTGCACCTTATCGGCCTTGGCCCCTTCGTAGTATTGGTGAATCGCCTTTTCGATATCCACCAGCGGCGCGACCCGGCAGATGACCGAGCGCTGAATGACGTGACTCACGCTGTCAATCGCATCCATGTCGAGCGGATCCGCGATCGCGATCTCAACTTCCGCCGAATCAGCTTCAAGCGGGATCACCTTATAGCGGTTGGCGAGCTCATAAGGCACCACCTCAAGCGCCTCCGCAGAAATACGCACATCGCTTAAGTCCACCACTTCCATGTTGAACTCCTCCGCCAAGACCTCCGCGACCTGCATCGGCGTCAAGGTGTGGTCTTTCACCAAAGCCGTCAGGACCGCGCTGTCTGCGCTGCCATAGTCATCCTCCGCAGATAGTTTGGCACGAGCATTCTCGACTGTAGCAGTATTGACAATACCTTTGTCAATTAAAAGCTGAAGGGCAAATTCGTCGGCAGAAGTCACGGGGTAAAATGTCAGTTAAAGTGAAATGTAGCAGTAAACTAGCGGGCAACACTCATCAAAAATTCGGCGTTTGTATTGGTTTTCTTAATGCGTTGAATGAGCATTTCCATAGCATCGGCGGAAGGTAGGCCTTTCATGGCTCTGCGCAATGAATAAATTTTCTGCATTTCATCCGGATGGTAGAGCAGCTCTTCTTTGCGGGTGCCACTTTTATCCAGACTGAGTGCCGGGAAAATCCGCTTATCCGAAAGTCCCCGGTCAAGGTGGAGCTCCATATTACCGGTGCCCTTGAACTCTTCAAAAATCACTTCGTCCATCTTGCTGCCAGTTTCAACCAGTGCGGTCGCCATGATCGTCAGGCTCCCCCCATCCTCGATATTACGGGCTGAACCAAAAAACCGTTTGGGCTTTTGCAGCGCATTGGCCTCCACCCCGCCGGAAAGGATTTTGCCACTGCTGGGCATGGTGGTATTATAGGCGCGGGCCAGCCGGGTGATCGAATCGAGCAAAATGACGACGTCTTGACCGGCCTCAACCATACGGCGGGCCTTCTCAATCACCATCTCTGCGGCATGCACATGACTCTCAGCCGACTCATCAAAGGTCGAGCTGATCACTTCACCGTGCACCTGCCGCCGGAAATCGGTCACTTCTTCCGGACGTTCATCGATCAGCAGAATGATCAGGTGTGCCTGCGGGTAATTCTTTTGAATGGAGTTGGCCATACCCTGCATCAGCACCGTCTTACCGGTCCGGGGCGGGGCAACAATCAGCCCCCGCTGTCCGAAACCGACCGGCGTGAGGCAATCCACCACACGCATGGAAAGATTATCCCAGCCCTCCGACCCCTCGGACTCCATCAAAATCCGGGAGGTTGGGTAGTAAGGCACACGCTCGGTAAAGGGAACAATCTCGCTCAGCGTTTCCGGATCGCGGCCCATCACTGACTCGACCCGCACCACAAACGGGCAGCTCTCACCCTCGCGGTGGGGATGTAATTGCGCCTTAACGATGTGCCCGCGCTTCAACCCGAAACGCTCGATAAAGACCTGTGGCAGGTAAGCACTGAGCGGCCGGATGCGGTAGTTATCCCGATCATAGACCAGTAACCCGCCCTCTTCATCATCCAGCAACTCCAGCACCCCCAGCGTATAGACCGCCGTCTGTGCCTGCCCCGCCTGCCGGGTTATGGCGTTAATCAACTGATCGCGATTCGGAGCATGGTGGCCCGTCTCGACACCGCGCGCAGCTGCCTCGCCGCGCAACTCGGTCAGCCCCATCTGATAGATGCGGTTGTAATCCAGCACTTCCGTTCCGCCGGATTTCAAATCAGCCGCCAACGCTTCGACTTGATCAAAATTTTCCAGCAGTTCCCACTCCAGCAACTGACCGAGCTCGATGGCAGACTCTTCCTCGCGGCTCTTGCGGCTCTTATTTTGCCAGGGCTTGTTCTTGCCATGCGGCTTGCCCCGCTTGTTGTTTTTATTCTTAAATTTGTGCCCCTTTTGCCGCTCATGTTGCGGCGGCCCACCGCGCTGCGGCTGGCCCTTCTTCTCATCGGCTTCATCCGCAGCAGCCGGGACTATTGCTTTGGGCTCTCTTTGCCCCCAGGGCTCCCGCGGTGGCCTGGGCTCCCGGCGTTCCTGGCCCTCCCGGCGATCTTCGAAGGACTTGCGCGCATCGGGCTGCTGGTGCTGACGGGGTTCTTTTCGCTCACGGGGCTCCTCCGCATGGTCCACCACAATATTTGCACGAAACGTGACTTCGTCGTCATGTGCGTAAGCAAGTTCAGTCTGTGCCGGTGCTGCTGCCTGTTTCGCAGCCGCAGCTGCCCCGCTGACTGGCGCTGCAGCATCGCCTGCGGCCGGGCGTTTTTTCGCCAGCTTCTTCGCCGCTTTTTTGGCCACCTTCCTGCCGGCTTTTTTGGCCGCTTTTTTGGCAGCCTTTTTGCGGGGTGCCTTTGCCGCCGGAGCCGCTGTAAAGGCCTCGTTTGTCGGTGCTTCGTCTTCTTGGGTCATGTAGTGATTTGGATTCGGGTCATTCTCCTGAAATTTGTGTGATCAGGCGCATCGTTTGATCATTTAAAAACTCTAGGCTGCCGGCGTTGGTGATCACATGGTCGGCGCGTCGCATCTTCTCATCCAGCGGCATTTGTCGCTGACGCCGGCGTTCAACTTCTTCTGCCGAGTAATCCCGGGCCGCCATGCGCACAACGACCACTTGAGACGGACTGCACACACACACAGTCAAATCGAAGGCCGATTCAAGCCTTTTTTCAAAAAGGAGCGGAATCTCAACCAGCCAATCCAACTCCGGCCCAGCCGCGACCGCGCCCTGCCAATGCGTCCTCACCCGCGGATGCAGGAGCTGCTCCAGCCAGCTCAGCTCCGCCTCGTCCTGAAATACCCGGCGACCGATCGCACGCCGGTCCAATTCTCCCGCCTGGGTAAAAACCGCCCGGCCCCAACGCGCCCGCAGTGCCGCCTGCACCTCCGCATTGCCGGATAACAGCTCGGCCACGATCCGGTCCGACTCCAGTGTCCGCCAGCCCGCTTCGCGGAAAAAGCCCACCACCGTCGATTTGCCGCAACCGATACCACCTGTTAAGCCCACTCTCATACCTTGAAGTTAATGAGTGACATAAAAAGCGTATACGTTCTTATACTGTTTCATTGGAGATAAACTATGCTGAGCATCACACATTCTGCCGCCCTGATGGGCGTTCACGCGCAAGGAGTCCAAGTAGAAGTGAACACGGGCGAAGTGGGCGAGCTTAAATTTGTGCTGGTGGGGCTGCCGGACAGCGCCGTGAAAGAATCACAGGACCGCGTCTTTTCCGCCCTTGCCAACAGCGGCTTCCGCTCCCCGGCTACCCGCACCACCATTAACCTCGCTCCGGGCGACCTGCGCAAAGAGGGTCCGGCTTACGACCTGCCGATCGCCGTGGGCATCCTTGCCTCGATGAAAAAGTGCGAGGAGGACCAGCTCGACCAGTATTTGATTGCCGGTGAGCTCAGCCTCTCGGGCGAGACGCGTCCGATTAAAGGCTGCCTCGCCATGGCACTGCTGGCCCGCGATTCCGGCCGCCGTGGCATCATCGTCCCGGTGGAGTCGGCTCAGGAGGCCGCCCTGGTCGAGGGCATCGAGGTATATCCGGTGGCCAGTTTGGATGAAGCCGTGCGCTTCCTCAACGGGAAATACCCGATCGCACCGCTGCGCACGGAGCAAAGCAGCTACATCCGCAGGCCACCGGAAAGCCAGCGGCTGGATTTCGCCGAAGTCAAGGGGCAGCATGCCGTGCGGCGGGCAGTCGAGATCGCCGTCAGCGGTGGTCATAATCTGCTGATGCTGGGCAGCCCGGGTTCGGGCAAATCGATGATTGCCAAGCGCATTCCCACCATCATGCCGGAGCCGCAACTGGAGGAATTCCTTGAGATCCTCAGCATCCAGTCGGCTGCCGGATCGACCCTGCGCCAGGAACACCGCTATTTCCAGCGGCCCTTTCGTGCGCCCCACCACACCATCAGCGATGTCGGGCTGCTCGGCGGCGGCACCATCCCCGGCCCCGGCGAAATTTCGCTGGCCCACAACGGCGTGCTCTTTCTCGATGAACTGCCCGAGTTCAAACGCTCCACGCTGGAAGTGCTGCGCCAGCCGCTCGAAGACGGCATCGTCACCATCTCACGCAGCGCCGGCAAAATCACGCTCCCCTGCTCAATGATGCTGGTGGCCGCCATGAACCCCTGTCCCTGCGGCTACACCGGTGATCCCTCGCGGGAGTGCCGCTGCACCGTCCCCCAAATCCAGCGCTACCGCTCGCGCATCAGCGGACCACTGCTCGACCGTATCGATATTCATGTCGAAGCTCCGGCCCTGGGCATCGCCGACCTGCGCAACGCCCCGACCGGAGAAAGCTCCGCCACCATCCGCGCACGCTGCACCCGGGCGCGCCACATCCAGGCCAGGCGCTTTGAACGCGAAGAGGAGCCTTCCCTCCGCTGCAATGCCCGCATGTCGCACCGCAGCATCCACCAACACTGCCAAATCAACCAGGAACAGGGGCGCCTGCTGCAACAAGCCATGGAACAACTCGCCCTTTCCGCACGCGCCTACGACCGCATCCTGAAAGTCGCCCGCACCATCGCCGACCTGGCCGAAGCCGAACACATAGCCACCCCCCATCTGTTGGAAGCCATCCAATACCGCAGCCTCGACCGCAATACCTTTTACTGAGCAAATTTTACGGGTTGCAAACCAGGGCAATCTACTTTGTCGTTAACGCACACTGGCTGGTTGCAGCTGCACTGGAGACGCTTCCAGCCAAGCAAGGAGAGATGGCAGAGTGGCCGATTGCGGTAGTCTTGAAAACTATTGAGCCGAAAGGCTCCGGGGGTTCGAATCCCTCTCTCTCCGCCACTTTTACTCTTATTACGAACTTCCGGTTCCGATTTTTCGTTTCCCATCAAGTCCTTCATGTTGAACGACTTGGAAAACATTCTAAAATCGACCTTATACCATGCAGTTCGCATTTTGGTCACAAAAACCTCTGGATCGCAGGGTTTCGCGTCCTTTTCTGGATCAAACCGCGACACGCGGATTTCCTTGAAAAGCAGGTTCATCAGCTCGGAACGCTCTTCAAAGGTCAGCTTGTCAAACAGGCTCGTGAACTCGGTCAGGTTCTTGCAGATGAGGTTTTCGTCCACGACTAGCGCACGGCGATAGTCGATTTCCATTTGCAGCTTCTGCCGCTCCACCTGTAGCTCGCTCTTGCGCTTTCCAAGGCTGTCCGCCTCAGCCATGAATTCGCCGGAGAGGTTTTTCATCTCAGGGCGCTTGGCCATGTCGATCAAAGAGGCGACTTCCTTGGAAACCTCATCGAGTTCCTTGACCGCTTGGCGCAGCTTGGCCTCGAAGGGCTTCACGGCTTCCAAGTGCTCGCTCTGAGCGGCTTCCGCAGTCG
>Ga0100390_10005168_pt1 | contig 11197 bp, 19 predicted proteins | sample CryGeymeta201514_FD_81540 | JGI IMG/M metagenome (GOLD analysis project Ga0100390, IMG submission 81540) | Groundwater microbial communities from Crystal Geyser aquifers in Utah, USA - Crystal Geyser metaG 2015-14 | ecosystem: Environmental > Aquatic > Deep subsurface > Groundwater | place... | reverse complement strand
TGAATTGCTGTATTGTTTTAACCCCGCGATCCTCTGCCATTTTGTATAGATTATAGTTCAATGGTGTTTCCATACAGAAAATCACGTCTAACCCCTTTACAAAACCGTATATCTCTTCATCAGTAGGAAACCCATTTGTGATGCAAAACGCCCCGGGGAACCGCTCGTGGTGCGTCTGATAGCCATTGAATTTAGATATATCAATCAACATCACCTTTTCGCAAGGAATATGATTATAAAATTCCTGTGATTGAATCCCCAGTCCTGTATTTGTAGAGTATGCCAATAAACCTATTCTCATCTTTTTGTCTCCCTTAATTTAAAATTCTTTGCATCACAAAATCTTTTCTCGCCAAACTGATTATTTTCAAAAATTAATTCTTTTTCCTCTTCCCCAATCCAACGCCTCCAATGATTTATCTGCTCATTAATTTTTGATGCCTGTAAAACAAGATCTGCAATTTTGTTTGCTTCTTTCTTGATTCTATCTTTCCAATATTGTTTATTAACTGCCATACTCCTCCTTTAATTAATCTCCTCAATTTCAAACTCTGGTGGTAATAAGAATAATTTTTTTATTTTATATTTAGCATTACCATATTTCTTCTGCATCTTCTTCCTAATATCCTGCCTCGCCTTCTTCTGACTTTTAAACTCTGCTATACTTACCAAAAGTTTATTTTGCTTGATCAACAAAACCTCTGTATAAAAAATCTTTCTATCTCCAACGGTAGTCTCTTTAATATTTAGGGTCTTTTTTTCTGCCATCTATGTGATAACTCCTTTTTATATTGTCACCTTCCGGTGTATAAATCCAAACCCTCCAATCATACCATCCCAATATCCCATCCTTGCAAGCCTCAATCAATCTTCCGTAAACAACATCTTCAATCATTGTTTTATCACCTGTAAAATATCTATCTAACATATTTTGATAAAAAACTTTAGATGCCAAATGAGGCCTCTGTGACCATTGCATAGTCCTCCTCATCGATACGCCTTCCACTATTTTATTTTCGTGATCAAACATTAAATACTCGTGATCCGGCAATATCATAGCCTCGTGATGAAATCTTATAACATTCGCTTCACCTTTTAAAATAACTTCCTCCAGTTTTTCCCACTCAATATCACAATCACTAACCACTGGCGCATCGTGTTCCACATATAATATCAACGGGGTATGAACATATCCCAAAGCAACCTTAGCCATATTGGCCTGATGCTCGTGTTCTGAAAAAACTAATGGCAAAACATTCTTCCATTCGTGATTGCATTTCCAAAGAACTCGTCTTATATATTCCTCATAATCATCCTTCCTATGCTTTAAATTATCTCTTACTCCATCAAACATTATTATAATTTCGGAGTTTGGCAAATGATGCCTTACCATCTCGATCGTCTCATCTAACACTAATGTATCGGGGTGGCTTGGAATAGGATTTGTAGGTATTAAAACAGTGACTGCTTCTTTAATTTCTTTTTTGCCAATAATCCCCGATACTTCTGCAATATCGTCCGCCATCTTATATGTAATTTTTCTTTTATATTTAATCCACCAAGCCATCGTTTTATTTGATAAATTTTTCCAATCCATTAATGCCTCCTGAACATATCCAACAAGACTTTCATAATTTCTTATTACCGGAAATGGCGGCTCCTCCTCAAACAAGAATGTAAAATATCCTCTTTTAAAATTCTCCTGCGGTGTCTGCTCATCAGCTATTGGAATACATCCTGCCTCTAATGCTTCGTATAACCTGAACGTATCCGGTGTCTCCGGTCCCGATGGACAAGGGCATATTTTAGCATTTGTCATTCTTTCGTAATATTCCTCGTGTGGCAATCCCGCTGTAAAACTTTCTGTCTCAACTAAATCACCGGCTTCCAATTTCTTCAATTCTTTAGCACATTGCACTCTTCTTTTATGAGTAACCTGTCCTGCAAAAAACCAATCTTTGTCTCTTTTAGATCCATCCATATCTTTAATTAAATGTGCCTGTGGCGGGTAACCATTCGGCAATCTTCCAACATCTTTATTTTTACGCCTTGGATCCATAACCCAAATTTTAATATTGGGATGATCTATTTTTTCAATAGGAAATGATGCCTCTTCGTCCCCTGTTAAAATAAGCACAACCCACTTTAGTCTTTTTAAATCCTCATTCAATCTATCTGTAAACTCTACCTGTGACCTTGCAGGAAATACAATAACAGCCCCCTCGTTAGCAATTTCAAAATTATTAAAATCAATGTTGACCATCTCTATATGCTTAAACTGGTATCCATTAATCGGATCCCACATTTTGTTATTAAAAATATCCTCAATCATTCCCTGATCCCAATAACCCCTCGCTGGAATATCCGCCTTGTATGAAAGCCAAATTACATCAATCATCTACCCCTCCTAATAAACAACTCGTGATTATCGTGGCATTTCATATCTTCCTCGCTGTAATCCAAGTCCATCGATGATGCATTAATTTCTCTTCAACTTTTAAAACCTCAAATCCTGATTCCTCTAACCACTTGATAACATCATCTTTTTTATTATCGTGGGTTAAAATGCCGTCATTCTTTCCCTCAACATACTGAAACCTAAATTTGCCTCCCATTTTCAAAACACGCCCTACCTCTTTGATATATCCTTTAAAAGCCTCCTGCGGTATATGCTGAAACGTAACCATAGAATATACACCATCAATACTCTCATTCTCAATACTTGCGAGATCCCTGCCATTCGATACTTGATACTCTGCATTAAAAATATCTTTACCATATATCTTGGCCATATTAATCATTGCCGGAGATACATCTACTCCTAATACTTTATATCCCCTTGACTGTATAATCTCTGCAACCAAATTTGTCAATCTCCCAATCCCGCAACCAATCTCTAACAGTTTAATCTTGTCTTTTGCTTCTTTAAAACTGAACTCTTTAATTATATTCTGCACGCACTCAACCGTAGTCTGCATATATTTTTTGTCATCTTTCTCGTTCCACATTTCATAAGCCGCATTGTTTCCTGCCTTTTCGTTCCAAATCGTCTCTTCACTTTTAAACAACCAATGCTCCTCGTGATCAATTGCCAAAAGCTGTCCCTGATATCCCAATGACTCCATATAGGTATGCAAATCCTTTGGCGTTAGATTAAAAAAATCTTTTAACGCCGGAACGTAAATTGATACATAAACCAATGGCTTTTTATCTTTTAATATCTCCTCCGCACCTTTTAAAACATTAAGCTCTGAACCCTCAACATCAATCGTTATTACATTAGGATGAACTCCAACCCTCTTGCAGTACTCGTCCAATGTTATCTGCGGAGTTGTATCGGCTTCTTGCGCTAAATGCCTAAAACTATGATCACCAATTACTTCGTTAAAAGCATAAACTGGCCAACCTTCTTTGATTGCGGGATCAATATTTAAATTGTGTGGCTTCTCTAATGTCTGATCAGAAGCAAACCCTACAAAAAAACCTAAAGGATGCTTCAATTTATTTGCATCCCAAATTGCTTTGATATTAGCCCACACTTTCGGATTAGGCTCGAACATTACGATCCCTCCAGTATTGCCGACTTTCTTGGCCAATAACCCTGTAATATCACCCTCCTCGGTCCCAATGTCAAAAACAACATCTCCATCTTTTAGATTATCCATCATTGAATCAATACGCTCTGCCTCCCAACCTGTCTCCCATTGAGATATTACTGCCCTATGCTCTGGCAATATCAATTCATACTTACCGTTGATTTTAGTATTTATCATTTTAACTTTTGTCATCTTCAATCCTCCTTAAAATCTCCTGCCATCTCCTAAAATATGTATGATCCCTTTTTGTTCTGATATGCCCTGCCAGTCTTATCTCTTCCCTTTCTTTCTCGTGTTCCAAATAATAATCAATCTTTTTTTTAAGGTCTTCAAAATCACCGAATTTATAAGTCACCAATTCCTTGCCCAAATCAAAGTAATCCTCAATGCCTTTAATATATGGGAAAATAATAAATCCTCCCCGGCCAGTTGTTTCAAACAAGCGATCCGAAAAATAATAAGGATACTCAAAATTCAAACAAAGCGTATCTCCTATAACGATTTTAGTGCGCGCATATAATTTATTTAATGCATCACCCTTGACAATACCCATTCCATCATTACCATAATGCTCAAACTTATCTCCATATGTTTCTTTTAACCAATCAATTAATTGAGGCCTCCATTGCCATTCGGGATGATATCTTTTAGATCCAACGAAAATGATATCTTTGTCTTTACCTTTACTTGCGTCAATATAACATTCTTTATGAAAAACACCTGCGGGAATAAAAACACCTTTGACTTTTGTATTCTCATTCATATAATCTGCCATCTTTTTATCAACAGTAAAAAAATAATCCAAATCAAATATCTCTGAATCCTTATACTCATTCCATCTATTAATCCCCATATAAAGATCAAGATGATATGAAATTGTAATAATGCCAGCTTCCTTTAATTTGGCTATAATTTCTTTCATTGATAACCCGGGCGTGTTCCAACCGTGCGTATGAACCCAAACAAAAAGGTCAGACTTCAGCGCCTGACTTAAAATAAATTCCCCAGTTGCTTCCTGCTCTTGTAACCTTATAACTTCGTATCCAAGTGATTCTAAACTTTTTGTATGATGAACCTCTGAACAATAGTCCACGCGGAAATTTCCTAAAAACGCTATCCTCATAAGTCGCCTCCGCTTTTTATTAATTTAATTTTAAAATAATTTCTCAACCCTATAAACCTTTATCTTCTGTTTTTGCTTTTAAAAAAATTATAACTATTTTGTTTGATAATAGTCAATTTGCTGTCCGGCTCTTCCTCATTCATTTGAGCCTCACACATCTTCCACTTCATCCTCCAAACATCTGTCTCAAATCCCTTAATTTCTACATATTCAATTGAATCATCATTGTGAATAATTTTAAAATCCACATAATAATTGCATATGTGTTTTCCGTGCGCGGTCAAATCTATTCTGAACTGCGGTATCACTTCCTTGATCTCTCCTGCCTTGAGTCTTAAATCAAACTCCTGTGCATATTGAGCTTCCAATTTTGAATGATAACTCCTGCCATTATAAATTTGAGTTTTTGCTCCGTATTTATTTGTGAATTTTTGTGTAAACATAATAAAAAAAAGGCGGCCGTTAATTTTGTTTTTTGTATATTGAGCGACCGCCGGGTCTTAATCGGTTCTGCTTACTAAACAGTCGCTGAGTGTTGATCACACTCTTCAATATAGTAGAACTTTAAACAATTAGGGCATTGAAAAATACCGTGACTTGAATGCTTTGAAAAAGCGATATCTTCCGTATGATGCGAATGGCAATATGAACAAGTATGCTTTATATGCTGACAGCACGATCCAAAAGTCATATCCCTTGATCCTTCTTTTATTTTATACTGTATTGCTCTCACCTCCTTCGGGTATTCTCCAATAACAACATATCGTTGCATAAAGACAATCTCTGCAATCCTTAAATCCCCTGCAAACAGTATCAAAAAAGTGATGATATTCTTTATGGCATTTCCTGCATACTTTTCTTTTTTCACTCCTCTTGTATCTCTTTTTAGGATGCCAAAAATGATGACCTTCTGTTGCTCGTCTTTTATAACAACAATGGCACTTTTTTTGTCTCTTCCTCAATCACATCACCCCCTATCAATGAACTAAATATCTATCCAACCTAACCAACTTAATAAACCAATCATCTTCCAAATAACCCACATAACCACAGCAATCAAAACCTTAAATAATAAAACCAATACAATCAAATAAGCAATAAATAATAATACACAATACAAATTATTTAATTTTTTTTCCTTCACCACAATATACCCTCCACTGCGTACCAATGGTTCCATCCAATCGAGCTTACCTTTCTTGGATGTTGGTACTTTTGATAACCTCTTTGTGCTGATACAATCGGGTCCAATGCGGCCGGCTCATCGTGAATCTGAAAACACCCATAATCGTTAGTTGAAGATATTGCGTTTGGATCCCCTGATGATTCCTTTTGAATCACTATCGTTGCTCCTTCCCAAAGCTCCTCTGGCCATACCTGCCTCATCGTATCAAAACATATTCCATCAGCATAAACTTTTTTTAAAGCTACCTTTTTTGTTTTTAATTTTGCTTGATCAACATACTCTTTAATCTCAACCTGCATTTTTGCGAAAGCTCCCTTTAAACTTTCAATGCTATTACTCGTTGTCACTCCACTAACTTTAGGTTCTTGCGGCTTTGATTCGGTTACCGGTGCTTTTACGGGAATAATATTTAAAAAAAGGAATGTAACAATCGTCACTACACCGATAAACATCTTGTCTCTTAAAATAGGCTTCTCCTTGTTAAATTATTTTTTAACTAAACCTAACTCTATTATACCACCGACTATTATCCATTTGACCAATCGTTATCATTCCCCGCCGTATAGTTACCGGCAACTCCTATTAATATCAAACTCAATATTCCAAGTCCCAACAGATAATGAATCCTAAATAGTACAAAGAATAGGATCAATCCCCCCATAATACCCAACCCAATGCCAATGTGTTTTTTAGTCACTTTTTTTCTTGCTGTGTTCATTTGATTTTTCCTCCTTTTTTAAATATTCTTCATCTCTTTAAGTAACTTTACATTTGTTGCAAAATACAGTGGCACATATTGAGTTATTTTTTCAACTTCTATTGTTTTTCCTTCAATGCTTTTATACTTTTTCAAATAATCACCACTAGCTCTTGTTACATTACCAAAACCTTTATATGAACAATCTGTAAATAAATCTAATTTTATTTTCTTACCACTCTCATCTTCACAAAGAAAATAATCACCCAAATTTCTATATTCTATGATTTTATATTTCACTTTTTACCTCCTCAAGAGCAAAAATTACTCTTGCTTTCATCTATTCCTCCTTATAAACTCTCGACTTGTTCTTTTAATTCTTCTGCCTTAAATCTCATAAGTTGTTCTTTAGTAGTTCTTGTTTTTTAGTACCTTCTTCTTCATACTTTGGCTCTGAATATAGAGTTTCATAGTCTTCATCGTTTTCCATAATTTCTATCTTTTCTGATTTTTCTTTTGTGTGATAGAAGTATCCACTTATAAGTTTCTTACCATAAATCCAAGCATCACCATAAACACTGGCATTACCATAAATCTCAGCATTACCATAAACCCTAGCATTACCATAAATCCAAGCATTATTTTCTTGTGATAAGTTCTCTTCTTTTTCTATCCACCCACCCTTCTCACCTTTTTCTACATCACCAAAGTCTTTGAGTGCCTCTATACGGAATAATTTTAATCCATATACCTCTTTGGTTTCTTTTGTTAGTTTATACTTCATTTATTCCTCCTTAAATAAATATGCCAATGTTGTTTCTATTTCGTTATTTTTAACCGAGTGCTTCACAATATTTCTTTCCGTGATCCACTCCTCAACTACCACAACTTTATCATACTTGAATACTTCCTTAAACATTGCCAACGCTTCCCTGGCCGTCCTTGCCTCCATTAAGGTTGATCTATTTTTACGCTCCAACTTATAAATAATATAATACTCTCTTGAACTGCTGAAATATGGTGGTATCTGTTTCATTTTTAATACCTATACATTTTAAAAGCTTCCTCATCGCAAGGTACTAATTTCTGTATATTTTCTTTTATGGTGACTTTATCACCCATTGCTTTTACCCCTGCAAAATCAAACTGCGGACTATAAGGATTATCAGCATAAATATCCCAGTCGTGAATATATCCACGAACAGCAACCCATTTTACTTCCTTGCCAGTTCCTGCTAAAAACAATCCATCTTCACAATCAATTGCTACTCCTTCTTTAAATATTACACCCGGCTCCATTCCCTTTAATTGTTTTATTGTTAACATAGTCGCCTCCTAAAATTATTTAATCACTCCTTTAATCTTTAAATCTTTTTTTATTTTATTAATTATCTTGCGTGATGTTGTTTTATCTTTTTTATCCTTAACAGAGTTTCCCAACTCTTTAATATTACTATTACTATTACTATTACTATTAAGATTCATATTAAGATAAGTGCCAGCTTGCGACAGCTTGTTGCAGGCTGTCATTACATTGGCGGGAAGACGCCCACTCTCTGCCTTAATCCCGGCTATGATACTGGGATTTTGTTTTTGATGTTTTATGAAATTCTTAATGATTATGTAACCGTCAACATAAAGAACTTTTTTATCTTCCGCAAATCTTTTAAGTAATCCCTTGATCAATTCCTCTGCAATCCCTGTGTCGAATACAATCCTCTTAATTGATATCTCATATGCTCCGCAAATGTTTGTTAATGCATTAGTTAGAAAGTAAAGATAGAGTAACTTTGCATTCGGCCCCAAATCGGAAATGTAACTATCATCCCAGAACTTCGTATTGATGTACCTGTTCTTTGCCAATTTACCCTCCTCTGTTTAAATAAAAAGTGCCGGTCAAGGCGGGAACCTAAAGGTTTAGTAAAGGTTGGACTTGACCGGCACTCTCTATTCTTATAAGAAAAACCTTTATATTCCCGCTGTTTCTTTAACTATAACTCGTCTAACGCTTGCGCGTCAACATCCTCTTTCATCTTTGTTAATTGCTCATATAAGCCATTCTCAACCAAGTAATTATGCATAGAACTTGCCATCCCCTCGATCCAATCAGCCGCAATTTTTAGAACCTTTGGAGTGATCCAAACAATAGACATATCTGATTTTTTTGCATACTGATCATAATGATAGACAATCCCTTTTTTAACTGACCTTCCTTGAATTTCCCTGATCAATGCGTACATTGGGATCTGTTGTTCATTGGCATATTTTGCACTGCTTGTCGTTCCTGTCTTAAACTCAATCACCTCATCCTTAGTCTCACAATCCATTCTGCAAACTAACGTCATCCAACTTAATCTCGAATCTTTAAGATCAATCGCGTATTTCTTTTCAACAATCGGATTTTTTAATTTAGTACCCCCGAACACATCAGGCAAACATCCTGTCTTTTTGATATGTTCTTCCCATTCTTTATGGAATGCCTTGCCGGCTTCCATTGCCGGACTGGTCAAACTTGATAAATGAAATAACATTTTAACCGCATCATCATACCTTTGCTGTTCCCACATTCTTAATATGCTATAACTCGCGCGGAACTTGTAATTTTTAGTCTTCATCCTTAAGTCCCTTCTTTTTTACAAAGCTAATTGACTTTTGCCTGTCCTTTACCACTATGCCATAAGGCACTCCCTCTTTAACCTCAATGTATTCTTTCAAGGCTTTTATGTCCACACTATACCTTATTTCGCGTTTTAACAGCCCCTCAGGCACTTTTTCCACCAAAGATGGGTCTACACTATACCTTGAACCAAAAAACCTGTAATAGACCTTTATATTGTCTCCCGATATTGATGTAAAATTAGGATCAACCTTTTCTGCTTTTGTGGCCAACTTTTCTTTTATATCCTTAATCGCGCCATCCAAAAACTCTTGAATCTCTAATACCTTGAGTAACGCACCCTCCCCCTCCGGCTTGAGGAATATCTGGTCGCCGTCTTTTTTAAGATTAATAATCATTGCCTTAAGTTTAGTAAGATTCATTTTGTCATAAGATACAATCTTATTTGCTGTCTTTTTTGCCATCAGTCGCCTCCTTTTTAACTTGCTCGGCCAAAGCGCCATTTGCTTCTTTTTTAGCCTTGCTTTTCCTTGCTTTAACCTTATCGTCAATTTTTACTGGTGGCAACACCAATGACTGCCCAACGTCTTCCTTTTGGAACTCTTCCTGAATGTAAAGACCACCCAGCTTTTGCGGGAATGCTTTACGAAGAGCCAACGCCTCTGCGCACTTACCCAACATAAAGAACGGTTTATTGTGCCACATCGTAAACTGCGGCCCCGGATAAAACTCATTCCATAAAACAGAAGCCTTGATATCCATTGGCTCCCCTGTCATTTTATTAATCTTCTTAACAGTAACAATTGCTTTAATAGGATGTCCAACAGTTATCGTTTTATAAACTTTCCCGCTCTGCTTATCTTTAAAATCTATTTTCTCAATATCCTCTCCATCATAAACTGGATCATCAGAACCTGCATACAATCCTGTCTTTTCCGCAATAGCCCTTAAACCATCAATACCAGTCTGCAATGCCATCTCCTCTTTTTGTGTTTTCCAATCCTTTCTATATACAGCATAGAATTGTCTTTTTACTGGATCCAATCCTGTTGATTTCGCATACATCATAACCCTGATCAAATCCTTCGCAGATCTTAATTTTCCTGTTTTATCTCGTCCCAAAACATCCTCAACAACAGATGCAATATAAAGCATCTTTGAGGGTTGTCCTGCCGGAACGAAAGCCTCCAACTCTTTCATTGTGTCATCACCATAATTCTTCTTCATAACATCACGAAGAGTCACAGCTTGACCGTCATTAATTACTTTTAAATCCTTTTTCTCTTCCATAGTCGCCTCCTTTTATATTTTATGTTGTTGTTTATCCATATAATTTCCTTAAAAATTTATTAAATTTAATAACCAATTTTTCAATCCCTATGGCTATCAACAGATTAATAACAGCCTTTCTAAACTCTAAACATTCTTCGGCTAAAGTTTTATTTTTCTTCATATTTTTCCTCTTAATTTATTAACTAATGCTTCTATTGTGCTTGTTGCATAGTAACTTTTTGTCACTATCTTCCAAGCTATTAATTATTTCCTCTGTGTTGAGGAACTCGCCTCCTATCTCGCACCGTAACAGATTAGCAAATCTGATAGTCGTATTACAAGTCAAATCGGTTCCCATTGCCTCAATCTGCTTCTGATTGTATGCCTTTACCTAATCCATTATTTTGCCGGAATGTCGATATAGTATTGATCATACTGCGCAAGGTTATAGTCCCAATCTCTCTGCACGCCCCAAACAAACAAAGAAATCAATAGAATACCTACCGCTATTCCCGCTAAAAAAATCACTAACTTTTTTGCAAACTTGCGGTACTTCCTAACAAAGATTGCCTCTTGTGTGTGATAATCCAACATAGTCGCCTCCATTCCCCTAATTAATTATTTCTTTCTTTTATTATGATAATAATCGTTATTGTAACAACGCTGACATTTTCCCCTCGCCCATATTATCTTGTTACCACATTTG
>Ga0100390_10005150_pt1 | contig 11219 bp, 8 predicted proteins | sample CryGeymeta201514_FD_81540 | JGI IMG/M metagenome (GOLD analysis project Ga0100390, IMG submission 81540) | Groundwater microbial communities from Crystal Geyser aquifers in Utah, USA - Crystal Geyser metaG 2015-14 | ecosystem: Environmental > Aquatic > Deep subsurface > Groundwater | place: USA... | reverse complement strand
TCAAGCGCAACAAGTTCCATGGTGAGTGGAATTATGAAATTCATCCAAATGAATAGGTGAGTCCGGTAGTTTATTGTTTAGCGCTGCCTTAGCTACTCTAATTTGGAGGATGATGATGCGGACGGTTTGAAGAACTTCGAAGAAGCTGTTCTTGGGACGTCTTCTCAATCCGAAGATACCGATGGGGATGGCTATAGTGACCGAGCTGAATTTGTGCTCGGAACTTGGCTGAATGAGGGCTTGGACCCATTCACTAGCAATAGTGGTTTCAGCTCCGATCGCGACTCCGACGCCATGCCCGATGTTTGGGAAGTGGATATTGGATTGAACGTGTTTGTAGACGACCGGAACGACGATCTCGATCTGGACGGCCTGAGCAATATTTCTGAGATCACTATCAGTACTCGGGTCGATCTTTACGATACTGACAATGATGACCTATCCGATGGATTCGAGGTAACTTTTTCAGCGCATTCTCCGCCACTTGATCCACTGATTGACAATTCTGACCTTAGAGATAGTGACAGCGATACAGATAACTTCAGCCTATTCGGTGAGCAGCTGGCAAGCACTGACCCGACGGACGACGATAGCGACGATGATGGCCATGAAGACGGGGACGAGGTGAATGCGGGTAGTGATCCTGCGTCCGATGAAGAAGCCCCTAATGATGTCAATGGACAGCAAGGCAACCTGGATGTAGCCAACCCAGAGGACATCGAAGAGCCCGAGCCCCATTGTAATGACATCAAGGACGAGCTAGTAGTTTTCCCTCCGGAAGACTGTATGGACCCTCCCGTAGGGGGAGGCGACGACCCGGAGAATCCGCAGCAGGAAGCCATTGTTGCTGGAGCCGTCAAACTATACATCAAGCATCCTCTTCATCTCATTGGGGACGAGAACACATTCCACGTATGCCGAGAAAATCATGACCGGCGATTCTCGTGGTCGAGAATGAAGATGCAGGCCAGAAACAACTTCGCCGATGTTCCTCAGCCGGTCGTTTGGCTCTACAAAAACACTGAAGGCGACACAGTCAGCAAGAAATGCGGTATTTCGAACTGCATGAGCATGCGGGCAGAAGGATGGGACGGAATCGAGAAAGAGTGGTATGAGGCCAAGTGGGAAGAAATGGAAGTCAGGTTCCCGACTGCCGGGGAAATACTGGAGGATGAAACTGTTCAGAAGGCTATGAAGCGGTACTGGGAAAATACCAAAGACACTGCGGATACCTTCAGTGGAACAGGCAGAGTTGCAGAATATGGCGCTTTCATTTACTTCAATTCGGAGACGAACAGTTACGAGGTTCCTTTCCACGCCAAGGGGCCTGTCAAAGGGCCGGCGGATGGCCTTGATGAAGTCCAAATGAATTTAACGCCTCCCAAGAAGGAAACCAACCCATATGTCACACCCGACAAAACAGGGACGTTCATCGTTGCTGCATTTCACACGCATCCACCGCTACATCATTGGTATCAAGGTAACCCATTCTTACTAGGTTCCGGTCCTAGCGAGGACGACATGCAATCTGCCCAAAATCTGAAAATGGGCGATAAACCCTTCAAGTTGCCTCAGTTCGTTATCGATGTTTCTTCAGGTATTGTTTATGATCAGAACACGGAATTTGATTCGCCAGGGTATGTTCATATATTTGGCTATGCTAGGCGATCGACGACCGGCGAGAAGGGCGAAGAAAAAGTTATCGGACCTGACTTCGAATGATGAAAAGAACACTCAGACTTCTTTCGGTAGCTTTTGGGATCTCAGTAGGGTGTTTGGAAGCTCAGTCGAACAAAGGCATTGCCCTCGATACGCACAAAGGAAAAACTTTTGAAGTGGCCTTTGGGAAACAAGAAACCATCAGCTTCCTCAAGGTTTACCGCGACGGAAAACTTGTAGCTCATGTTCAAGATCCCGACAAAACCAAGCGCATTTTGATTGAGTTATTCGATGACTTCTATCCTCTTTGGAAAGATAACAAATGGAAAGACATTGACGCACTTCACCTGGACAAGCCTGACCCAAAAGGAGGATCGCATTTTAATCCCGAGAATGGTGAGATGCTCGATGGATTCACGTTCGTGGTGATTAGCGACCTTGTCTTCCTCGAACCGCAAACCCAAAAAGGGAAAGAAATCATCAACAAGATTTTTGTTGAGCGACTAAAGGATCATCCATGGGCCAAGGTTACGAACACTTCTGAGTCAAATCACAAGAGTGGCCCGGAGTAACCGCGAAGCCCAGAATCGGTGGGTGCCACTTCGACACCGCGAATGGGGATGAAAAAGGCGACCTGAAAAAATCCTGAGGTTGGCCGGATGAATTGTCTCCGATTCTCGTCTCTGTAGCGGAGAGGCAGAAAACTGGGATGGCGGACCGGGAGGAATTGCCTCCGTTCCACTCCGGTCATTCCTTTTTGGCTCGCGGCCCGCGAGCGGGTGGGGTCGCGGTCACTGACCGCTGCCGAATTCAAACCCACCTTCGCGATGCTTCGGTAGGAGCTGCCTCCCCCCCCGGAAACGCCATCACCCGACCCCAGCAGACTGGAGTCGGGTGATGGCGGACCGGCAGGGATTCGAACCCTGGGTACCCTTTTAGGGTACGCACCTTTAGCAAAGGTGTGCTTTCGACCACTCAGCCACCGATCCAATGGAGACTTGCGTCTGGCGCAGGTTGAACCACAAGCGCCGATGCTCGTCAATGGTTCCGATATAAAAAAATCAAGCAGATGTGAGACTTGCACGGAGATGTCCGGGGGTGTCGCTTGGGTTGGTATGAATTGGTATCGAGTATCGGCCCTAGCTTGGCTTCTGACCATGGTCTCCTGTGGGTTCATCGGTGGGGACAAGGGGGACGAAGAAAAGGAGAGGCCTTCGGCGACGGCACCGAAGTTGGTGGGGCGGATTGCGTCGATCAATGAGAAGGAGCGCTTTGTGCTGATTGAGGGATACGGCGAGTGGAGGCTTGGTGACGATCTGCTGCTTTCCAGTTTCGGGGGGGAGAACGAACGTTCCGCGACCTTGATGGTCAGCGGGGAAAGGATGGGGCGATACACGGCTGCTGATTGGAAATCAGGAGAATTGAAGGTTGGTGATCAGGTCTATGCCCGGCCTTTGAAGGAAGTAGAGCCGGAGAAAGAGGAGGGAAGTTTGAAAGAAAGCGACACCCGAACGGAGGAGAAAGGGTAAAATTTGAACAAATTCGGTAATGAAAGCCACTGATTTTCAGTGTTTTAAAAAAAGCGTCCGCAATACCGCGCTGTTTTTGTAATTTAGCTCTTGTGTAATGTCCGGTCTTCTTGCTAGCTTGGTCTTCGCAATGGCTGTGCTCCCTTACATGTCCCGAAACATGAATACTACAACCAGCCATGAAATTGACCACCCCCGGTCCTAACGGACCAAACCTGCATGCAGATGCAGATCGCCTCGCTGACTTCGTCTTGTTTACGCAACGCAGTTGCATCCTAAACCTCTCGACGGAACTCAACAAAGGCAACGTGTCGTTCCCTCAGTTCTTCCTTCTGGCCTATCTTTCCAGCGAAGAATATCTGACCATGTCGGATATCGCGAAGAAGATGGGTCACTCGACCGCTGCGGCCACTGGTCTCGTCGATCGTTTGGAAAAGTTGGGTTACGTCGAACGGGTTCACGCCGCTGAAGACCGCCGTAAGATTATGGTTCGCATCACTCAAAAGGGTGTCGGACTTGTATCGAAAATGCGTTCTGAAATTGCGTCGGACCTTGCTGGAATCTTGTCCGAAATGGATGAGGACCAAGCAGATGCCGTTGAGCACACGAAGCGGGCCCTAAAGAGCCGCGCCATCGCGTGAGCATCGAATCTGCTGACATAGCCCCCAATTGCTGATTCGATAGCGCCCTCGTTACGTTAGTGCCGTGACGGGGGCGCTCTCTTTTTTGGACCTATTGAATCGGATTCCTGGTTTTCGGGCAGACTTCGTGCATCGGGTCGATGGTGTCGACGTGGATGCGGATCGTGATGAGGTGCTTGATCGCCTCTGGCCGCATCATCATTCGCGGGTGCGTGAGGTATTTGGAAAAGACGATTGGTGGCGTGCCGAACAGGTCCATGGAAATGCCATCGTAGAAGTGGGTCGTGGAGGCCCTGCAGAAATGCCGGACGTCGATGGACTGGTAACGGCAGAGCCTGGTCAGGTGCTGGGGATCTATGTGGCCGACTGTGGTCCGATCTATTTGGCGGATCAGCGGACGGGTGCGATCGGACTGCTGCATTCCGGGAGAAAGGGAACCGAGCTTGGGATTTTGGAAGAGGGGCTGCGGAAGATGACGGAGCTTTACGGGACCCGCCCGGGGGATGTGGTGGGGGTGCTTGGTCCGTGTATTCGTCCGCCAGACTACGATGTCGATTTCGCTGCGGAAATTGTTCGCCAAGCGGAGGAGGCAGGTGTCGGAAGTTTCACCGACTGCGGGATCAATACGGCAGCGGATCTCGCTTGGTATTATAGTTACCGGGTTGAGATGGGGCGGACGGGTCGCCTGTTGGCTTTGCTGATGCGCGAGGAGGAATGACTTGGTTGTTTTCCCGCCAAGATTCATTTAGAGAACTCAACCCCAGCTGAATCCGGAGGTTTTCGTTAGGTAATCGGCGCTCCCGACGGATCCCTGCATAAATCAATGACTCACACACAAAACCACCGTCGATACCATCTCAGGGGTCCACAAGATCCATGCTGATCATGCGGCCATCGTGCGCCTTCTCATCAGCCAGGCCCTCTCCCGCCTGGCCGCCGACAGCGAGGAGATCGTGTTGGATTTCGATGCCACCGACAATCCACGAATGACGGCGCTGGAATCGTTGGGGAAACGGCTGAGAATTCGGGGAACTCGGTGCCTTTGGTCTTTGCCCTGATTGTCTTGAATGCGGCGGTTGACGCTGTGGTATGATCGAAGCGGCGATCAGTTTGATGGGTATTTGGTTCATACTTTTGGGGCGTGGCGGGCGGATTTAATTGGAATCCGGTGCGCTGCCGCTGGAGATATCCCCGATTTTTCCCGCCGAATGGAACGAAGCTTCCACGTGGGTCTTTACAATTCCAGCCTGTCCTGCCAGACCACTGGAAATTTAGCTGCCACGCGCGTCCGGCAGTCAAAAAACACGTCCCACCATGCCCAAAGATACCTCGATCAAGAAAATCCTCGTCATCGGCTCCGGCCCGATCGTCATCGGCCAGGGCTGCGAATTCGACTATTCCGGGGTGCAGGCCTGCAAGGCGCTAAAGGAGGAGGGTTACACGGTGGTGCTGGTGAATTCGAATCCGGCGACCATCATGACCGATCCGGAGTTCGCCCACCGGACTTACATCGAGCCGATCACTCCCGAGGTGGTGGAAAAGATCATCATCAAGGAGAGGCCCGACGCGCTGCTTCCGACGCTCGGCGGCCAGACGGCGCTGAACTGCTCGATGGACCTTTTCAAGTCGGGCGTGCTCGACAAGCACGGGGTGAAAATGATCGGGGCGAAGGCCGAGGCGATCGACAAGGGGGAGGATCGCCAGCTTTTCAAGGACGCGATGATCAGGATCGGCATCGATTTGCCGCAGTCTGGCACGGCGCACACCATGGAGGAGGCCTGGAAGGTGGCGGAAGAAATGGCCGAGTTCACCGGCAACAAGTTCCCGCTGATCATCCGTCCGGCCTTTACGCTCGGCGGCCAGGGGGGTGGCATTGCCTACAACCGCGAGGAGTTCGAGGAGATCGTCACTCGGGGCTTGGATCTCTCCCGGACGACTGAAGTCTTGATCGAAGAAAGCCTGCTCGGCTGGAAAGAATACGAGATGGAGGTGATGCGCGACTGTGCCGACAACTGCGTGGTGATCTGCTCGATTGAGAACATCGATCCGATGGGTGTGCACACGGGCGACTCGATCACGGTGGCACCGGCGCAGACTTTGACTGACCGTGAGTATCAGATCATGCGCGACGCGTCTTTCGCCGTGATCCGCGAGATCGGTGTGGAGACGGGTGGGTCGAACATCCAATTTTCGATCGATCCTGTGACCGGGCGGATGATCGTCATCGAGATGAACCCGCGGGTCTCGCGGAGTTCGGCGCTGGCATCGAAGGCGACGGGTTTCCCGATTGCCAAGATCGCGGCAAAGCTGGCGGTGGGCTACACGCTTGATGAGTTGCCGAACGACATCACCCGCGAGACGCCGGCGAGCTTCGAGCCGACGATTGACTACGTGGTGACCAAGTTGCCGCGCTTTACCTTTGAAAAGTTTCCTACGGCAAACGCCGTATTGACGACTCAGATGAAGGCGGTCGGCGAGGCGATGTCGATTGGTCGGACCTTCAAAGAGTCGATGCAGAAGGCGCTGCGTTCGCTAGAAACGGGGCGCTGGGGATTTGGTTTCGATCCGAAAGTGCCGGCAGCGCCGACACGGGATGAAATCGAACAAAAACTCGCGGTTCCGGGTGCGGATCGGATTTTCTGGCTTCAAGTTGCCTTTATCAACGGCTGGTCGGTCGACGAGGTCTTCGAGACCACAGCGATTGATCCGTGGTTCCTCCATCACCTGAAGGAAATCGCCGATGAGGGCCGGAATCTTGAGAAGCTAAGTCTGAAGGATGCCAAGCGACTTGGTTTTGCCGATCGCCAGATCGCCCGGGCCCGCAACCTCGCCGCCGCACGTGACAGCGGTCATGCGCAATCCGACGTGGAAGCGGTGACCGAAGACGCGATCCGTGAGGAGCGGAAAGCGGCGGGCCTGATCCCTGGATATCGACTGGTCGATACCTGTGCGGCGGAGTTTGAAGCCTACACGCCTTACTTTTACTCCAGCTACGGGGATGAGAACGAAGCGCGTGAGACCGAGAAGAAGAGCATCATCATTCTTGGTGGTGGGCCTAACAGAATCGGTCAGGGCATCGAGTTCGACTACTGCTGTGTGCACGCCGCGTTCGCGGTGAAGGAACTGGGTTACGAGGCGATCATGGTGAATTCCAATCCAGAGACCGTTTCGACCGACTACGATACCTCGGACAAGTTGTTCTTCGAGCCGCTGACTTTGGAAGACGTGCTCAACATCTGCGATCAGGAGAAGCCCTATGGTGTGATCGTGCAGTTCGGTGGTCAGACGCCGCTCAATCTCGCGGCAGATCTTAAGCGTCACGGCGTGCCGATCATTGGGACCTCGCCGGAAAGCATCGAACTGGCCGAAGACCGGAAGTTCTTCTCGGCGCTGCTCGACAAGCTCGGCCTCAAGCAGGCGGAAGCGGGCACGGCGGTTTCCGAAGATGAGGCGGTGGTGATTGCGAATCGCATCGGCTATCCGGTGCTGGTTCGGCCGTCGTTTGTCCTTGGTGGGCGTGCGATGATGATCGTTTACGAAGACGCCGAGCTGCGGAAATACATGCGCGAGGCGGTGGATGTTTCGCCGGATCGTCCGGTCCTGGTCGACCGCTTCCTTGATGGGGCGGTGGAGGTGGATGTGGACTGCATTTCCGATGGTACGAAAGCCGTAGTAGGTGCGATCATGCAGCACATCGAACAGGCCGGTATCCACTCGGGTGACTCGGCTTGCTGCATTCCGTCCTACTCGCTTTCCGAGAAGATTCTCAAGGAGATCGATGCGGCGGCAAAGAACCTCGCCAAGGAACTCGATGTTCGAGGTTTGATGAACATCCAGTTCGCGGTGAAGGATGAAGAGCTTTACGTGATCGAGGTGAACCCACGTGCGTCGCGGACGGTGCCCTTTGTTTCGAAGGCGACGGGTGTGCCGCTGGCGAAGTATGCTGCGATGATCATGGTCGGCAAAACGCTCGATGAACTTGGCTTCACCGAGACGGTGATTCCGAAGCATTTTTCGGTGAAGGAAGCGGTGTTCCCATGGGCGCGCTTCCCGGGGATCGATATCGTGCTTGGTCCTGAAATGAAATCGACGGGTGAGGTGATGGGCATCGATGCCGATTGGGGCATGGCCTATGCGAAGAGCCAGATCAGCGCCTTCAATCCGCTTCCGACCGAGGGCAACGTGTTTCTTTCGGTGGTGGATCGCGACAAGCCGCAGGCGATGAAGGTGGCTCGTGATCTTGTGGAGCTCGGCTTTACCATTTGGGCGACCGGTGGCACCTATCAGTGCCTGAAAGATAGCGAGATTCCTTGTGAGCGACTCTTCAAACTTCATGAGCAGCGCCGCCCGAACGTCATCGACATGATGAAGAACGGGGAGATTGCTTTCGTGATCAACACACCGAGCGATCAGGCCGCGCGTGAGGATGAAGTGAAGATCCGCTCAACGGCGATTGCGGCGAAGATTTCCCACGCGACGAATCTGGCAGCGGCGGAAGCCTGCGTGTTGGCGATTCGCTCGTTGAGGGAAAATGAGCTGAACGTGAAGGCTCTGCAGGAGTATCATCAATAGGAGGTAAGACGTCATTATCGCGCGCCAAGAAATATTCCACGTGATGGAATTGGCAAAGCGGGCAGGGAAGGTGGTGACGGCTCAGATTTTCCAGAGCGACCCGCTGGTGCCGCTGACGGAAGCCGTGACAAGCCATGGACGATGGTGTGCAGCGGTTTCTTTTTGCGCGGGGACTTGGAGGCGAGATCGAAGCTTTTCTGGCTCGGTCGCCGGGCCCCATTTTTCGAGTGCCTGACAGAAGCTGCTGACATCGGGGAACCTCAGCTCTGGATTCACGGCGGTTGCCTTGTCGCAGATCTCGGCGAGGCCAGCTTCTCTCAATGGGGTGTATTCAAATGCGGCGGTGCTGGCGGGGACCCCGATGAGGAGTTCCTTGAGCAAGATGCCGATGGCGAAAATGTCTGAGCGTTGGTCGGCGGATTCGGGATTGAGCAATACTTCGGGGGCGATGTAGCCGCGCATTCCTGCTAGGCCGAAGTCACCGACCTTCGGCTCGCATGTTGCTGTTAGAAGAATGTTGGAGGGTCGGATATCGCGGTGAAGGATGCCGCTTTCATGGGCGTGGGCGAGCCCACGACAAACGGAAGCGACGATCCCGACGGCTTGGTGGGCATCGACCTTTTTGCCGTGGGCCGAGCGATGGAGGGACTTGCCGTGGACGTATTCCATGACGGAGTAGAGCAAGCCGTCGGCATCACCATAGTCATAGACCTTGATGAGATTCGGGTGGGAAAGCCGGGCCATTGCTTTCGCTTTGGACTCGAAGGTGTCGCGGAAAAGGGGATCGCTACCGAGTTCTCGTGGCAGGATCTTGATTGCGACATCGCGATCTAGGGAGCGCTGGCGAGCTTTGTAAACGGCCCCCGCGCTACCTTGGGCGATGAGGAACTCGAAGTCATACGAAGGAAGGACCAGAGAGAGTTGCTCAAGGGACGGAGCGGCGAAAGAGGTTGGCGACATTGGGAATTGGGGTGAGTGGACGAGCGGGTCGCAGAATTCGTTGGTCTTGAATTTGTGACTATTAAGGTTTCTGAATCATCCTTACTTTAGTCGTCGTTTTATTCTTTCCGCTACCCGCGATGACGTAGGTATCCGCCTGCGCAGCTTCCCCAGACGCCGGATTGCGCCTTGGGTCGATGATCTCGCCTACGGGCGGAGTGCGGCTCATGCCGGTGGTTGGATCGTGCAGGGGAATGGGGAGAGGGATAGCGGAAGTCTTGCGACCGTTCCCACCTCTATTCTGTTGGGGTGCGGCGCGCTTTTAGAAGGCCCACTTTCCCTTATCGAGCTCACAGACACAGGCGGTGAGGAGCTCGATGCAGGCGGCGATGTCTTCTTTGTGGGAAGTCTCGATGGATTGGTGAATGTGGCGGGTCGGAATGGAGACGGCACCGGAAATGGAGCCGCCGGGGACCATGCGCTGAAGGCTGGCGGTGTCGGTGCCGCCGGCGGCGAGGATTTCGGTCTGCCACTTGATCTTGTTCCGCTTCGCCACTTCTTTCATGTAGGCGATCATGCGGTAGTCACAGATCACAGAGGAGTCCATGAGCTTGATGGCCGCGCCTTCGCCGAGGGCGGTGCAGCGTTCCTGAGGGGTGGATCCGGGGACGTCGTAGGCGATGGTGGTGTCAAGTCCGAAGCCGAAGTCGGGCTTCACTTCGAGCGCGGCGACGTTAGCACCTCGGAGTCCGACCTCTTCCTGGACGGTGAAGGCGGCGTAGAAATCGTAGGCGGGCTTTTTCTTGGCTGTCTTGAGGGCGCGCAGGGTTTCGAGGAGGACAAAGACGGAGACGCGGTTGTCGAGGGACTTTGAATTCACGCACTCGCCCAATTCGAGGAGCTCGGAGCGGCGGGTGATGAAATCGCCGACGCTGACGAGCTTATCGACTTCCTTTTTCGGCAGGCCGGTATCGACGAAGAAGTCCTTGAGCGCGACGTTCTTGCCTTTTTCCTCGGGCGACATGATGTGGACGGGCTTGGAACCCATGACGCCGAGGACGTCCTTTTTCCCATGAACGAGGACGCGCTGGGCGGTCAGGGTCTTGGGATCGAAGCCGCCGACAGGATTGAAACGGACGAAGCCTTTGTCGTCGATGTGGGTGACGATGAAGCCGATTTCGTCCATGTGGGCGGCGGCCATGGATTTCCTTTTCGAGGAGCGGCCTTTTTTCAAGGCGATGACGTTGCCCATGTTGTCCGTGGTGACGGAGTCGGCGAGGCCTTTGAGTTCGGCGATGACGAGCTTGCGGATTTCCTTTTCGCAACCAGGGGCACCTGGGGCTTCACAGATACGGGCGAGGAGTGGGACGTCGATAGGCATGGGCGACTGATACGGGGAAGATGATGGATGATCGATAGAAGATTTCGCGAAACGAGTCATTCGATCAGATCGACCTAAGAGCGGTGGCAGGCGTCGCGTTTCTCTTTGTGAATGGCGTTGTGTTGGCGAAAACATGCGGCGCCAGGAGTTTTCGCAAATCGTCGGGGTCGTAGTCGGCCTCATTCCGCATGGGTCATACCATGTGTGTTTTCCAACTGAACCAATGATTTGCCATGAGTCTCCATGCCCAACTGTCTCCCGAAGCGCGTGAAGCGCTTGCCCGCCAACGTCGTCAAACCAAAGCGACGAGTCTTGTTATCGCTGTTCTCGGTACCACGCTGTTGGCGTTGGTATTAGGGTTCTTTGGTCTTCAGATCATTAAGGTGCCGCCAACGGAATTCGAAACCTATGTCTTGCCACCTCTGCCTGATGAACCTTTGATTGATGCTCCGGTAGTCGCGCGTTTCAGTCCGCCGTCCGCGCCGTCATCGATGGCCC
>Ga0100390_10005149_pt1 | contig 11223 bp, 7 predicted proteins | sample CryGeymeta201514_FD_81540 | JGI IMG/M metagenome (GOLD analysis project Ga0100390, IMG submission 81540) | Groundwater microbial communities from Crystal Geyser aquifers in Utah, USA - Crystal Geyser metaG 2015-14 | ecosystem: Environmental > Aquatic > Deep subsurface > Groundwater | place: USA... | reverse complement strand
GCGCCCTCATTCCTGGTCAGCGATGTGGACAAGGAGCAGAGCGGCACCGTCGCGCTGGTCAACAACACCGACGCCGACTTCGTCGGGACCCTCCAGGTGACCGCGCCGGCCGGCTTTGCCATCACCCCTGCGGGAACGCCAGTCAACCTCGCCAAAGACGCGAAGCTGACCCTCGAACTGAAAGCCTCCGTCGTGCAGCCCGGCAACCCGGCTAACCTCCAGGTCACTCTGTCGTTGATCCGCCAGGACGGCACGACGGAGACGGAGCGGACAACCGCTCTCGAGTACCTCGGCCCGCGCCACCGCCTGGTGATCGACGCCTCCGAGGACAGCTACGCCGGCGCCGGACAGCCGACGGCCAACTTCGGCCACCTCGCCACGTTGTTGGTGGATGGCGGCGGAGCGGCCATGGGCGACAATAGCCACAACATCGGCTACCTCCGCTTTCCGCTCCAGGTGCCGGGGAAGGTCGTCTCCGTCAAACTGCTGATCCACACCGCTCCCTCCGAAGCCTCCGAGAGCGGCGACTCGGGGAAGATCCATTTGGTCGACGAACCGTGGGAAGAGTACACGCTCACCTACGCCAACCGGCCCAAGCCCGGGACCGTAGTCGGCACCCTCGGCCGTGTCGGCCGGGACACACTTGAGGAACGCGAGTTGAAGGTAGACCTGACCGGCAGGAAGGAACTCAGCCTCGTCCTCGAGCCCACCTCCACCGACGGAGCCAACTACTACGCTCGCGAAGGCGGGAAGGGGCCGCAGCTTGTGGTTGAGTACGTCGCGGAGTAGAGCGGACCGGGCCTGCCGAGAGCCAGCCTCCGACCCACTACTGTGAGCGAACAGCCGAGCAGCGGCGCTCGGCGAGTGCGTGGCGTCAGCCCGTTGTCAGCCAGACCCCAGCAGGTACTTGACAACATCCCTGGCCGAGTAGGAGTCGCCCGACTGCTCCACCAGCGGCGACAGCTTCTTCAGGTCGTCCCCCGCGGTCAGCAGCATCTTCTCCACGTAGCCAGAGGCGTGGCACTGAGGGATCCCGATGTTGGCCAGCAGACCGTTGCACAGGCACTTACGGCCGAGCGTCTGCTCCGCTTTGCCGCCTTTGCGCTCGTAGGCGTTGACGGGCTCGGCCGGACAGCGGTAGCCCAGTGAGCCCTCGGGCTTGCGGTAGACATGTCGCAGGTACCCGAGGTCGCACACCCGCTTCCGGTTCTCGTAGACTTCGCGCTCGGAGAGAGACCCCTCCAGACGCGCCACCTTGAACGGGAATCCCGTGGGTGAGGCGACTGGGTCGGTGAACACCTCGCTCTCTCCGTTGCGGAGGGCGCCAATCAGCGTCTGTTTCGTCTCGGGCGTCAGGGCGGACTCCCGGCACAAGGCGAATGCGGTACCCACTTGGATGCCCACCGCGCCCAGTGCGAGTGCCTTCTCCAACCCCGGCGGCTCTCCGTAGCCGCCGGCGAGCCAGAAGGGCACACCGAGGGCGGCGATCTTCTTCAGGTCGACGTCGTCTTTCGGCCCATAGATCGGTTCGCCCGAGTCGCTGAGTTGCAGCAGCCCGCGCGGCGGGGCGTTGTGCCCCCCGGCAGTGGGCCCCTCGATGACGAAGCCGTCGACCTTGCCCGTTGCCTTCTTGGCAAGCGTCTGCGCCAGAACCGCGGAGGCGATGATGGCGAGGAACAAGGGGCGCGGCAGAGGCGGCAACCCGCCGCCGATCACTTCCGTCGGGTCGAAGGTCATTCGGTAGTCGTCGTCACCCGTGGCCCCCTCGACAAGTAGCCTGAGAGAAGCGGGCTGATGCTGGGTGTACCGGTCCAGGATCCCGGGGATCTCGCGCGGGACTCCGGCGCCCATGCACACATAGTCGACGCCGGCCAACATGGCGCCATAGAGCGAGGCCAGGTTGGGCATCTGGATCTTCTCGAGATAGTTGATGCCCACCACTCCGTCGTGTCCCTCTTTGGCGAGGAAGACCTCGACGAAGTTGGCCACGACGGTCAGTTGCTGCGACTCCACGCTGGGTTCGGCCGCGTATGCCGGTATCCGCCGAAACGGCTGAGATGCAGCTCTGCCGCCGGGAATGCAATGCTCTTCCACTATGCGTTGGGCGAGGCTGGGCACCGGGAAGCAGCTCAGCGCCCGCCGCATGTGCCCGTCCGGGTCACCGTCCTGCAGCCGCCGGGCGAGGATTACGTCGAGGGCGGTGCCGGAGACGACGCCCAGTTGTCCGGTCTCGGCCACGGCGCGCGCCAGGAACCAGTTCGAGACGCCTGCCCCCATGCCGCCCTGGATGATTGCTGGATGTGTCATGCAGTCTTGCTCTCATTCTCCCCGCCGGCCCCTCACTGCGCCAGCGCGCAAAGTCTGCCGGGGAGACCTGCCTCTCGCAAAGTCACAGCCCCTGAACGGAGCCGCGGTCGCCGCCATGGGAATTATGCTTCGCGCGCGCCCTTCTACGCAGACGAAATGTGCAGTATACTCCAATTTGCCGGACTTTACGTTAGCCGGCAAATACCGTCTTCCTGGACGCGGTGCTACGTTCCCTGACCGGGCCCTTGCTTGCCCAGCGCGTGAACGTCGTAATCTCGAACCCGGAACGGCAAAACAGGAGCCACGTATGGCAGAGGGAACGGTTCGATTCTTCAACGGGGAGCGCAACTTCGGCTTTATCGCCAGCGACGATGGCAACGACGTCTTCGTCCACATCACCGCGTTTGGCGACGAAGCAGCCCGGCCCCAGGAAGGCCAGCGGGTACAGTTCGAGACCGAGCAGTCAGACAAGGGCCCCCGGGCGACCAAGGCCACATTGCTGGACGAGTTCCGCGAAGTGCCCCCGTCGAGTCGCGGCGGCGGTGGCGGCGGTCGTCGCAGTGGCGGCGGCGGCGGCGGTGGCGGCGGCTACCGCGGTGGTAGTGGCCGCGGCGGCCGTCGCGAGGAGCGTCCTCGCCGGTTCTCGCCGAGAGACTTCCGCTAAGCGCCCAGTCGGCCAGGCACTCGCCTCCGGGCGGGTGGCATGAAGTCAAAACGTGAGAGCAGCCGCAGGCGGCTGCTCTCACTGCTTTGTGGGGAACCCGCGCCGGTACTCCTCGCGCTTGGCCTGCCAAACGCTCTCCAAGGGGCCGGTGGTGCCCAACATGACGGGTCGGTACTTCGGGTCGAGGCTGGACTGCTCAGCGAACCACGGGCCGATGGTGGCGACGACGTCCGGCTGAAGCGGGACGATCGCTCGGTCGAATGCCCGGACGAACGACTCCGGCGTCAGGTGCTTACTCCCCCTGAAGTACTGCGACCGGGCGAACGCGCCGAACAGCTTGCCGTTCGCATGGCAGACCCGCTTTGCCAACGCGCCCTGCGCCAGGAAGTAATGCCGGAAGCGCTGGTGGTTCTCAACGGCTTCGTCGTACTCGTCCAGCGACAAGTTGCCCGGCGGTCGGACGTGGATCGACTTGGTCGTTTCATGCACCATGCCGGCGAACCATGGGCTTCGCATCAGGCGCTCCATGTCGGTGCCCATGGCGACCGAGTTGAGCACGTCGTACTCCTCGTAGTCGGCCATCGTCACCGTCTCAGTCTGCAGGTCGCCGCGTTCGTCGCGGTACTGGAACGCAACCGGCTCTTTCGACGCCTCCCGCAGCGAGTACCACATGGGCAACTGGAAGTAGAGGACACCGCGGAAGTACGGGTTGCCCTTCTGCGCCAGACACCACGCGCGAGCGACGCGCTCGATGAACGTCGTCCACGTCTCGTACACCCAGTCCTCCCACACGCGCCAGTAGTTAGTGTCGGCCGGATCGACGAACTCAACCCAGTCGGGCAGCGACACCGTGGCGGCGTCGTCGTTGAACTCGTTCCGGTCGGCCGGCAGCTTGTCGAAGTTGTGCCCGCGCTCGCGGGCAAAGGCGACGAAGCTGTCGCGGGCAGTCGGCGAGAACAGCGGCACGCAACGCTTGGCCGGGTTGAGATATGAGTACCGCGGGTCGGCGTCCACGAATAGCTCGCGGTGCGTCTTCCGGCCGAGCCGCATCACGGTGTCCGGCGACGCGACGTCGTGCTCCGTCTCCTGCTTCGACCATACCGACTCCCAGTTGCTGGAGAGCATGCACTCGTTCAGCACAATGAACCCGCACAGCGCGCCGACGCACTCGTCCTCAGGTCCGTCCCAGGCGAACACGCGCCGAATGCTCGCCAACAGCTCCTCGACCGCCGCGCCGTTGGCGACATCGAACAGCTCCCCGGTGAACTTGATCTTCGACTCGTTGTCCTCCGGCAGCGACGGCGCGCGCCGCCACACCGACCTGTCCGCCTTCAGCGAGTACGCTCGATAGCTCTCCGGCTGCTTCGCCACCTCCTCCGGCCGGAAGAACCCCGGCAGCCGCGGGAAGCTCCAGAACCCGGGGAACAGCCTCCCTTGTTCGGCTGACACAGCCCGCATCGCCCGCGCCAGATCGCGCACGTCCCGACGCCCCGTCGCCGTGTCGACGTTCAGGTTCAGCACCTCCGCCCCGTCGAAGAACTGCGCAATCCCCTCGACGCGGAGCCGCTTGCGGTCATACGTCTTGTAGAACCACGCCGGCGGGTCGTCGGTGGTGAAGCCGGACTGGATGTAGGTGAGGGGGAGGGTAAGGGGCGGCGCCGCGGCTTCGCCGGTCACGGGTGGCGGCGAAGCCGCAAACACCGCGAGCGTCAACGCGTAGGCCAGGTGTGTCGTCACCGGCATTCACCCTTGCGACACAGGTTCGGCAACCTGTGCTACTTTCCGTGCTCCTGCTCCCACCGCACTTGCTCCGCCGGGTCATACGGCGCGACGGTACCAGTCTGGTAGAGCCCCCACGCTTGGAGTCGGCGGGTGACTGCGGGCTGGTGTGACCGGGTGTTCGTCGGCTTGAACATGTCCACGTAGTAGCGCTGCTCCATGGATATGAGCTTGGCTTCCAGCGCCTTGCAAAGCTTGCTGGCGAGCTGGGGCTTCTGCTCGATCAGGTTCCAGCGCTCGTCGGGGTCGCGCTTGAGGTCGAAGAGCATGTCGGCGCCGTTGGACGCCCAGATGTACTTGTGGGTCTTCGTGCGCGCGGCTTTGTACCAGACGTTGGCGAAGCGCACGTCGAGGTCGGCGGGGGTTCCGGCTTCGGTCCAGCCGCGGCGCATGACGTGGATGGCGCGTTGGGCCTCGATGAGGGCGAACTCGCGGGTGGGGCCTGTGAGCGCGGCAAGGAGGCTCTCGCCTTGGATGCTGGCGCGGGCTTCCTCGTCCTCGATCTCGCACAGCTCCATCAGCGTCGGGAGGAGGTCGTTGATCTGCACCAGCTCCTTGCAGCGGGTCCGCGGCTTGAACGCTTTGGGGTAGCGGATCACCAGGGGCGTCTTGCACACGCTGTCGTACACACCGTTCTGAGAGTGATACGAGTAGTGCGTGTGCTCGCCTTGGTCGTCTCCGTGGTCACCGGTGACGATGAAGATTGTGTCGTCGCAGACACCGCGCTGCTTCAGCTCTTCAGCGAGGCAGCCGATGCGGTGGTCGAGGCAAGCAGTCTCGGCGTCGTACAACGCGCGCTGCACGATCCAATCGTCGATGGTCAGCGGCTTGTCGCCAATGGTGGTGACGGCCTGCCCGCCCTTGGCGGCCAAGGCCTGCTCGTAGGTCACGCCTTCCGGCAGGAATCGGCTGCGCCACGGCTCGGGCGGGTTGTAGACATCGTGCGGCTCAGTGCAGTTCACGAACATCAGGAACGGCTTCTTGCTGCGCGACCGTACCACGTTGTCGTCGATCCATTTGCACGCGACGCCGACGGCTTTGAAGGAGCCGTTGTCCCGCTCGTCGGGGTTGTCGCTGGGGACGTAGGGCGCGACGGCTTCGACGTTGCCCGCCCCGTACCGGATGTGCTCCTCAAATCCAGTGCCAGCCGACCACGGGTTGCCGCTGTCGTACGCCCAGCCGTTGTTGCACAGCGCCACTGTGCGATAGCCGTTCTTCGTGAACACCTCACCCATCTGCGGCAATCCAGGCTCCAGCCCTTCATGCTGCGCGCCCGCGCCGTGCCCCGACTCATACCGGCCCGTGAACATCGACGCATGCACCGGCAGCGTCCACGGCGCGGTCACGAAGTGGTTCTCGAACAGGCAGCCCTCCTTCGCGATCTGGTCGATGTTCGGCGTCGTCGGCCGCCGGTAGCCGTAGCAGTGCATGTTCCGCGCGCCCTGGGTGTCCATCATAAAGAGGACGATGTTGGGGCGGCTGGTTGGGGGGTGCGAGACTCGCTTTGCCATGGGTACGTTCCTTTCCGTGCATCGTGCCGAAGAGACACAGGTGAGGTGTGACGTTGGTTCCCCATTCGACGCGTAGCGCCGCAATCATCCCTGCGTAGGAAACTTCGACACACCTTGTGGAGGGCTGCCCAGGCTACAGATCCGTCCGCGAGAACACCCACCCACTCAGCAGCAGCAGCGCCACCACGTAGACCGCTACGTATCCCAAGTCCCACGGACTCGCTTCGGGTCGCACGAACGGCTGCCTGCCCATGAAGCCATCGAGGTCCAGGCGGCCGCTGACGTGGTCGATCCAGAGGGCGATCCGGCCGGTGGGCACGAGCATGCCGCACCAGCGGCAGACGCCGTAGAGCGTCTCGGCTGCTTCCCGCGTGGGCTCGTTCTGGTTGAGCCCGTGGGCGATCATGCGCAGAAGGCCGTACTCCTGGCTGCCGACGAGCCAGCTAAGCAGCCCGATCCCGGCCGAGAGCCACGTCGAGGCGACGGCGGAGAGTGAGAGCGTCAACGTCGTGAACAGCGCCCCGAACATCAGCGAGGCTATCGCCCCATAGAAGATCTGCTCGTTCAATGCACCGGTGCGCCACCACAGGATGCCGGTGAGCAGGCTGCCCAGCACGACCAGGTAGATCAGCAGAATGGCGTTCAGCCCGAGCCATTTGCCCAACAGAATCTGCCACCGGGTGATTGGCTTGGAGATCACCGTGTGCAGTGCGCCGCTTTCGCGTTCTCCGGCAAGGGCGCCGGCCGCAAACAGGATGGCCAAGAACATGGTGAAGGTGCGGACGATCCACAGCCCGCCTTTGCGCATGAGTTCCGTGAAGAGGGCGTGCTCCACCGGCTTGCCCTCGACCAGCGCCGTAGCGGGGCGACCGCGCTCCACTCGCCGGTGCTCAATCTTCCGTTCGGTGCGGACGGCAAGCCGCGTCATGCCGACGATGAGGAACATCGTGAACAGGATGGCGACGACCGCGGTTCGTCGTTTGAGCGACTCCAACATGGTCAGCCGCGCGATCTCGTAGAGCCCTCTCACGCCGTTGCCCCTTTCTGCGATTCCGCGCCGTTGCCGCCGACCAGCCTCACAAAGAGCTCCTCCAGGCTTTGGCGTTGTGGCTTCAGCTCCAGCAGCTCTGCGCCAGCGGCCACAACCATCGGAGCGAGGGTGGACACGGTGGACGGCGTAGACAGGTGGAGGGAGACGTGCTCGCCGGTCACGGTCAGGCTGGAGCTTAGGGCCGCCAGACGCTGCTCCAACTCCGGCGTCAACCCGCGGAGGCGCATCTCGACCGAGACGGACGGCTCTGTCAACTCCTCGATTCCGCCTTGCCGGATCAACTGGCCGTGGTGCATGATTCCGACGCGGTCGCAGCACAGCTCGATTTCCGAGAGGAGATGGGAGTTGAGGAACACGGTCTTGCCGCGGGACTTGAGCGACAGGATGATATCGCGCACTTTCCGGCGGCCCAGCGGGTCGAGCGCCGAGGTGGGCTCATCCAGAATCACCAGGTCGGGGTCGTGGACCAGCGCCTGCCCCAGTCCCGCTCGTTGCTGCATTCCTTTGGAGAACTCCCGCACGGGGACGCGCGCCCGGTCGGCAAGCCCGACCAACTCCAACACGGCGGGAACGCGCGCCTTGCGGTCGGCCGCCGACATGCCGTGGAGCCGGCCGTGCAGGTCGAGCAGCTCCGCGGCGGTGAGGAAGTCGTGGAAGTGGAACTTCTCGGGGAGGAATCCCACGCGCTTCCGCCCTGCCGGGTGACCTAGCGCGTGGCCGCAGAGAGCGCCGCTGCCTGCCGTGGGCAGCACGCTTCCCAGCAGCATCATCACCGACGTCGTCTTGCCGGCGCCGTTGGGGCCGAGGAAACCGAACGCCTCTCCCCAGCCGACTTCCAGGTCCAGAGCCTGCACCGCTACCAGAGGCTTCCGCCGCAGTCCGCCGCCATAGACCTTGCGGAGTCCGCTCGTGGAGATCGCCGTGCCCGTCGCGATCGTCGCCGTCATTGAGACCGCTCCCGAGCCGCTGCCGGCGACCCCAGGTCGGTCAGCAACTGGGACATGCGCGCCAAGCCGGGGAAGGTCGTCTCGGAGGTGAAGCGGATCGTGGCCGCCAGCGTCTGCCCCAACGACTCTGGGGTTCCGGCCCACACCGGGCTGAGGAGGCGGCTGCTCCCCTTGGGCGCCTCGAGGCGAAGAGCGACCTCCCAGCCGGGCTTGCCTTCGAGAGCGACGACGTACCCGCCGCGCGGATCGGCGTACCCGAACCACGGCGAAGTCAGCACCGCGGCGACGTGCAGCCACGCTGCGTTGCCACTGGCGACGGGGACGAAGCTCGGCTGGTTCTCGCGGGGGAGCGCGAAATGCCCGTCGCCGGCAGTCGCGAATGCCGGTGGGTACGCGATCACTGGCTTCAGCGTCTCGCCCGGCGAAAGCACCGCTTCGGGGGTGAGCTCAATGCGCAAGTCCGCGTCCGCCAGCGCCACGCGCAACCGGCAGGGGAAGCCGCCCGACAGCCGCGCGGTGAGAACGCGTTCCTCCACCTTGGCTCCTTCCAACGGCGAATCTACCCCGGCCGCTGCGCGCCAAGTCCTGCGGGTCACGCGGTCCGTCACGGTGAGGGAGCCGGTTCTCGGATCGACCAGAACCACCAGTCGGGGGTTGTCCAACCGTAGCTCTGCAGGCTCACGGGGGGCCTTGCCGCCGCCACCCCAACGGCCGGCCAGCGCTTCGAGCGCCATGGGCGGGATTTGCGGGGCCGCTCCCGTGCCTCCGCCCGCTTCTCGCCCGGCTCCCCGTTGCCACGGCTGCGGCCCGGTGGCGCCAGCTCGCTGAGTCCTTTCGGGCCCGCTCGGCCGGCCACGCTCCCCCACCGGCGCTTTGCCGTTCAGTCCGGTTTGGGCGCCCAGATGACGGAGTTCCGTCAGGTACTGATCCGCCGTCAGTCGGCCTTCGCCGGCTCGCCGGATGAGTCGTTGGAGTGCCTTCAGCGGCGCCGGATCGCCCCCCTCTTTAGCCTGGCGGCCGACTTCAGCGCCGACCATTGCCGTCTCGCGGAGCACGCGCTCGCGGTCCGCTGGTGGCAGTTGCGCAGCAAACACCATCAGCCGCTCGCGTTCCTCCTGCCACCGCTCGCCGGCGCCAGCTTGCTCGCCACCCATTCCTTCGGCCGGTGCCTTCCCCTGCCAGTTTCCTCGGCGCCACTGCTCGGCGCCGTTCCGCTTACCCCGCATGTCCGTTCCAGACATACCTGGCCCACCACCGGGCGAACCTGCGCCCTCACCCTCGACTCGCTGGCCGGGAGCTGCGTCCGGACTCTGCGGCGGTCTGCCTTCCTCTCCCGTGGACTGTCCCCGCAACCAGCGGGCCTGTCGCTCTACCTGGGTCAGCTTCTCGCTGGCGGCCTCAAGGTGTCGCTTGTCGAGGTTCTCGCGCACCTCCTTGAGTTGCTCCTGAACCGCCGGTCGGTCGGCGAGCTCAGTCTGGAGCCTGGCGAATCGCCCCCACAGCGCTCGCTCCCGGTCCATCCCGGCGCGGCTGCTGAAGAGCCACAGCCAGCTTGCCGTCACACACAGGCCGCCGATCAGCGCGACCAGACTTGTTTTTGCCATGCATCTGCTCCTGCGAGAGGTTAACGACAGTGTCTGGTCCAACCGGATTGGGTTTCATGGATACGCCTCGGCGAGACGAGCTCGCCGGGGCACCCTCTGGGTTCTACACCCTTGGGCCGGGTCCTTCCGGTTGCCGGTCGGCTTGAGTTCCGCCGCCGTCGCGGCTATCCTGTCGCCTCAACAACGGAGAACCAGTCCCGATGATCCCCCTGCAGACGGTCGCGTTACTGAGTATGTTCCTGCCGCCCGTCGCCGCGGCTGCGCCGGCGCGTACAGCCGAGGCGCTGTGGACCGAAGGCGAGCACTACTTCGAGCAGTTCGGCTCACAGCGAGTCGACCCGCCGCCAGGCGCTTCCGGCGGGCAGTGCCTCGGGTCGAACTGGGGCGGCGCCAAGGGGCACTTCGTTGTCTATCGGTTCTGCCTGGACGCGCCGCTGGACCAGTGCATCGTTGCATTTCGCGCCGCCCGGCAAGCGGAGCCCGAGAGCCGGTTCGCGCTGTCGCTGGACGACCGCCACGCGGCCGACGTCGTGTTCCCGCCGACTGGTGGATGGGGGCACGGAGCGGACGGCGAGTGGCGCTGCGTTCAGGTCGCACTGGGCGACCTCTCGGCGGGCTGGCACACACTGCGGCTGGAGTCACTCGCCGACAAGGGCAACACGAACCTCGACGGCTTCTTCCTTGCCGTGGCTCCATTCGACCCACCGAACAAGCGAGAGGAAATCGAGAAGGCGCCCAAACTCAAGCTCAGGCGCCGAGATAGGGGAGGGCTCGTGGACGAGAACCTGAAGATCGACGACTTCGCGCCGGTGGCGGAGGACTGGTACTACCCGCCGGAGGAACCGCAGGAACGGAAGACGCTCGAAGTTCCTGCGCTCTTGCGTTGGAGGGGCGAGACAGCGGCGCTCCGTCATGCCGAGACCGGCGAAGAGCGCACCGTGTCGGTGGGCGGGTCCGCGTGGGGCTGGCTCGCCGTCGCACGAACCGACACGCCGCGAGCGTTGGTGCTGGAGAAGCGCTTCCGATACTGGGGAGTGTTCGTCTACCTGGACGGGAAGGGCGTCGTCGCCGAGATCCGCAAGGCGGTCGGGGAGCTTGCCGGAATCGCGCGGCCGCTCCAGAGATACCCCGCGGGGTACATGAACTGGGTCGAAAACAGTGCCGCCGATGTCCTGGGCGACCGGGTGCTCGCGCAAGGGGAGCCGTCCTACCAGCACGTCGCCGGGTGGCTGCCCGACCTAATACTACAACCGTACTTAGCTCGGGGCAGGTCTCCGACCGCCCCGAAACGCTTGACCGGAAGGTCTCAAAGGGCTGCGAATCCACGGGATTCGAGGAGACCTGTCGGTCCGGGGAGCGG
>Ga0100390_10005141_pt1 | contig 11234 bp, 4 predicted proteins | sample CryGeymeta201514_FD_81540 | JGI IMG/M metagenome (GOLD analysis project Ga0100390, IMG submission 81540) | Groundwater microbial communities from Crystal Geyser aquifers in Utah, USA - Crystal Geyser metaG 2015-14 | ecosystem: Environmental > Aquatic > Deep subsurface > Groundwater | place: USA... | reverse complement strand
TTTCATCAGCTGACGACAATGACAATAGTGAACTGCTGATGGATCGTTTTGCTGTTTTACAAATACTTTCTTCTTCTTCGTCTTCTTCTACAACGAACCAACATTTTCAGATGGATGATTTGCAACACGTACCTGCACATTTAAGCCCCGAAACAACCACATCTGATACTGCAACGACTAAGAATACTGCTTCTACAAGAACACCCGTACTACCAGCAAAACAACAACAAGTACCATTGATTGTTCCAACACAAAGTGGTAGTAGTAGTAGTGGTAGTAACGGTATTTTGGCTCCGTACTATGATCATGGAACTATTCATATGTTTCAAACGTGGTGGTCCATGATTTTACCTATCACCGTACCAACACAAGTGGCTGATGTTTGGCGAGGATACATGGTACAGACATTGTACCGTCAATTATTAAATGACCATGACACGAAGAAGAACGTTGTCTACTTGCCACCACCACCACGACTGTCGTCGTCGTCGTCAACGTCGTCGACAAAACGTGGTAATAATAAGAATCCCGATGTTGTCGTCTTGGAAGATGCTAAAATGGCAATGGAATGGCAAACCAAGACGGATTTATTGATACTATTCTTATCAACATGGCAGTGCAATAACAAGAGCGCTATTCTTCCATCCAATTTACGATTGGTACGTTGTATGGAAGATTTGTGGATCGATTTGTACGAGTTTGGTTTTCTCGAGTTAGATGATATTCAATCGGTACAGTTGTGGTTAGAAACATTACTGGAAATGAAGTATCCGTTTCCATATTCCAGAGCAGCAACAACAACAACAAAAACAGCAACCTCCATTGCGTCAACCACGAAACGTCATGATGATGTCGTCGTCATGGGACAATTTAATTATGCTGATGTTTCAATCGAGGATGTATTGGTTTGGAATTCACAGTGGCACAAGTACGTGAATCGAACAGTCATACGGGGTCCCTTTTCTGAATCACAGTTGCAAGAATTTCGGAATCACGGCATCACAGCATTTCATGGACGGAATGATCATGGCTTTGTTTCGCCATTGGAAAACTTGGCACAGACACTAAAGCAGTACAGAGACGAACAGCGAAATGTGAACGACACCGACGGCAGTAGCAGTATTACCGGATTTATGTACGTTCACGATGATGCCATTGTCAATCTTCCTCATCTCTTTCGTAGCAACAAAAATAAACAATCCATACTGGTCAATTTCGATACCAGAGATCCTCGATATCCTGTCAACCAACAACACATCAAGAGTTTGAATCAATTTTCGTACAAAATACTACCTAATGGGACCTTTGTCAAGCAAGATGGTTATCAAACTAGAAACCCTCAAGAACTTTTGAAAAATTTACGAGGTTGGTACCATCATTCCAAATGTATTGCAAGTCTCTCCAATGTTGTGAAAGATCCAAGAGTTATCAAGTACCAAAACAAAGACGACGACAACAGTTTTATGGTCCCCATCAGAGGTCAATCCGATTTTTTGTACGTTCCTGTACATCTCGCGGATGACTTTATCGATGCTGCACAGCTGTTAGTCGATCATGATGTATTCTTGGAATGTGCATTTCCAATCGTTGCCGATATACTCCGAACCTTTTCAGGAGCATCCGTACAAATGGCCGGCCTTTGTACAGATTGGAATAAAAAATATCGGGGAACCCTCAACATGATGAATACTTGCGGTAATTCACAACAACGTGACATGGATGTTGTTCATCCTCTCAAACTTAAACAATTGGGATACAAAACATGGTGTAAGACGTTCGATAAGTTGATGTCGGCATCCGCATCAATGTCGTGATCGACAATAACGACCGCCGCCATCTTCACAACAAACAAGTCACAATCTTTTGCGGCCACGACCAAGAGTCGACCAGACAACCTTACAAGGATTAATCAAGCAACTTAGATATGAAAGCATCAATGACCTTACATAAATAATAATATTAAATATATTCATCCACAAAAACACCACCACCACTATTTAAGGACAATATGTAGAGGTATCGTACTTGGCGATCCCAGCAGCTTTTACTGCAGATTCGGAAGCACAGGCATCTAGATAATCCTTTTGATTGTTGCCACCCAACGAATTGACAAAAACAGGACTGACTTGAAAAGTCGTAGCCCGCTTGACTCCAGCTCTCCAATGATGAAAGTCCTTGTCCATCATAGTATCTGGATCAGTGAGTGTCGCTTCCAGTGCGGCGTGACTAGGAAAGGTTTGAATCCTAACTTCGTCCCATCCATCGGATCCTTCAATAAGACTGTGTTTGATTTTAAAAATACCAGCCGTTCGCATCCCGTGCTTTTCTTGAACTCGGTTGAAACTGTCGTAGTATGTTTGGGCGGCATCTTTTCCACTGCGCATCAATACGTCCGTATCGGCATCAATATTATTTTCTTCGTAAGTCGCGTAACGTCGATAATCTACTAAATCGACCACAGACACAGGAGTAGCAGTACTATTACTAGTAGTCATGTTTGTGGTTACTTCTTCCGAGGTTGTTGTTTCGTCGTCAGTGTTGTTTCTAAAGACAGACATTGTTGGTGAAGCTGTTGCCTCCGTACTGCTGCGGCTAAATCCTTCCACTAATTCACAGGCAAAAATGGCATGATATTCCAATCCCGCCTTTTTGTGAGGAGTCAAGTCTTGAAACCGCTCATTGGTTAGCATTCTTCCAAAAGCAACTCCACTGGGAAATTCAATGACTACTAGGGCATCCCATGTTCGGTGAAAGTCTTCGTTCTCATCCTTGTCATTGTTGTTTGCAGTAATAACCCGTTCGACGTTGGAAATAAACTTAACTTCTCCACCCACAGATGGAACGATATCAGCAAACATGGCCTGCGTATAAATACGATCGGCTTCAAATCCGGTAAGTGACGTTTGTCGTCCATCTTCGTACACGGCCAAATCTTCGCGCCAACGAAACAACGCTACCAAGTACAGTGGTGTATTAACAAAATCTACCATCATGAATGCATTGGCTAACGTATCTTCTTCGTAAAAACGGGTAGGTCCCATGTCGTTCTTAGCTTCTTCCGTGGCGCTGACATTGCTTGCATCATTCCAATGTATAGTACTTCCTTTCAACAAGGAATCCCAAACACCCATGGCTTGTACATTCTGGACACAAACAACGGCCAAGAGTACCACAAGAAAGAGCAAACGAATGTTCATATCTTCTTTTTATTTGTTGTTGTTTGTTCTTGTTGTGGCAATTCTGCCTTCATCCTTCATCCGAAGTGGCGTCGTTAATTTTTACTGTATTATACTTTGTTCTATTTTTTGGCGATAAAAAATGAAGGAAGCACGAGTGATAGTCTAATTCAGATCAATCTTAATACGTACTGTAGTACTAACAGGTACTTAGGTGGGAGTACCTGGTAGACAGACTTCTAGACTAGCTAGTATCTACTACTACTAGTAGCACTCCATTCTAGTAGGAGTACTACTACCCTGCTAGTTTAGAGTAACATAAGCGGCAATAATGAATACATTGCTATAAACTCCCGCAGCCAAAAAATCACTCTTCGTCGCTATTACTATCTGATACAACAACTACTACGAGCTACTTTAGATACTAAACAATGCCTAGGTAGTTGAATCATAGTATAAGAAAGAGAAACTGTTGTGTTTTTATTCGAACCACGACAAGAACAAAAATGGGAAATACTGAGCATCATCATCATCATCATCATGTATGACGAACGCTGACTAGACTAGTAGAATAATTTTTTGTTTTTGTTGTTTGTGGCACTTCCTTCCTACTAAAAGAGTTCTTGGGAGAGGACACACTCGACCTACACAGACTGAAAACCAACCACCAGCTACGATCTTGCTAGTAGTAGTAGTAGCTATAGTACTAGTAGCTAGTCCTCTAGCTGGCTAATAAAAAATTGTAATTTAAGTACAAGAGTACCTGTTAGTAGACTACTAGATAGTAGTAATAATGATTTGACAGAGAGTTTGGTTTTGTCTCTGTCAGAGACACGTTTGCGTTGACACAAACTCCGTATTATTATTATTATTTTACTAAAAAGAATATTTTTTGTTCTTGATGCCATAGTTCTTCGGACATTCATACTACTAGACTACTACCAGTAGCTAGCTAGCTGGTAGTAGTATAAAGTGAACCAAGAAAGTAGGCTAGCTAGTAGTAGACCTACTAGCTAGTACTAGCTACTAGTAGTCTACTACTCAATAAAGTACGAATAATATGAAGAAAACGAAGGTCTGCTGTTTGGACAGATGTTGAGATTGGCAGGCAGGCCCAAACGCCGAAATGACGTTGCCTCACAAATTGATAAAAGGGGGTAAATTACAATTACTGAATTGCATTGATTCTATTACGTTACACTTCATGATATTTTAGGGGGGAAATATGGACTTCAAATCCCCCAGTTTTGACATCCCAAAGTCGGAAAAGGATTCTGGAAATTTTACACTATCCTACAGTAGCAATTATTAATCGAGAAAAGTGTGATGCAAGCCAACCATCATACTCACCTACTACAGTACCACTATGCAAGCCTATCCCTAAATATATTATTATTATTATTATTATTTTTGCTTCTTTCTTCAAGCAAATCTTTCCCTCGTGATTTCTATTATTTTTATTTTTATGTTATCCAAGAGGGAGATCTAATATACTGTGTTATTGATGGCCAAATAAATAATTTGAGCACTTCAAAATATAATATTATAATAATATTTCATCATGAATAGACTGAAAAAGATGGCCGACACCACTACTTCTTCTTCTTCCTGCTACTACTGTAATGCAACGGCTGCCATCATGCTATTTTGGACGATGCTCTTGCTGGCGACAACCACAGGACATGCCTTTACTACGGGTCGATCTACCTCTACTGCTACTATTACTATTACTATTACTACGACGTCAAGTAAAAAATGCCCATCGGAACAACAAATTCGTATGAGTTCTACCTTTGTATCCAATACCAATAATTATAGGAATACCAATCATACTTCCTACTACAATCATACCCAAGAGTACCTTTTCTTGCAATCCAAATTGTTTCAACACAGGGATGCTCCTCATCCTACTACTGCTGCTACTACTACTACTGCTACTACTACTGCTCCTTCTTCCTCCAACAACAATGACAATGCTGCTGCTACTGCTGCTGCTAATGACAAAAAGCAACACTACAGAGATCCACGATTTCCTTGTGATGCTACCGTAGCCAGACTGAATTCATTGTTTGAGATTGATACGACCAAGTTGGTAACGGCTACTAATACGAATATTAATACTGCAGGCAGTACTAGTAGTAATGGTGGCGGTGCTTCTGTCGTTGGTGGTACTGGTACTTCTACAACTACTCCTGGTGCTGCTGCTTCTGCTTCTGCTGCTGCCAACTTTCGATCGAATCCATTGCTACAGGGTAACAGTGCAAATCAAGTTATATCCAAAGCTACAGCAACAACAGCAGCAGCAGCAGCAACAACAACAAGAATTTTTACTCCTAAAACTACTACTACCAAACTTCCAGAAAACAGAGTCGTTTCGACAATGACTCCTTCTCCGACTACTGCTACTACTACTACTAGTAGTAGTAGTAGTAGCGCTCCTGCTACCGCTACTGACTTGTCTGCTTCACTGCAGCGAAAAGAACAAGAACAAGACCACCAAAATGAGCAACAGCTGCGAGAATTGTTGGACGGTGTTATACTGTTGTCGACCACCAGTAGTAACGATCGTTCTATATTATCTTCTTCGTCGTCGTCGTCGTCTTGTTCACAATTGCAACAACAAGAATTAAATGAACTTGTTCGTGATATTAGTCACGCTCTACGTTCTCATCTTCCTCCAACTGCTCCAACTACTGCCAGTATCACGACGAGAGCCAAAGTAGCACAAGAATTAGAAGAAGCAACGCGGGAGTACATGTTGGCAACGACCATGTCAGTCGATTCGTCTTCTTTTGACAGTAATGACAATTACACGGATAATACAATTACTATTATTCACGAGAAGAAGCAACGAATGGAAGTTTTGGCACGTCAATGCCGAGACATGCTGCAACAACAGCAACAACCAACGAACACTACAGACGATGATGATGATGATGATGATAAAATTTATAATGATGATACCACTACTGCTGCAACTGATTCCGAAAATACTCTGAAAGAACTACAGCACAGATATACCATCATTCGATATGAAATCGTTGCGTCTGCTGCTGCTGCTGCTGCTGCTGCTGCTGCTGTTCCTCCGGCACAGGAACAACCTTTTCAGCAACAACAACAGCAGCAGCCACCGCAGATGAAGATTGATGAGAAGGAAATGATTTCCAATACAGCTGTTAAGCAATCTATTACATCACCCACGACAATGCTACCAGTATTGGAAATTCCTCAATTTCAAGACAATGGTAAACCAGATCCTGTCATTTTGCAACAATTATTAGATGATGCTACCCTCATTTATGATCGCATATCATCATCGTCCGCTCATCAACAACAACATGAACATGAACAAGATGCTATAACGGTTCTGGCACGTGATTTAGTTTGTGAAATTGGGCATTTACTCTACTATTCCACACATGATGATGATGATGATGATCATCATGATGATGACAACAACGGCAATAATAGCAACGGACAGCATCGATCGTCTAAAGTTATTGCTAATGAATTGGATGGTGCATTGCAAAACCTTTCGAAAAAGATGCCCAGTCATGATGACCAAGAATACTACCAATCATTAGATCGTAGCGTAGAAGAGTTAGCAGCCGAATACCGAGCTGCCAAAACTTTTGAGGCTATGAATACCAGACCAACAGCAACGACGACAGCCGAAGAAGTCATAACATCTCTACAAGAACGTCTTCAAAGCCTGCAACGAGAAATTGTCGAATTCAAAGATGTTACGATGGACATTCCCGAGGTTGTTACCGAAGATGTATTTGCTGACAAGGACGCCACATCGTCGTCGTCGTCGTCTCGAGATCCCGTCACTGCTTCATCGTACGAAACGAAGGAACCATCCTATCGTCGTCGCCAGAAGAACCGTCAGGCCAAGAAGGATGCCACAACACCTTTGTCCAACCACATTGACGAACAACGGAAAGCATCCGCAATTGATGTAGACGTTTTTGCTCCCAAGGGTTTGTTACCATCAGATGCCAGCCCCGGGGCCAATATACTTAACATGTCCGTCCAACAAGCCGATGAGTACATTCAAATGTTCAAGGATGCTTCTGATGCCATCAAGGCACAGCAGAACAAAAATAATGACATCGGCAGTCATCGTAGGCCTTCACTTAACACTGAAGAAGATGATGACAATGACATTTCTGGTATTGATTTGACGGATATGACGGCTGCAGAAATGGACGAATACATTGAAATGTTCAATGCAGCTTCGACGTCTCTGGAACAGGAAAGTAAACAAGCTGATACCACTGACAGTACGAGCGAAATTCCCTTTAGCAACATCAATGTTCTTGCTGCTGCTACTTCGTCCATCAATGACGGTGGTGCTGAAAATGATTTTACAGACATGACGGAGGCCGAAATGGACAAGTATATTGAAATGTTCAACAAGGCTTCTCTGGAACTCGAACAGCAAAAGATGGTCACCAGGGATGAGATTACCAGGAAGAAAGTCGACGCTGGTATGGATCCAGTTTTTCCCTCTGGCAAAGTTGACTTGGGAGACTATCTTGGAGAACTCGATATCTCAGGCATGTCCGAACAAGAAATAGATGACTACATTGCCATGTTCAATGAGGCCTCTGCCGAAATGATGGAAGCCAAGGATATGGATGTGGAAGTACCCGTCATGGACACCACAGCTAGCAGCAGCAAGGGTTTGTTAACTCCTCCTGCTGCTCCCGCTCTTCACGATGCCGAACCAAACCTATATGACGTTGATATTATGAAGGGTATGACCATTGAAGAAATGGATCAGTATATTCAGATGTTTAATGATGCATCTAGTAGCATTGTGGAACAAGAAAGGCTCAAACAAGAAGGCCAAGCTCCAATCATGGAGGGTGACATGATCTCAGATATTCCCTCTGCTCCTGTCGATCCCGTGGCCAAGCAACAGACCAACGAGTTCGATATTATGCAAGAGATGAGGGAAGAAGAAATTGATCAGTACATTGAAATGTTCCATGCTGCATCTGCTGAAATCAAGAATGGCAAGCGTGCTAAGCAGGAGTTCAATATTATGAACGACATGACTGATGAAGAAATGGACCAATACATTATCATGTTCAATACAGCCTCCTCTGAAATAAAGGAACAGAAGAAACTTGCTAAACAAGAAAAGGAAAGAAAAATGGCACGATTCGATATCATGAAAGAAATGACTGACAAAGAAATGGACGAGTACATCCAAATGTTTCATGCTGCATCTGATCTCATCAAGGAAGAACAGACTGCTCCCGCTGAAGAAGGTACCACCAAGGAGGAATTTAACATTATGAAAGAAATGACTGAAGAGGAGATGGATGAGTACATCGAGATGTTTCATGCTGCGTCTGCTCACATCAAGGAGCAGAATAGACTTTCCCAACAAGATGAATCTCCAAATAAGAAAGTTGACGTCAATGCTGCTTCCACTGGAGTTGAAGAGGAAACAAAGATTCCCATTGATACTAATACTCCTTATGGGGAAGTGGATACATTTAACCTAACCGAAAAGGAAATGGACGAGTACATCAAAATGTTCGATGCCGCTTCTGCCGCTATTTCGGAAAAAAATCACGCTTCTCCTGTTACTGAGGACCTAGTTAAGGACGAGTTTGCTCCTAGTTCGGCAGTAGTCATGGAGGAGGACGAGTCATTGTTCGAGCAGTTGTCCTCTTCTTCTTCTCGAGCGGATGATGAACAATACATGAATGACGCCGACGATTTACCTTCCATGCCCGAGCCAGTTACTGCGGAAAACCCAGCAACTATCGCCTTTGTAAACAACAGATCTCGAAGTTTGAGCTCGCCGATGGCTCCGTCCGCATTCAGACCTACTCGTTCTCTGCTCGCAGATACCCGAGTTCGTGCTCTGACAGCCATGTTGCAAAAGTTAAATGATAGCCAAGTTGATGTGTGGTTCTCACCGTTGTTTCAAACTGATGTCCATCAACACATCGAGCGAGTACAACGAAGACGTGATACTGTGCGTGAATTGTGGATTGCTACGATTGATCATTTGCATTCATTTTCAGGCAGTCTTCAGACGAAAGCTCAAGAAGTCACCGACAAGACTTCCATCTTTATCAGCGGACTGTGCGATGACAAAACAATGGCCGATGATGCTCCTACTAGTACTGACGGCTCATCGTAAATAGCTGAGAGATTACCAATCCCGCGACAACTATAGCCTTTTGCGCTCCATTCAAACTGCGTCTGGCCTATTATGTATCTCTTGATTGGCTCATTGCATATTTATGCCAGACCAGGCTAGGTTCAAGTTGCGCAGCGATACCCCGAAAAACAACAACTAAGAAAAGGTCTCAGAAGCAGCTGTTACACTCTCTATCTACTGGAGTACCTACCTACATACTATACACATTTTACACGCGATACAAAGTAGCCCTACTACGAGCTAAACAAGTCATAAAAACACAAAACTAGCTGTAGCTTGTAATCATTCGTTTCCTTCATTCTTGCGTATCGAGTCAGCCACTAGAAAATAGCAGTAACAGGTAACAGCTACGTAAGTACATTGGATGTCATCGAGATTATTATATCGGCGAGATTCAAAAGGCAATTTTGTTGGATTGCATACTCTCATCAAAGGCTGCAGCAGTATCATGCTCTCCGAAAGACCTTGCTGAAAGGATGCCATCGTCCAGTACTGTCCTTTGTCATTGCGTCGTCTTTTGCTGTCGTGGAGTTTGCTGCTGCATTATCATCCAACCGTACATTGTTGGTAGTAGATATTCCGTTGAAACTATTAATGTTGGATTGAATAGCATCGTTCATTTCCTTTATCCAACTTGATAAGTTGTGAGCAACGTTATTGTTGTTGTGATTGTGATTGTTGTTGTTGTTGCTACTACCAGCACCGGCACGAAAGGTAGACGACACATCTCGTAACCACCACAAACTCGTACTGGTACTGTTTTGTTGGCGTTGTTTGGCTTGTTGCATGGCACGCGTTCGTGTCATGCGATCAATACGACCAAATATATTGGGTACCAAAATAGAAAATAAAAAAACGCGAAACATGTGTTCGATGATCCATTCAATGACGGCGATCATTTTTTGGTATACTGATGATGCCATCGGATGACCACGAGGAGCCGTTTGTGTCATGAAATGTGATACAATGGTAGATGTCGTTCCGACAACAACGGGTAGTACGGCCAACAGTGACCAATAAATAGCAATGCGACTCGTAATAGGAGCACACGCCACAACGACAGCATTGGTAAATTCTGTTTCATCCAGATATCCTGATCGATCGTGATCTGCCAATTGAAACAGTTCTTCTATCTGATCACGATTTGGTGGATGACAGGCAGCAACACCCACGTACTTTGCTAAATGCAAATGCACCAGTAACATTCCGCTATAAAAGGCATTGCGATCAATTTTCTTCTCCTTGTTTTTGTTTTCATTTTTGTTGGTGTTGGTGGTGTCATTGTCATTGTCGTTGGTATTGCCATTGGTATTGTCAGTGGTAGAACAAACATCAAAGGCCCACAATGCTAATTTTTTAACCATAACCAACCGTGTTTTTTTGGCACGTCGATCAAAGGCATCCAATCGTCGTTGCAATTCATTTCCAATCATTGTATCAGTGTTGTTTTTGGTGGTGGTGTTGGTGGTAGTGTTCGCAGCAACATCAGCAGCTGCAGTATCAGTATCAGTATCAGTAGCTGTTGTCGTGACTTCTTTGAGAATAGACTTGCCAAGTTTCTCAATTCCGTTCATGCTGTTTTTGTTAGTAATCGTTTCCTTCTGTTCCATTTCTTGCTCTTGTGGTTGTTCCTGCTGCTGCTGCTGCTGCTGCTGCTGCTGCTGCTGTTGCTCTGAGTCTAGCTGTTGCTCCTGCTCCTGCTGCTGCTGCTGCTGTTGTTGTTCCATTTTTATTAGTTTTTTCTGTTCTTCTTCTTCATCTATCTACCGTTCGATTTCTTCTTCTTCTAGACCTAATTCTTCACTCGCTTTGGCTATACTGGCACCCGTTCTCAATATATCCAGTGCTTTTTTTATATCATTATCGTA
>Ga0100390_10005140_pt1 | contig 11235 bp, 10 predicted proteins | sample CryGeymeta201514_FD_81540 | JGI IMG/M metagenome (GOLD analysis project Ga0100390, IMG submission 81540) | Groundwater microbial communities from Crystal Geyser aquifers in Utah, USA - Crystal Geyser metaG 2015-14 | ecosystem: Environmental > Aquatic > Deep subsurface > Groundwater | place... | reverse complement strand
TTCTGAACGACTCCCAATCGGACCGGGTTCAAAAGAGCCTCGGGGTCCGGTCCTATCTGAAAAAACGGCGTTTTCCGTACCTTGTGGGAAGAGAGGAAGCTTTCAAGAAGTGCATCAAGAAACTGAAATTAGGTGCCGACGTTTTTCTATTGCATCCCCGGGATTTCGAAGGGCCCGCTTATTCCCTCACCCTACAGTTCAACACCCTCGAAGCGCTTTCAGCGCGCAAAACCACCGTCGACCGGATTCTGAACGATCCGGATTTCAAAAAATTTCTGGAACAATAACGGGCGTCATCCGTCCTGAGATCGCCGATCCATAAAAGAATCCCGTTTCCAACCCCTTGGCGACTCCAAAAATATGCATTTTTTTCTTGACCAAATGGAAAACAGGAAATAAAGGACATTCAAACGACTAAATTTAATTCAATATATTATGGGAATACATGAACGAAAGGAGCGGGAAAGGGAGCAAAGGCGACAGCAGATCATGGTGGCGGCCTTGCGCGTCTTCAGCGCCAAAGGCTTCAATAAGAGCACCATGGAGGACATCGCCACGGAGGCAGAACTCAGCCCCGGAACCCTTTACTTATATTTCAGGAACAAAGACGAACTCTTTGCCTCTTTGTCCCTGAGGATGCTCCAGTTTTTAAATATTCGGCTGGAGAAACTAGGCAAAGACCGAAATCTCTCCGTTAAAAAGAAGTATCAAATCCTCAAACAGGCCCTGTATGACGTATATGATTTCGATCCACTGGTACTGATCAATATGTTTCATCTGCAATCCAGTGAAACTCTCAAGAATCTTTCCGACGAACTGATTGAGGAGATCAAGGCGTTATCGAGGAAATCCCTCAGGGCCATGGCCGGCATATTCGATGAAGGAATCAAACAAAAGCTTTTCATCGAGCGACATCCGACCGCGATGGCCGACTCGCTCTGGGCGCTCTTTTCCGGAATGGTCCTTTGGGAAGAAAGCAAAAAAATCATCGACGGCGGAAAAGACTACCTGAAACCGACTTTGGATTTGGCTTTTGAAATATTCTGGCGCGGCATCCAGGCCTGAGATAAGTCCAACCCCCTAATTTTCTCACCTTGTCCAGCAATTGCTTTTCTCAAATCTATCAAAGCTGCATGTGGATTTTACCGACCTGACATGCCCCCCTTTTTGCCCTTGACGCTTGCAGCCCTTTTCCGTAAGGTCCATGAACACTTGGGGCGCTGCGATGCCTTTGCATCGGTGACCGCCCCTTTTTCATCATGGGTTACGAGGCTTAGATGTCTGTCTCCGCTCTTTATGTCCACGAATCCGTTAAGGACCTGCCGCGAGTCCATCATATCCTGTCGAAACTGACCGTTTCCCATCAGATCATTACCGACGTGCGGCAAGCCTATGCCGACATCATGAAGGCACCGGATCCCATTGTAAAGGGAAAGAGCGCTCTCATCCTGACGCGCAATAAAGGAACGTTTCTCAGGCCCTGCCCGGGAACCCGGGGATATACCTGCTGTGGATACCGGGTCCTCCGTGTCGGGACCTACTGCACGATGGACTGTTCCTACTGTATCCTTCAGGCCTATTTTCACCCTCCGATCCTCCAATTCTTCGTGAATCAAGAGGATCTGATGGCCGAATTGAAAAGCCTATTTGCGACACGCTTGATCCAAAGGATCGGGACCGGTGAGTTCACGGACAGCCTCATCTGGGACCGGTGGACCGATCTTTCCCGGGTGTTGGTTCCGACCTTTTCGGAACAATCTTCCTGCATCCTGGAGCTCAAGACCAAGACCGCGGACGTGTCCGCCCTGCAGGGCCTGCGCCACAACCGCAAGACCCTTGTCGCCTGGTCTCTCAACACCCCGCGGGTTATCGAAACTGAAGAGCGGGGGAGTGCGGACCTTTCGGCAAGGCTTACCGCCGCGGTCCGTTGTCAGGAAGAGGGGTATCCGCTGGCATTTCACTTCGACCCGATGGTGATCTATGAAGGGTGTGAGGCCGAGTATGCCGCGGTCGTGGATCGGCTCTTCGCATCGGTTAACCCGGAAAACATCGTCTGGATCAGCCTCGGAGCCTTTCGGTTCCAACCGGAACTGAAAGCGATCATCCGGAGACGGCATCCCCATTCGAAGCTGATCTATGGGGAATTCATCCGGGGTATGGACGGAAAGATGCGGTACTTCAAACCGCTCCGGATCCGGCTCTACCGGGAAATCGCTTGTCGGATCCGGCAAAAGGCTCCGGAGGTTACCCTTTATTTCTGCATGGAGGACGATGAGGTGTGGGAAAAGGCTTTGGGAAGGATTCCGCCACGGGGAGGGGGGGTGAAACGGATGCTGGACGAGGCCGCCATCAAAAAATGCGGCCTGAAGGAAGGGTAAGAGAAGGGGTAGGGGAAGATGAAAATGTTACGGGGGCTTCTGATATTTCTCCTGATGGCTTCCGGGATTCATGCCGGAGCATCGGAGGCCCTTTCGCAGGAGAGCTTCCGGGTCCGTTGGGTGGATGATGGGGATACCGTCATGCTCGAAAACGGCAGGCATGTCCGCTATATCGGCATCGACGCCCCGGAGGTCCAAAAGGGGGATCAAAAAGGGGAGCCCCTGGGAAAAGAGGCCGCGGCGTTCAACAGGAACCTGGTATCGGGAAAGAGGGTCCGGTTGGTCTTTGATAGAGAGGTATCGGATCGGTACGAACGATGGCTGGCCTACGTATACCTTCCGGATGAAACCCTGGTCAACGCAGCCTTAATAAAGGCCGGTTTTGCCCATCTGCTGTGTCAAACGCCCAATCTTGGCCGGATCGGATTACTTCTGGCGGCCCAGCGGCGGGCGATGACGGCAAAAAGGGGAATCTGGGGGAACCTGCAGGAAAAGGCAAAAATATATATCGGAAACCGGTTTTCCAAACGGTTTCATTTGCCCGATTGTCCCCGGGCAAAGGAAATCCACCCGAAAAACCGCGTGATTTTTACCCGAATATGGGATCCCTTCTGGGAAGGATACGCCCCGGCATCCTGTTGTATGTCCCCTTGATCCTGACTTATTCGGCCTCTTTTTTAGCCTTCTCCACGATTTTTTGGGCCAACTGGGCCGGTATTTCATCGTAGTGGGAGAATTTCATCGTGTAGGTTCCCCGTCCGCCGGTCATGGAGTTGAGGTCCGGAGCATAGGTCTGAAACTCCGCCATGGGAACATGGGCCCGGATGACCTGGTGCTTCCCTTTGGAATCCATTCCCAGGACCCTGCCCCGACGGCTGTTCAGGTTTCCCATGATATCCCCCATGTATTCATCCGGCGCGATGATGGTGACCTCCATGATCGGCTCCAGCAGGACCGGCTGGGCCTGTTCGGCAGCCTTTCTGAAGGCCAGAGAACCGGCGATCTTGAATGCCATTTCCGAGGAATCAACGGCGTGATAAGATCCGTCGTCCAGGGTTACCCTGAAATCGATGCACGGGAACCCGGCCAGAACACCCCTCTGGCGCGACTCCACGATCCCTTTTTCAACGGCAGGGATGTATTGTCGGGGGATGGAACCGCCGACGATGGCATCCACAAATTCAAAACCACCACCCCTGGGAAGCGGTTCCAGCTGGATCCAGCAGTCTCCAAACTGACCGTGTCCACCCGTCTGTTTTTTGTGCCTTCCCTGAACCCGAATCTTCTTCTTGATGGTCTCCCGGTAGGGGATCTTGGGCAGTTCCAGAACCACTTCCACGCCAAACTTCCGCTTGAGTTTTTCTACGGTGGCCTCGATGTGAACCTGTCCCGCCCCTGATATAAGGATCTCCTTGGTTTCGGAATTACGAGTCAATTGAAGTCCCACGTCCTCTTCGGTGATCCGCACCAGGGAGCTGTACACCTTATCCTCGTCGCCTGTGGATTTCGGTTTTACCGCAAAAGAAGTGAGGGGAGTCGGCGGCTCCACGGATGGATATTGAATCTTTTGGGCCTCATTACACAGGGTATCGCCGGTACCGGTCTCTTTAAGCTTGGCTACGGCAACAATAGCTCCCGGCCCTGCTCCGGTAATCGGTTTCTGTTCCCTTCCCGCCAACTGAAGCAGTTGAGTATAGCGCTCTTTGGCCCTTTTGTTCACATTGAAAAAAGTGCCGTCCCCACCGATTGCGCCGGAAACCACCCGAAAAATGGAGAGCCGGCCGTAGTAGGGGTCGGTAACGGTCTTGAAGACCAGTCCGGAAAAAGGAGCTTCCGGATCAGGAATCCGTTGCACGGTTTCTTTGCTATCCGGATGAATCCCCGTCCAGGCGCCGCGGTCTATCGGTGAGGGGAAGTATTCCGAGATTATGTCCATCAGCCGATCGATTCCGATCCTTTTCGTGGCACTGCCGCAGAATACCGGGACGATGACCCTGGAAGCCAGTCCTTTTTTCAGGGCTGTGCGGATTTCTTCATCCGTTGGCACTTCTCCCTCCAGGTACCGTTCCAGAAGGGCGTCGTCGGCTTCCGCAATGGCTTCAATCAGGCTCTCCCGGGCCTTTTCAGCCTGATCCTTCATGGTTTCCGGTATGGGGGTTTCTTTGCTTTTTCCTTCCGGATCGTAAGAAAAGGCTTTCATCAAAACCAGATCCACGACACCGTTGAACCGGGCCTCGGAACCGATAGGCAGTTGCAGAAGGATGGGTTTTGGGGAAAAGGCGTCGGATATGCCTTCAAAGACCCGGCTGAAATCGGCCCGCTCCCGATCCAATTTGTTGATAAAGATGGCACAGGGAAGATGAAATTCAGAGGCAAGGTCCCATGCCAGTTCAGTCTGAACTTTTACGCCGTCCACCGCATCAATGACCAGAAGGGCTGCATCGGCCGCCAGGATGCAGTTGCGGGTATCGGCAAAAAAGTTTTGATCTCCCGGAGTATCAATAATATTGACGACTTTCTTTGTCCAGTGGTACTGATGAAACGCGCTGCTCATGCTGGAGCGGCGTTTCAACTCCTCGGGTTCGAAGTCCATTGCTGTGTTCCCGTCTTCCATACGCCCCAGTCGAGAGAGAACTCCGGCGGTGAAAAGCATGATCTCCGCCAAAGAGGTTTTACCGGATCCGCCGTGACCTACCAACGCAATGTTTCTCAAGTTCTCTGTCATATTCCATCCTTCCTATTCTATGATATTTGGGTACCGGCTTTTCTATCGGCATCTATCTGAAAAATCAAGCCATGAATCAACTGCAAAACTAAAATTTTGCCCGAACCCTCCGGGGATTTTCAGGAGGGATGGGGAACCAAGGCAAGCCACATGAAAAATTCCCGATTCCCTTTGGGTCCCAAAAGGGGAGAAGGAACCATCGCCCGGACCGTCAGTCCTTGTCGGGAAAAAAATGCGGTCAAGTCGTTCAGTACCGCCTCGTGGAGCCTCGGATCCCGGACGACACCTCCCTTTCCAACCATCGATTTTCCCACTTCGAACTGCGGTTTCACCAAAACGACCACATCCGCCCCGGGTCTCATGAACTTGAAGACCGCAGGCACCACGATCTTCAGAGAAATGAAGGAAGCATCCACTGTGACTAGGTCCACAGGTTCCGGGATTGCCGATTCCGGAAGGTAACGGATATTGGCCCGCTCGATGGCGATGATTCTAGGATCGTTCCTGAGCTTCCAGGCCAGCTGGCCGTATCCCACATCCACGGCATAGATCCGGGCGGCTCCGTGCTGGAGCAGGCAATCCGTAAACCCTCCGGTGGAAGCTCCCACATCGAGACACACACATCCCGAAACCTTAAGGGAGAAGGATTCCAGGGCACCGGCCAGCTTGTCACCCCCCCGGCTCACATATCCTGCAGGCTCGCGGATTAGGGAAATCCGCGTATTCTCCGGGAAAAAAGATCCCGGTTTATCCGCCACACGATTGTTCGCGGAAACGTTACCGGATAAGATCAGCCGCCTGGCACCTTCACGGCTTTCGGCAAATCCTTGTTCCATCACGAGATGATCCAGTCGCTTTTTAGTCATTCTCTGCTTTATTGAAATTGTAAATGGATTCGGGTCTGTCAAGCTTGATGGCTTCGTAAAAAGTCCATCTGCTGCGTTGCGTTGCATCCCTTGCCCGGTTGAATGCCACTTTGTGGCCCTGCTTCGCAGGATTCAACCGGGTCAATCATTGCGGCGTACCTATAACTACGCCTCATTCCTCAGGATTTGCGCGCCTTGCATCTGAATCTTTTTACTTTGCCATCCCAATTTTGAGTTTTTACGATTTCATCAAGCTTTGAGTTGAAATGGGAGGGAAGGGGAGGGGAAGGGGGGAGGAGGTTATGTCAATGCTTCTGCAAGAGACCCTTGATGGCATCGACGATGGCCGGGGCATCGATGCGGTACTCGGCCCGCAATACCTGCTGAGGACCATGCTCCACAAACACGTCCGGGATACCGAGCCGGGTGATGCGACACTGATGCAAAATACCATGATTGCACAGGCATTCCAAGACTGCGCTTCCGAATCCGCCCTGAAGCACGTTTTCTTCCACCGTGACAACAGCCCGAATCTTTTCGGCCAGGGAACAAATGAGGTTCGCGTCCAGGGGTTTGACGAACCGGCAGTTGACCAGGGTAGTCGTGAAACCTTCCTTCTTCAGGGTGTCACATGCCTTCACCGCATCCTGAACAGGACGGCCTATGGCAAGAATGAGAGCATCGTTTCCTTCTTCCAGGATTTCGGCTTTCCCGATGGGCAGAACCGGATATGCCTCGTCGATGGAAACACCGACACCGCTTCCCCGGGGATACCGGAGGGCGATGGGGCCATCATGGACAATGGCGGTGGCAAGCATCCTGCAGAGTTCATTTTCGTCTTTTGGTGCCATGACCGTCATATTGGGAAGGCTCCGAAGATAAGTAAGGTCAAAGAGCCCATGATGGGTCATTCCATCTTCCCCCACGATTCCTCCCCGGTCGACGGCAAAAACAACCGGGAGGGATTCGATACAGACATCATGCAGGATCTGGTCAAAGGCACGCTGCAGGAAGGTGGAATAAATCGCCACCACCGGACGTAACCCTTCCGTTGCCATTCCAGCGGCGAAGGTCACAGCGTGTTGTTCAGCGATTCCTACATCGAAAAAACGCCCCGGGAATTTTCCGGAAAAATCCACCAGACCGGTTCCCTCCGGCATGGCGGCGGTCACCGCGACGATCCTCTTATCTTTTTCGGCCAGTGCCGTCATCGCTTTCCCAAAGACCTGGGTATAGGTAGGAATGGGACTTGGAGAGTCGATGCAGTTGCCGGTTTCTACTTCGAAACACCCCACTCCATGAAAATAGACCGGATTCGATTCTGCAGGGGGATACCCCATCCCTTTCTTGGTGGAAACATGAAGGAGGACCGGCTCTTTCAGGTACTGTATGTTACGGAGAATATCGATGAGATGGTTTAGGTTGTGCCCGTCGATGGGCCCGAAATAATTGAAATTAAAAGCTTCGAAAAGCATGCCGGGGGTGATAAAGGACTTCAGGGAATCCTCCCAGCGCTTGGCGAACTGGTAGATATCTTCCCCGAATTTGGGCAACGATTTCAGAAAATCGCCCAGATCCTTGCGCAACTCCAGGAGTCGTTTTCTTGAAAAGGTACGACTCAAAAAAGAAGAGAGAGTCCCTACGTTCTTGGAAATGGACATTTCATTGTCGTTCAAAATGACGACGATATCCTTCTGGAGATCACCAGCCTGGTTCAGACCCTCGTAGGCCAGCCCCGCGGTCATGGATCCGTCACCGATGATGGTTACCACCCTGGAATCTTCTCCTTTGAGCCCTTTGGCGCAGGCGATTCCCAGCCCGGCTGAAATAGATGTACTGCTGTGTCCCGTGGAAAAAGCGTCATGGGGACTTTCGCTCATCTTGGTGAATCCTGACAGTCCTCCGTGCCGCCGCAGGGTTGCGAACCGGTCCCGTCTTCCGGTGATGAGCTTGTGGGCATAAGCCTGATGTCCGACATCCCAGAGGATCCTGTCCTTCGGGCTGTCGAAAACATAATGTACGGCGATGGCCAGCTCCACGGCTCCCAGGCTCGAGGCCAGATGGCCGCCGTTTTTGGAGACCACATCCACGATCAGTTTCCGGATCTCCTGGGCCAATACCGGCAGCTCTTTCCGTGAAAGCTGTTTAAGATCAGCGGGGGAATCGATACGATCCAGGAGGCTCACGGTATGATTGAATTTCCTTTATCGTTGCTTTTCAGCGTTTTCTTTCGATGACATACATTGCGATAGCCCGCAGAGAATTTGTTTTGTTATCAAAATCGGACAGGCTGTGCAAGGCCGATTCGATGCATTTTTTGGCAAAATTTTTGGATTCCGAAACGCCCATGAGGGCAGGATAGGTGTTTTTTTTCTTGATCTGGTCTGTCCCCGCGGCTTTTCCCATCACTGCGGGATCCCCTTCTACGTTCAAGACATCGTCGATCACCTGGAATGCCAACCCGAGGTCTTTGGCGTAATTTTTCAATAGCCGGACCTGCCGGGAAGAACCGCCGCCCAGCGTCGCCCCGATCTCCGCAGACGCTTCGATGAGGGCCCCGGTCTTTAGGTTGTGTAGATGACGGAGCTGATCGAAAGTCAGGAAAGCACCCTCTGCGGCGATATCCTCCATCTGTCCCTGGATCATTCCGGCAAGACCTGCGGCATGGGAGAGGATTCTGACGGCTTCCAGCGTCCTTTTCGGGTGATGGGAACGGAAAAATCGATCCGATGCCAGGACCTCGAAGGCCAGGGTGAGGAGGGCATCCCCGGCGAGAATGGCCGAAGCTTCATCAAAGGCCATATGACAGGTGGGCTTTCCCCGCCGCAGGGCGTCGTCGTCCATGGCCGGAAGATCATCATGAATCAGGGAATAGGTGTGGATCATCTCGATGGCACACGCTCCGGCCATGACATCGTCTTGGCTGCCGCCCACCGACTCGGCAGCCGCGATGCAAAGGATCGGCCGCATCCGTTTTCCTCCGGCCATCAGAGAGTAAGCCATCGCTTCCCTGAGACGGCTGTTCTCCGACAAGGCAAATCGAAGGCACTCCTGCAAGGCGGCCTCAATCGACCTCCTTTTTTGGGCAAGATAGCCGGAAAGGTCAAACAGTGTCATTGTCCGAGAGGGTTTCCTCTTCCAAGAAGGGTTTTTCCGAAACAGAGCCCTGGTGATCTCTGAGCAACAGGGTCACTTTCTTTTCAGTCTCATCCAGTTTTTGGGCGCAGTACTTGGAAAGTTTCATGCCTTCCTCAAAACGTTGGAGGGCTTTTTCCAGGGGCAAATCCCCGGCTTCGAGTTCCCGCACGATTTCTTCCAATTGTTTCATCGCACCTTCAAAGGTCTGTTTTGACATGGGTCGATTTCCTTTTCCTTTCCACGCGGCACAGGAGGTCTCCCCGAGCGACCAATAGATCGATCCCGTCACCGATTCCGACCTGATCCGGATCTTGAATAATGGTACCGTTCGGAATCGTTCGGGCGATGCTGTATCCACGGTTGAGGACATTCATAGGGCCAAGCGCCTTCAACCTGGCGAAAAGCTCCTGAGATAACCCTTTCCTGATTGATAAATATAATTCTAATAATTTCAAAATATTGATATATAATTTATCAATCTTTTCTTTATATTTTAGCAACAGTTGCATCGGGCTCTTGGCACACAGGTTTTCTGTTCTCCACGCCAGCTTTTCCCGTCCGTTTCGAGTCCGATTTTGTGTGATCTGAATCAGTCTCTGGGTGAAATCGTCGAGTTGAAGGCGCTGATCACCCATCTTTTTCCTTGGGTCTTTCAAATGATGGATGGTTTCCATCAGTCGCTTCCGGTACTCTCTAACGTGCTGATGGATCGTGCGTACCAAAGCAAGGTTATATTCCCGGATTCTTAGAACCAGATCGGCCTTTGTCGGGACAATGATTTCGGCGGCAGCCGATGGCGTGGGCGCCCTGAAATCGGCTACGAAATCGGCGATGGTAAAATCGGTTTCATGACCGACACCGGAGACGATGGGAACCTCGGAAGCAAATATCGCCCGGGCAACAGCCTCCGAATTGAAGGCTTGCAAGTCCTCCATGGATCCGCCGCCTCTGGCCAATATGGCCACGTCAGCAACGGGTCCGCCTTCGGGACCTCCTGTGTTCAACAACTCAATAGCGGAAATGATCTGTGCCTCGGCACCGTCACCCTGGACCGTCGTCGGAATGACCACAAGCCGGATGTTTTCGAATCGGCGCCGGGCCACCTGGAGGATGTCGTGAATCGCGGCGCCGCTGGGAGATGTAATTACGGCGATTTTTTCGGGAAAGAAGGGGATTGGTTTTTTAAATCGATCGTCGAATAACCCTTCATCGGAAAGCCGGCGCTTGAGCTGTTCAAAGGCGATCTGCAGGGCTCCCACACCTTTGGGCTCCAGGATTTCGAAGATAACCTGGTACGTCCCCCTGGGTTCATAGACGGAGATCCGTCCGAGACCCATCACGCTCATTCCATCTTCGGGTTGAAAGGCCAAATGGCGGTTTTGTCCCTTGAACATAACAGCCTGGATGCGGGCTATTTCATCTTTTAAGGTAAAATAGAAGTGTCCAGAGACCGGAATTCTAAAATCAGATATTTCTCCTGATATCCATAAGAAATTAAATTTATCTTCAAGTAAAACTTTAATTTGAGAGGTAAGCTCCGATACTGTTAGGATGCGACGTTCGAAGCTTGCAGGGGGTTTAGAGGGTATTTGGTCCGAAAAGGGGTTCAACAGGATGCACCTTTCATTTAACGTCTGATAAGATATATTATGTAAACTATTTGGAATCTTCGAGCTGTAGGATCGACTCCGGCCCTTTGCCGCCCTTTTGGGCCAATTGGAGTCGCTGACGGATCGCCGGAATGATATAAATATGATCCGTGGGCAACGTCGCCAGATACGAGGATAGTATCTCGATCTTTTCTGATATCGCGCTTTGCTTGTCGACGAGAAACATCGATTTCCCTTTGACGATGCAAAATCCGCTCTTTGCCCGAACACCTAATCGCCGGAAGTTTTGCTCCGAAACCGTGATACCCAACTTCTGTGCCAAATCTTTGAGCCCTTCAAATACCGCTTCAGACTTCATGGAATTTGACTTGAAAAATTTGTAAAATTCATTATTATAGAGCCAATTGCAAAACGGTTTAAACCGATCATAGAAAATGATCGAAACAGGAATTGTTACCCATAATGGGCCTCATGAATGCTCCAAGATCTACCGATAGGCGTTCATCAACAAAAAAAGG
>Ga0100390_10005138_pt1 | contig 11236 bp, 9 predicted proteins | sample CryGeymeta201514_FD_81540 | JGI IMG/M metagenome (GOLD analysis project Ga0100390, IMG submission 81540) | Groundwater microbial communities from Crystal Geyser aquifers in Utah, USA - Crystal Geyser metaG 2015-14 | ecosystem: Environmental > Aquatic > Deep subsurface > Groundwater | place: USA... | reverse complement strand
AGCGTTATCGGCGGTTGATGCAAACAGACCGGCTTTAACGGAAAAGGGTTTTACGGAGGCGGCTTATACCGGCTTTGTGGAAGCGCGGAACGCATTGAAAACTACCGAGCTTGCACAGCAAAAAGCGGTGAAGAATGCGGGGGATAAAACCGCAATTCAAAACGCAGTGATGCAAGAGGTAACTGAACTGCTGAAGAGTGTGAGGAACGCGGCTAAGAGTGCATTCGGAAAAGATGAGCGTATCTTAAAGCAGTTTAAGATAGGTGAAAAGATTCCGGGCACGGTAAAAAAACTTAGCACCACTTGTGAGTATATGGTAGGTGTTGTTGAGGATAAGAAAACCGATTTACTGAAAAGCGGTTTAGTGCAGGCTGATCTTGATAGTTTGACTTCCGCTAAGGAGAGGCTTGAAAGTTCTGATGCGGAACAGGAATTGGCGAAGAAACAACAGGAGTCCGCAACGCTTGTAAGGGATAAAGCCGCAAAGTTGATGAAGGAAAAGTTAGACAGCCTGCGGAATTTTGTGGCGGCTGCGTTCGCGAAAAAACCGGAAATAGCGGTGCAGTTTAAACCGATTCCCAAGGGACGCGGCGGAAAAGGGAAACCGGGTGATAAACCGGATGATACGACACCGCCGGATACACCAACACCACCGGCGCAGTAAGTGTAGAAAGTGGAAAGTAAAAAGTAGAAAGTTGAAAAAATGAAACTTTCACAAATAGTATATCTTTCCCCGCTTTTGCGGGGGAAGATATTTTTAATGGTGTGTTGATGAAAGGAAAAATGAAAGAATGAGCACAAAAGAAATCGTTGAAGCAAATCTTGTCTTCGGAGTTGATTACAAAGACTGGTTAAAAAAACTAAGTGATGCAAACAAACAAATTCTTGATTATCTGATTCAAGGTTTCACAGCCCCCAAGATCGCTACGCTACTTCACCAAAAAACCACCAAGGTCAGACAGATCATTAAAGAATTACGACATTACTTTGTGCAGTTCTTTCAAGTACAACCACAGCATGCTTGAGCCCTTTTATAGTTGCCAACGAAGAGCCTCGTGCTTTTCGTTATATTAAATCTTGATTCCATTTCTTTGGTAGGAGCCGAATTAAATGCGGACGAGATGTTAACTGCATCATACTTTGGCCACGCAGCCTTTGTTTGTTCTGGACATAAATGAAAACTAAGAAGGATTTAATAGCAAAAGTCATAGTGGGCAAACAGTAAGGAATTAAATCGGATTGGTTTTAGGTTTTGACCTTCTGCTCTGTTTCTTTATTTCTCTAGCACTATTTAGCTCAACCAGTTTTTTCCCTGTTGCTGAATCCTTAATTACTTCATCTTTTGCAACAAGTCCCAGTCGTAAAATTTCCCTTAAATTATTACCTGACCTAAACCATCTCAGCATATTGCATTGAGTACAAATTGGTAAATTATTTTCAATTGATTCTTTTCCACCTCTTGAAACCTGAACTACATGGTCAATTTCCCACTGACCTGATAAAGGAGGATAAGGGTTTCTGCCTCTTCTCTCAAAGATTAACGCGTCACCACAAAAATGACAATGTCCAAGAGTTTTATTAAAAATATCTTTCTTTTCTGGTAATGTAAAGCGTTTAATTCTTTTCATAATATTTCCTCTAATGTTTGTAATTGAGTGTTAGTTTTTACATGTCTCAATATCTAGTGGAGTATGTTATTTCGATGCATGAAATTTTTGATTTAGATATTTCTATATACACTTTAGGTTCCGCTTGGATTAATAATTTGAGTTACCTTTCTATAGCAGTCAACTAGATCCTCGATATTCTTATCAATCTGTTTTTTTCTTGCTCTTATATTCATCAAATATTCTTTCCGAAATTTTCGAAAGACTCATCATTTTACTAATAATTCGATCTCCCCATAATTCAAAACTATCCTTTTCAACATTAAAGGATTCAATAAAATGAAATGGCCAATATGCGTTTCCATCTTTTAGACTTGATTCTTTGTCTCCAGTAATAACTTTTAACTCTTTGTAAAAATTTAAGCGGATAAAGTTCCTTAACTCTTGCGATTCCATTTTTTGGATTTCTCTACTACATTTTTTTCGTTGTACCCTAATTCCAATCCTATGAGAATATTCTGTAATCAGACGTGTTTTTTTTAATTTACTCTCAAAACTATAAGAGACACCGAAAGTTACATTATTGGATTCCCAATTTTCCTTTCTGTAAAAATTGACTCCAGCAAATTCCGCATTTTCTATTATCCATTTTTTTTCAAAAAATCTTCTGTTTAGTTCAACAATTAACCATTGAATAAAAATTTTTGAATCGTACGCAGCCTTTTTTCGAATCTGTTCAATTTTTTTTATGTTCTTGATGTAGGACGGAGTTGGTTCTTGAATTAGAGGTTTTTCTGTTTCTTTCATTGGTAAACCCATAACGTTGTTTATTAAATTAATATATTGTTTTACTATGGTTGCTGAATATTCAGCTTTGTCTCGAAAGTTTTCAGACTTAGCATTGCTCAAAATTTCTGCTAACTCGGCATAAGACATATTCACGACTCTTTCGTCACCTTTGTCTATGCTTTTTGGCCACTCTCTGCTTCGAGTCAGGTATATCAACCTACCATTTAAAGAACCTTCAGTTATACCATGATCATTTAAGTATCTCTTACACTGGTTCTCTAACTCTTTACTGTTTATCTTATTTTCGATCAAAATGATTAAAAAAGGGTCTATTTCGATTTTAATATCGACACGGCCTTGATCGGATGAATTTTCACGTGTGACTTCAACAGAGTTGGGCTGCATATCTCCAAAGTTTATTTTTTTTAATAACTCCTTCAAAAACCAATTATCGAGAAAAGGACCCGTTTCAGAAAGCAACCATGCAATAATATCTGAGTGACGGTTTTCGTTCTCATCGACTCTTAAGGCATCAAATATACTTTCATTACCAACTACAGTATTTTTGTAAACAAATAGTTTTTGTAACTCGTTAAATTGATCTATCAGTGACATTTCCATTCCATAATAATTTGAACAACGTATCTAAAATTATGATTAAATTTTCATTTTCAAAATATATTGCTTGAATAAGTTTCATCGAATAATTCAATATTTTCTTTTGACAAAACTACCTCAAGTTTCCAGACCAGTTCTATCATTAAATGATAATTCTCACTAAATTGAATCATTCATTTCTATCTTTTGGAATAATTGTATGTCTGATTTTCTAAAAAAAACAAAACGACAAATAGAGATCGCTGCTTTAACAACAGCTTATCCATGCAAGTTTTCTCCGCAAGACATGGAGGATATGTTTGATTGCAACTCGGTTACCATCCAAAGAGATTTATCAACACTGCGAAAAAGAGGAGTTGACATCCATTCCGTCCCGAATGAAGGACTCAAAATAACTTCGCCACTAAGAGACGATACAATAAAAGAATTAATTGATGATTATGTTTATGTTGGAGTTCCATCTGCGCTTTCACAAAAGAGCAACCACTTTCTTACAATGGTATTAAAAGAAAAATCATTTAGCTTTTTAGCTTTGCTGAACATGGCTTGCAGAGAAAAAAAAGAAATTGAAATAAAGTATAAAAAGACTGCCCAAAAACGGTTAACCGATAAAAGACTTCAACCGCTCCTTCTTTTCGAACGGGATAATGAATGGCGTTTACTTGCAGTAGAAGCGGATATAGTAAAACAATTCTTGCTCTCCAAAATCACCTCAATAGAATTGACAGAGAAAAACTTCACTGTTCCCGAAGAATTGAACGCACAGTTGCTGCTCGATAATTCATTTGGTGCCTGGACAAGTAATGAAAATCATAATGTCAAACTCTTATTCACCCCGCAGTGGATTTCAAGCGGGAAAATTCCATTATTGATGGAAAAGCAGACCATTGATTATCAGAAAGATGGATCAGCTATAGTTTCATTTTGTGTCAATTCACTTGAAGACGTTGCTCGCTGGATCGCGGGACGTGGGGGAGAAGTAATAGCAAAAGAACCAGAAGAATTAATTTCTTTTGTTAAAGAGATTTCCCAAAATAATATTGCAGCCCACCGCAAATAAAAGACGCATCAAAGAATTTCATTTCGGGTTCCATTCCCAACATACAATTATCATTTAATGATAGAGCTTTCACCTCTTCTCCCATCTAAATTTGTAATAGTAAAATAAATCAATAAGAAGGAGAATGTTATGGGCGAGATTGTTAGAGGTGAAACAATAAATGGCATTACAACAATTTATAAAATAGCAAACGGAAAACTTGTTAGAGGCATATTAGATAAAGACGGAACAGAAAAATTTCCTCAATTTGATTTTCTTGGATTCTTCTCTTGCGATCTTGCTCAGGTGGAATTATCGGGTAGATGCGGTTATGTAGATCGCTCTTTGGAATGGGTGATACCTGCGCAATATAATATTTGCGATGATTTTTCTGAAGGACTGGCTTTTGTTCAAAAAGGAAATTCATCTATTCTTATTGACACAGTGGAAAGAGAAATTGCTAAGTGGGATGAAGCTTTTGTTACTGGGAAGTTTAGTGATGGTCTTGCAAGCGTTTCTAAAATGACTGGCGACGGAGAAAGAAGATTAGTCGCATACGTTAATACAAACGGAGAATTTGTAATTCCCTTCGGTGAAGAATTGATCATCGAACATCCTTATGATTTATTAGATGAAAATGATGAATATTCGGAAGGGTTGATTCGAAGAAAGTTCAAAGGTAACTACGGATTTATTGATAAAGAACTTAATGTAGTAATTCCAGTGACATATGAATGGGCATCGCGATTTTCATTTGGGTTTGCAGCAGCAAGGAAAAATGGAAATTATGGCTTTATTGACCACAGGGGTCAAGTTGTTATACCATTCATATATGATGAAGCAAATCATTTTATCGGAATTTATGCATCGGTTAAAAAAGACAGACATTGGTTCTTCATTGACTCAAAAGGCAAAACCGTTCCCAATAAATCATACGACAGAATAAATCAGATAAGTCATAATCATTGGGCTGTTCATTCAAGAGGACAAATAGAAATTCTGGTTTTCAGTTTGGATCCTATCATCCGAGGTAACTTCTCGAATGTAAAATCATATAGTGAAGGAATCGTTCATTTTGAAACCTTACTGGAAGAAGGTGTCGCAGATTGCTTTGGTAATCAGCTAACCGTGCTTAAAAACTCACTAACTATGAGTAATTAAATAATGGAATCACCAGAAGAAATATTGAATTTATTAAACAAGGACTGTACATTGCTCGGGTACTATATTGAAAATGAACTTTTTGAGATTAGACAAAGGAGGCTTGAATACGTTACGGTAGATATAATACGTTGGCAGATACATCAGTTTATCTCTTACCGCCTGAAAATAAAGCTGAGTTACGAAGCGTATCAACAACTTGAACACCAACTAATGGTAAAACTGATAAAATACTTTGATGGGAAATTAGGATGGAAAGTTAACTGCTTATCAAGGCATGAAGTTATGGATTATCTCAAGTACATAGGAGATAGACCAAGTTTAGATGAGTCGGAAGAGACAATAGCATTTTTCCGAAATTTCATTGCTGAATTTTTCGTTGGATTTGAAAAAGATTTTTATGGAGACGGGACTAATATTGAACGCTATTATTTAATGGGATGGGTAGGAGGAATAAATAGAACTGAGTTCACGAAGTATATTCAAAAACACTTTAAGGATAATTGTCTAACCGATTCAGAGGAGTTAAATATCCTTACAGATAAATTAGAGTACTTTGTTTACCACAGCGGCTTGCCAAGAATTGTCCTAGAACGGCAAACCTCAAATACTTCCGACTATGATTGCAATAGCTATGAAGGTTTTATCAATGAATCTGGATCTTACTTTGTCATCAGTGATCCACCAAACCGTGACATAGGATTTACTTATTCTGAACTTGAAGTTGTGAAGTTTCTGATAGGATATTTTGCAAAACAAAATGCACTGCAACAATCTATAGATCCCGAGTCGATCCATAACGTTATCAAAGATAATTGGATGCTCTTCGAAGGGACATACAGTCTCGTATTAGAAAAGTATTTATTAAAGAAAAAGTTGATGAAAAAAATTCTGAAGACGGTAAGATATTATTTTGACTAAGACATTAACCATGAGATAACTACTATGAATTTTACAGCAATAGATTTTGAAACTGCAAATTATTACAGCGACAGTGCATGTGCGGTCGGTTTGGTTAAAGTAAAAGATGGCGAGATAGTGGAAACAAAAAGACTGCTGATCAGACCGCCTTCAAAATGGTTTTACTTCACTTATGTTCACAACATTACGTGGGATGACGTAAAAAATGAACCGGCATTTGATGAGGTCTGGTCAGAAATAAATAAGTTTTTTAGAGGAGTGGACTTTCTTGTTGCTCATAATGCTTCATTTGATAAAGGAGTACTTGAAGCGTGTTGTAAAAAATATTCGATTGATATTCCAAAGAAGAAATTTAAGTGTACGGTTCAATTGGCGCGCACCACTTGGGAGATATTTCCAACAAAACTCCCAAATGTATGTGAATATCTTGGGATAGAATTAGACCATCACGAACCATTATCGGATGCACTAGCGTGTGCTCAAATAGCTATTCGAGCGATGGAAAGAGAAGCAAGAAGAAAAGCCGTTGCATAGAAGTAATATAATGATTGGATTTTTTGATAAGAAACATCAACGCCTATAGGCATAATTAAAATTTCCCAAACAAAAATTTTGAAACTGAAAATAGGTTACGAATATAATCAAGCTTGCGAATCTAGGGTCCCATCTTAGTACGGGGTGGGTTTACGAAGAGCGGCTAAAACGAGGTTGGAGTTAGAATGACTCACGAATTATGCCCCCTTTTCAATTTCAACCAAAGCGTGCTTGAAATTTTTTACAATTACAAACGAGAAGCCTCACATTTCTCTTTACGTTAAGTCATGAAGAGTATGAGATAAATTATTTGGGAATAGAATTAAATTGCTTAGTTTTGCTCTACAATAAAACAGAAAGAATTTTATCGGTTACTAAGTTCTTAAATAATAATTAATACGTAGCGTTTGCTATGTTCTTACATGAAAACTGGTAATTTTTAACAATCAAGAACAAGCATAGAAGGCTGCGTCCAGAATGGACGCGCTTTCTTATGTCTTTGATTGTAGGCATACCAGTGCCTCGTGTAAGGATGTAACGGAAGTTGCGTCCTTTTTTTGTTTTAAACAGTACGGAGGTTCATAATGAAAAAGTTTTCTGTTCTAATTATTCTTCTAATTCTTTTCAATACAATTTTTCTGTCGGGACAAACAACCCGCAACGTACCAGCACAATATGCCACAATACAAGCAGGCTTGAATGCGGCACAAAGCGGTGATACTGTTCTTGTGCAACCTGGCACTTATAAAGAAAATATTGTTTGGCCTAATGTTAATGGGATAAAATTAGTTGCAGCGCAAAACAGCGAGAATACAATTATTGATGGGAATATGGTCTCTTCTTGTATTACAATGATATCTGATGGTTCAATTGATTCCAACACTTTAATTTCAAATTTTTCTATTATTAATGGAGGAAATGTTAATGCTGGAGGAGGATTAGTGCTTATATCTGCGGGACCCAAAATAATGGGATGTAGAATATCATATAATAACTCGACACAAAAAGGTGGTGGCATATATCTAAAGGGAGGGAAACCAATAATTGAGTCTTGCATTATTTCAGAAAATACAGCTCAATATGGAGGGGGTATATTTGCCGCAGAACCAGGAACAGAAATTCGAATAAATGCCTCTTCAATCAGTCAAAATATCGTTCAAGTTAGCGGTGGTGGATTATATCTTTATCTTTATAACACTGTATCAATAACAAATTCCTTTATTGATAAAAACACAGCATCTGAGGGCGGCGGTGTTTATACTGATAATAGTGGGTATCTCAATGTTACGAATTCAAGCATTTCATTTAATATTGCAAATTCACGTGGAGGAGCTAAGTATGGAATGACCACTGGGTATTTTAAACATGTTAAGTTTATCGGTAATAGGGGGCATGAAAGGGGTTTAGGTGATTTTGGGGCGGATACATTGAAGAATTGTACCATAGCCAATAATAGCACAACTGGTAATTCACCAAACAGTGAGTTGATATCAATTCCGATGGGATGTTTTATTGAGAATAGTCAAATAGTATCTAATTCGACAACTTCGAATCAATTAATTATGGTTTTAGGTAATAATAATCCGACAATTTTTAAGAACGTAACATTTTTTAATAATAGAAATTCTCAACTTAATTCGACATTTATTAGAAGTTGGAATGATCCAATAAGCATGAGTATTACCAATTCGAATTTTCAGGGAAATGGGAAAGCCATAGTAAATGATATTAATTATGTTATTACAAATGCATCAAACAATTGGTGGGGCATTTCATCGGGCCCCTACCATCCTTCTCAAAATCCTACTGGTTTAGGAGATAGCGTCAATATGTTTGTAAATGTTACTCCATGGTTAACAATACCAGACACCACAGCCCCTCCTATTCCAGCGCAGAATGTTAAGATAAGTTCATCTGGAAAAGATTATATTTCGCTTACATGGGATACAAGTCTCATAAGTGATCTCAAAGGCTACAAGATTTATTACGATACCGATTCATCAAGTTATCCTTACAGTAATAGTATAGATGTGGAAAATGTTACTACTTATAAAATTACAGGACTTGGAACAGGGCAAAAATACTACATAGCCGTCGTCGTTTATGATTTAGGAGGAAATGAAAGTTGGTATTCTAACGAAGTATCAGCCACTACAGTTCCCCCACTCCTTGCTGTTACATCATCGGCAATCTTTCTAAATAGTGTTTTGGGGGATTCTTCGAGCATTATCCTTCCGATTATTTCGGCTTCAAGTTCTGCTCTTACATTGTCATCAGTTGCAAATAATTTATCCAATTTCAGCCACGGAATTACTGTCCCAACAATAGTAAATGGTAATGATACACTGAAATTAAAAATTACATTCAAGCCAAGTATTTTAGGAACCGTAACCGACACATTAAAGATTACTTCGGACGGCGGTAATGCCTCTGTTGTCTTAACTGGCACATCACCCTATCCAGTACTTGTTTCAAGTTCGTCATCACTTTCATACGGAACTGTTGCACGTAACAGCACGAAGCAGTTGGGAATAACGATTTCTAATACTTCGATTAACAAACTGACAGTTGATTCGATCTATACAAAGACATCGATTTTTACAGTTGATAAAAACAATGGAAGTGTAGGAACAGACACGTTATCATTAAACATAACGTTCACTCCAACAACCGTTGGTGCATTTACCGATACGTTGTATTTACGGAACAACTCAGAGACTGCACTAGTAAAAATACCTTTGGGTGGAATAACTCCAAGTTCACAAATAGTTTCAGCGGTAAATTTTGTTTCTTTTAACTTTATAGTTCTAAAAGATTCTGCTGTTAGTAATTTAATAATTCGAAATACGTCAATTACCTTAGCACAGATTAGTAAAGTAACCGTTGGTAGTTACTTTAGAATTATGAACGATTCCTTAAAAGTAGTTTCTGGGAAAGACAGCGTTATTCTAACGTTAGTTTACAAACCTCTTGCATACGGTACCCATTCTGACACTGTAAAAATAGAATCAGATGGAGGTAATCTAAATATTCCAGTTGAAGGGTCTTCTCCATACCCCGAAATACTAATTCCACAATCCCAGATTGCGTTGGGCAGCATTGGTGTTTTTGATAGCTTAAAGTTACAACTGTATATTAAAAATAAATCAATTAACCAACTGAATATTGATTCTGTTTATACAAACACAGTTTCTTTTACTGCTGTATTGCAAAAAAGTAATGTCACACAAATTGATTCTTCCCAACTAATCATAAGTTTTTCTACTGCAAAATATGGTAGTCTGGCTGATACTGTATATTTCAAAAGCAATGCTCAAGTTCCGCTGTACAAATTACCTTTATCGGCATTTGTCCCATATCCATATTTATCGGTGAATAAAACATTGATAGACTTTGGAGCAGTGTTAAAAGATTCACTAAAACAGTTGACCGTTACCTTGAAGGATACATCAATAAGCAGATTATCTATAGATTCAATTTTAACAAAAACAAAATATTTTACTGCGACGCTGACTGGAACGAATAAAATATTAACGAAAAAAGATTCAGCAATCGTTTTAGTTGAATTCAAACCAGATACGATAAAACAATTTGTAGATACGCTTTATATTTATAATTCGTCTCAAGTTAATCCGTTTAAGATTGCACTTTCAGCCAACGGTATTATATCTGGAATAAATGCGGATGCTGGTTTGATTCCTGACCATTACTCATTAAGCCAAAATTTCCCTAATCCTTTTAACCCTTCAACTGTTATAAGATACGCATTACCGTTTGATTCAAAAGTATTGATAAAAATTTATAACATATTAGGGCAGGATGTTAAGCTGTTGAAAGATGAAATTATTTCTGCTGGAAATCATGAGGTGCAGTTTAATTCTTCGAGCCTTTCAAGCGGTGTCTATTTCTATCGGCTTAGTGCGGAATCGGTTGATGGAAAACAAAATTATCAAAGCGTTAAAAAAATGTTGTTGTTAAAATAAGCCTGATCCCTTCTGCAATTTTAACCTCCGCAGTTTTAGAAACTGCGGAGGTTTGTAATAAATAATTGTTTGAACAGGTGGAATAAACAAACCGTTCGATGGAGCTAAAATAATTGTTCTCTCTAAAATGCTACAAACAGTAAGCTCCTACGGAGCTAAAAAGTAGAAAATGTTTTTTGATTGTTGTTCACCAATTAGTTACTTTCAAATATGAAAAACCGAATGAAAAAAATAACCACATTTGAAGAACATTTAGATAAGCAATACGGTAAAAAAGGAGATGAACTTAGAGATAAGTTCGAAGCTAACTCTATTGCTTTTCGTTTGGGAGAAATGCTTAAAGAAGAAAGCGCGAAATTAAAATCTATTTCTTAAACGATTTCTTCAGACAATAAACAACTAATTCAAATTCTCTTTATATTTAGCCAAAGAAAATCTGAGAAACGAACAAACACTACAATCATATGTTATCAAGTGAAACAATCAGCGGAATTAAAAGGAGGATACTTTCCAAATATCCATCTGAGAAGATTATTCTCTTTGGTTCGCAAGCAACAGGGAAAGCCGATACGAAAAGCGATATT
>Ga0100390_10005101_pt1 | contig 11284 bp, 10 predicted proteins | sample CryGeymeta201514_FD_81540 | JGI IMG/M metagenome (GOLD analysis project Ga0100390, IMG submission 81540) | Groundwater microbial communities from Crystal Geyser aquifers in Utah, USA - Crystal Geyser metaG 2015-14 | ecosystem: Environmental > Aquatic > Deep subsurface > Groundwater | place... | reverse complement strand
GCCGAAATCGGACGGCAGTTCCAAAGAGTCCCTGCTGGCGGGCGTTGAAGTTGAGGTTCTTTCAGGTCGGTAGGGCATCCGCATCTTATGCCACTTTTGCTTGTCTTGTACAAGTTACAATTGAGTGACAAAAGTTACAATTGGAAGGAGTAATTCCTATGCATCTTAAAATCAGCAACTTATGACTTTAATTAATTGTTGAAAACTCCGTTCGTGAGCGGATGAATGCGGGATTCGACACCAGCCAATTCCATTAAATCTCAGCCAATTGCCTCAATTGTGCCTCAACTGAAAGGGTTAGTCGAATCGACGTGACTCGCACTCTCCGAACTGTTTTGCTCTATTCACAAACTTGTTACCAATGGCGTTATTCATTCTAAGCTACGACCTCCGCAATCAGCGGAACTATCAGGCTTTGTATGACGAGCTTGAATCGTTTGGCGCAGTCAGAGTCTTGGAATCCTGCTGGTGCTTCAACCGCATTAACACCACCACCGCCGGACTCCGGGATCATTTTTCCCAGTTCATCGATTCAGACGATGGGCTTTTTGTATCCGAAGTCTCCTCTTGGGCTTCAAGGAAAACCGACGGAACTCCCAAGGATCTCTGACAAATCTCAACCCTATAAAATTATGGCTGGTAAATTCGAAATCAAGAAAACCGCTTCTGGTCAATTTATGTTCAATCTCAAAGCTGGAAACGGCGAGATTATCCTTACCAGTGAGCAATACGTTTCCAAGGCTGGAGCCTCGAACGGGATCGCTTCTGTCCGGACGAACTCGCAAATTGATTCTCGATTTGAAGAGCGAACTTCGACTGGCGGTTCCCCCTATTTCGTTCTGAAAGCTTCCAATGGAGAAATCATTGGAAGGAGCGAAATGTATTCCTCGACCTCCGCGATGAAGAACGGCATAGGGTCCGTGAAATCGAATGCTCCATCGGCCACAGTCTCCGACCTCACCTAAATCGCAAATAAGTATCTAATAATAAGCAACTTAGACATAGGATTCTCTGCTCACTCTGGTAGATTCAGAGTGAGATGGAAATCAAACGACACTACCGGCCCGATAGGGTCAAAAAGTATGAAGCGCGGTGGTATGTGGAAGGGCGGCTGAAGTGCCGTTTCTTCGCCACCGAAACAGAACGCGAGCGGTTCATTGAGGACTTTCAGGAACAGCTCGCTGTAAATGGGACAGGGATCCTCAACGGGTTTGATCCCGGACAAATGCGCCGCTGGCAGGAGGCCACAAGGCTCGCACCGGATGCTGACCCGGTCGCGGTCATGCGGTTCTGGCTCGCTCACAATCGCCCGGTCCTGACGCCGAAGCGGTTCTCGGAAGCGAATCCGGCCTATCTCCGCTACCTAGAGGCGATGCAGCGGGACCTGAGCTACCGGAAGCACGTCGAGTCGCAACTGCGGGATTTCGCCGAGGCGATGGAAGATCGGTCCGTCCACGAGGTCACCCATCCGCAAGCCGCCGAATACATCCTTGATCTGCCCTACGCCCCGGTGACGAAGCGCCACCACAAGCGAACTATCGCCGGAGCCTATGCTTGGTGGATCGAGCAAGGCTGGGCGGTTGATAACCCGGCCAAGAAAGTGCGGACGCCCGATGTCGTCACGCCTGAACCGGAAATCCTCAAGGTCGATGAGATGGAGCGCATCTTCCGGGCGAATGAAAAGGTCGATCCGGAGGTCTGCGGGCTGCTCGCTCTTGGGGCCTTCGCCGGGATGCGGTCCTCCGCCATCTCGAAAGTTGATTACCACGAGATCGACTTCGCCCAGCGCGGCATCCACACGCCCGCCGAGAAAACGAAGAAGCGCCGTCGCCAGTGGATTGAGGGCCTCCCCGAAAACTTATGGGCCTGGCTGGAACGCACCCCGCGGGAGGCTTTCGAGATGTCGCACCGCCAGTTCATGCACCGCCGGAGCGAAGCCCTGAAACGAGCCGGTCTGCTCATCGAGGCCGACGACATCGCCTACGCGAACCGCAAGCGCGAGGAGAAGGGTCTGGCCCGGGTGAACTGGAAGCCGAAATGCCCGCCCAGGAACTTCCTCCGGCACAGCTTCGTCACCTACCATGTCGCCCTCTACCGGGACGCCGGAAAGACCGCCCTGCTGGTCAGCCACCGCAACCAGCAAATCCTCTTCCAGCACTACCTTGGGATCGCAACGAAGGAACAGGCGGAACGCTATTTCGCCATAAACCCCAATATGTAGATATTTTAGACCCGGAAAGCACTACATATAGTGCTTAGTGATTGACAAGCACTCTTCATTCCTTTTTGCTGTTCCCCAGAAAGGAGGTGAGAACATGTCGAAGAAAGTTATGAAGCCAGGGAACATAGCGAAGGATTCAGGGCAATATGGGATACTGGGACCGCGAGGTGCTGATACAGGAAAGGAGAGAACCGTTGTGAAGGGTGAACCCCTTCCACCAACCCCTAAAGCCGGCCAAGGCTACGTGCTGAAGGACAAGACCAAGCATTGAGCAGGTGGAGAATCCTTTTCCCGAGGCCAGCGATATTCGCTGGCCTTTTTTCTGTCTCAACTTTGTATTAATTGAATGCGCGTAATCCCTCACTATCAGCCGAATCGGAAGAGCCCTTGGGAGGCCCGCTGGTATGTGGACCGGAAGCTGAAATCCCGCTTCTTCAAGACCGAGAAAGAGCGCGACCAGTTCATCCGAAAGTTCTCCAAAGAGGTCAACGCGCACGGCGAGGAGGTCTTCAAGTTCGACAAGGATCAGGTCCGGGAATGGCAGCGGGCAAGCATGATCTTGCCGCACGTCTCCCCGATGGAGCTGGTCGATTTCTGGCTGGAGCACCACGACGACATCGAGGCGGTGAAGCTTTCCGAGGGCTTTGGTGCCTACCTGCAATCGCTGGAAAAGTCCGGGCTAGACCCTGCCTATCGGCGACACGCCAAACTGGCCTTCGAGCGCTTCCAACGCTTCTGCGGCGACATCGCTCTCCGTGACGTCACTTCCGAGCAGATCGCTGAGTTCATCCACGCCCGCCCGTATTCCGACCAAACGAAGAACCACACCCGCAGCTTCCTGATCTCCGCCTTCAAGTGGTTCAGGAAGAGCAAGTGGGGGAAAGAGAATCCGGTCGAGCCCATCCCGCCGATCAAAGTCACCCGCCAGGAGCCGGGCATCTTGACCGTCGCGGAAACCGAAGCCCTCTTTCGGGCGAACGAACACGAAGACCCGGAAATCTGTGGCCTGTTGGCCCTTGGAGCCTTCGGCGGCATGCGCGCCTCTGCTATCGAGCGGCTCTCCCACGGCGAGATCAAACTCGACGAGTGGGCCATCCTCACCCCCGCCGAAAAGACCAAGAAGCGTCGCCGGAACTACATCGAAGGCCTGCCCGAAAACCTCTGGCTCTGGCTGGAGCGCACGCCTGCAGCCGCCTTCAAGTTGACGCCCCGGCAAATCGCCAAGCGCCGGGAAAAAGCCTTCCAACGAGCCGGGTTGCTCGTCACGAAGGCTGAGGCAAAAAAGACAGGGGCGAAGCCCAAAGCGCCGCCGAAGAACTGCCTGCGCCATAGCTTCGCGACTTACCATGTCGCCCTACACCGTGACCCCGGCAATACCGCACTCCTGATCTCCCACAAGAACCAGAACGTTCTTTACGAGCACTACCTGGGCGTGGCCTCGAAGAAGGATGCTGAACGGTATTTTGGGATCGTGCCGTCTTGACCAGACCTGAGATTTTGAAGATGCTCTACTCGGACTGGAAAAGTTCGGTCGGCATTGAGCTTCTGGAAAATTCCGGAGGCTCTTTGTTTTTCGGCTGTCGCTATTTCTTTCTCCTGCGTTGAATGGCCTGACTAAGTCGCTGGAGTTGGATCGGGCCCAACTGAGTCAACGAAGTCAGTGCAGCTTTCCGATTCAAAAACTCCCTTGCAAAGGCGTAGAGTTCCTCATCGCTCCATCCGAGACTCCGGGCACCTGCTTTGATCGAAGTGTAGTGATCACGCTTGAATAGCTCAGGATTGCTGCGGCGAACCTTTCCCATGTTCATTCCCCGAACCTGCTTGAACCAAGCAACAACCTCAGAGAATCGTTCCTGCGGAATCAATCGGTAGGAGGTCACCTTGAATTTGTTTTTCAGCCTTTGTTGCGCTTGGCCAAATGCCGGCTTCCCGTCAGCTCCGGTTAGCCGATGAGCCAATTCCTCGATCATCCTCTGAACCTCTGCCGCCTGTTCCTCAGTAATGTGCCTTTCGTCGGGCACGACTTCATTTCGGACAGTTACCTTCTTTGCGATATTCACGTTGCCGCCTGCCTGGATGACGTCCCTGGCTTTTCCGACACTTTGGTTTACGGACGCCGTTGTCTTTTTTGCCGCCGCCCGCTTACGAGTGGTGGGCTTTTTAAAATGAATGACGCCTTTGAGAAAGCGAGCCCGGCGGTCATTGGCATCTCCAGACCACGAATCGACTACGGAAACTGCTCCAGTGACTTCTGTTTCCTCGGGACGGTCAAGGGCGACGAGAAAGAATTCACCATTCTTGGCTCGCGGGTCTTGTGGAACGATTCCTTCCCAGGTTCGGAGACTGACCCGAATCGGTTGAAAAAAGTTCGTTATGCCTACGATTACTGCCTTGGCTCGCTCAAAACCGTCCTTCAAACGGACGGGGAAATCAAGCATCTGGGCGGCATCGAAGCTGAGAATAACTGATGTTTTCCCGCTTCCATCAATCCAATCGCCGAGAATCTCAAGCTGTTCCCGGCATTCTTCATCTCCCACTATCGCGTAATCCAGTTTTTCCATAGGTTTCGTCAGGGTTTGAGTTGTTTTCGAATCGCCCCGAGGTCGTTCCCATTCGGCATGACGAACAAGCATCGACCGTCGCTTTTTTCTGCCCAGAGTTCCCCGATCCGCCGTTTTTCTTTGCTGTCGTCGTTGCTCCAGCGGTCACCGCCCTTGTATTCGACGACGAGAAGACGACCATCTTTGAGTCGAGCGACGAAATCCGGGAAAAACCGATCTGTCGAGGTCGGAAGCCAAAAGGCGCCTGGCTTGCGCTCCAAATTTCGGACCCAGAATTCGACCTCGTCCATTGCGTCAATGAAGGCCGCACATTCGAACTCCTCTCCTTCACCTTTCAGATCGCCGACTTGGGGATAATAGTGCTTCTGAAAATAGCTGCTCTTCGGGCAGACGCTATTGCAGGGGTAACGATCCGGATCAAAACGAAAGACCTCTTCTCCTGATACCAGAATCCGCCCTTCTTTCTCTTCGAATAATACCTCTTGGAAAGCGAGTGCATGGGCGGCCTCGCGGCAACTCTTGAAAAGCTCAGCTACCGCTCTAGAAAGAGAGTGTCGCTCTCGGACCAAGCTTGCCAGGGAAATACTTCGACTGGATTGCAGATGCTCGACTACCTTCCCGATAAATAGCAACGCATCATCTGGAGCGATGTCAGGATGCGGGATGGACCTGTCGATCCACGACACAAGCTGAGCCTCAGTCCAATTTTCGACGGAGGTAATCAACTTCAGTTCTTGTTCAAGACTTTGGAGAAACTCCACACGAAGCTTTCCTTGATCGTCCACCGAAAGCTGGCCGTAGCGCGAGCCGTCTTCATGTGCCTGCCAATCGTCAAGCTTGGCTTCGTCGAGGAAGTGAGCCAGCCTCCAACCCCTGTCTGATAGAAGCGTCTCTTCAAAAAGCTCAACCTGCCCGTCGATCTCTACCGTGAGCCGAGGGACCCCGAAGAAAGCACCTTTTTCAGAGGGAGTCTTCATCAACTCTACCGTTTCTGTTTCAAAGCGCTCGTATTCCTTTCGGATCGCCTCGCGGCTTTCATCCATGACAAAGGCTGATTCCAGTGCTTCGAGCTCTTCCTTGTCCAAGGTGTCGGTGAACGTGATCGACGAATGCTCCTCGTCGATCTCAACCTTGTCGCGGATGGATTCGGGGAGACTCTCCCGCGACGGTAATTCGGTCGATTTGAATGAGCGGGGGGCCGGCTTCCGCTTTGCCAGCGGCAAGTCTTGCTGAGTCGCGGTCGAACGGGTAATCAATTCCCGCGCTTCCAAACGGTTGCAACCACTCTCAACCAAGCAAGCCTCCAGTGCGGCCGCAGCATTCGCAAAGTTGGTTGAAGTCGCAAAGGAATAAGCTCGATTGAGGGACTGGACCGATTTGCGCCGGGCATAGGGCATCCGAAGCACTCGACCAAGCAATTGCTCAACTGCGGTCTGAGCGCGGAGTTCTCCCACCGAACAGAGGATGTAGGCGAAAGGACAGTCCCAGCCCTCCTTGAGGGCATCCACAGTGATAACAAATCGAACTTTGCAATCGTCAGCCATCAGGTCCTGCCCGGTTGCTTCCCGCAGCGTTCCGGTTTCTACAGCGATTTGCTCCTCCGGCACGTTGCATTGTTTCAAGAGGTGCTCTTTGACGACCTCAAAGGTAATCGGACTGGTTCCCCGCCGAGATTCGGCCTTGATCAACATGATCGGACGGATGACCTCCGCGGATTTCCGCCGTTCATTTTTGGCGTCGGAATCCAGCTGGTCGAGCTGGGCGATAGCGTGGGCAAGAAGAACCTGCCAGTTCGCATGCGTCTCCAGGCGGACCGGAAGCTTGATCATGTCCTCGGCCTCCAACTCCTTTGCGCTGACATGATGCAGCACGTTTGATGCGAACTGCTCCTCACCTTCATTGGAAAGAGAAGGTGTTGCGGTCAGTTCAATGATCGCCGACGGTCGGAATTTTGCCAGCGTTTTGAATGAAAGCGAGGTGCGAGCGTTGTGCGCTTCATCCACGATGACGACAGGACGCCGAATCCGCAGCACGTTGGAGAGAGAATAGGGAAAAGAGCCGTCCTCCCGCTTTTCGATGCCTTCGAGGGTCACCCGGTCCAGTCCACTGAAGTGGTGCTGGAGAGCACCGGAGGATTCATAAACCTTCCGACCTGTCTCATCCTCGATGCGAAAGCTCTGGAGTGTCGCCACAATGATCACCGTCGAGCCGTCAAGGACCGGGCGTTGCAGGTAGAGCGCCTCGGTCGCGTCGCAGACCGTCACCTCCCCGAGCTGGGATTCCAGCGCAATCCGGTAAGGATGAGCGCGGTTGCGGAGGGCATCCAGCGTTTGCTCGCGGATCGCATTGGATGGCACCAACCACAGGACGACCGAATTCTCCTTCTGCAATAGCTCGCGGTTCGCCACCGGAATCGAGTGACAGGCGAGCAAGGTCTTTCCTCCACCGGTTGGCAGGCGAAGGCAGACATACGGTAGGCCAACCAGCCCCGGCACTTCGGTGTAGGACCGGGGTTCCTCTTCGCGGTCGGTGATGAGATAGTGAAAAGCCTTGCGAGCATCACCCACTTCGACGACGCGACGGAAATAATCCGCCAGAACATCCAGCGATTCCTTTTGGTAGTGTTTGAGTGTCAGTGCCATGGCTTCAATGGGTCGGGATCGCGTAGGGGATTTGCTTGAACGTGACTTGGTGCTTGTCGAGTAGTTCCTGGCCGAGTTGGCAGGCGGTTCCATAGATTACCTTCGGCCCGTCGAATGAGGGAAGGTCTTGAAGCACTTTGCGCGTCAGGCGATTGCCGCCCTGAGCGGATTTGTCTTTCAAGATCCCGTTGTAAAGGAGATAGACTGCCCGTCCGTGGGCCGAGCCGATCAGCGGCGTATCGAAGGCCAGCTCGGCTCGAAGCGGAGAGCCCGTTTCGGTAAAAAAAACATGGCGGGCGAGTTCAGGGAAAGTCACCGATTCATTGATGCGTCCAGACTCGTCGTAAACGGGCTGGGAGAGTTGGGAGTATGTAAAACCACCACCGATGCCTGGGATAGCTCTGCCCTTGGTATCCGTGTAGCCATCCGAGACTCTTCGACAACGTTCCGCAGTGACCTCTCTTGCGATTTTGGAGTCGATTTCAACCAAAACAAATCTCCGTGGTTCTTCGTCCGCATTGGAATTGTTGAGACGAAAAACCGTATGGCCGGTTGTCCCGGAGCCTGCAAAAGAATCCAAAACAATGTCACCCGGTGAAGTGGCGATTTGCAGCACACGCTCAATGAGTCGAACTGGTTTGGGCGTATCAAAAGCAGTTTGAGAACCAAAAATTGCTTGGACGTCTTTTCGCGCCTCATCCGTGTGTCCGGTTTCTTCGTGTGGCCACCATGTCCAAGGAACTAAACCTTCAACCTCACTGAGGTAGCGGATAATTGAAGGTTGAGAATCTCCTTTTTTACCAAAGTAAATTCGGTTTTCGGCTAACAGTTTTTCAAATTCTGGTTGGATCGTAGACCAACAACGTCCTTCAGGTGGAGTTACGGTTTTCCCGCTTGGCGTCTTGATTTCATACATTTGGTTTGGTCGCCAACCCTGCGCTGTCATTGGGATTCCACGCCACCGTCCCCGAGGGTCGTTATTTGGATTCTTATAGACCTTGGCTTGATGTTCATTCAAAGGAACCCTATTTCGCGTTCCTTTAAACTTCTCCGGGTTCATTGCGTAAACGAGAACATAATCATGCGCGTCCCCGATAGAACCCCGATTTTCCCGGCTGTATCGCTTTTGCCATACATTGCAGGCAACAAATCGTTGACGACCGAAAACCTCATCCATCAGCGGTCGCAAGAGGCCGATTTCGGAATCGTCCATCGAAATCCAGATTGAACCATCTTCTCGTAAGAAATTCTTCAGCAAAGCCAATCTGGGATACATCATGCAGAGCCATTTGTCATGGCGGGACAGGTCCTCCGCCTCTTTGCCAACAGTTCGTCCAAGCCACTCTCTCATTTCGGGACTGTTGACGTTGTCGTTATACACCCATCCTTCGTTTCCGGTGTTATATGGCGGATCGATATAGATGCACTTCACCCTCCCGGCATAATAGGGAAGCAGGGCTTTCAGGGCCAGAAGGTTGTCTCCCTCGACAATCAGATTGCCGCTCGACGGGTCACCGCAGCTCAGCTCGGGCACTTCCTTGAGCAAGTGAAACGGGACCTCCCGATGGTGGTTCACCACCGCTTTTTTTCCTATCCAGTCGAGTGTCGGCATAATCTATCGTTCGTCTTCGAATTTAATCTCCATCTGTTTGCCGCCCGCCTTTTGGCCTTTGGAGCGGAGTTTGGTCACGCGCATCAGCCGGGGGCGGCCATCTTTGTCCTTTTGAACCCGCCCGATAACCACGATAGAGTCATTCAACCACTCCTTAGCCACGGAGTCACCCGCTTCTTTACCATAAACGCAGCGTAAGTCATTCACGCCTGCGGCCCCAATCTGGCGCAGCTCGAAACGCTTTTTATCAAGGTCCATCTCCCGAACAAGACCCTCGATCTCCATTTCCTCATCAGTGTAAACGGGTTTCGCGATGAATTGATTCAAGGTCTTTCGTGATTCGGTGGTCAGAGGTTTCTCCATTTCGTCCGGCTTGTCGCCCCGACCATAGATGCGCACGGCTTCGAGCCCGGACTTGCCCGAGGGCGTCAGCTCCTTAACTGCGAGAATGGCTGAGTCACGAACCTTGGGGTCAGGAATGCGGTCGCTGACCTTGGACTGAATTTCCTGCTCATTCTCCAGTTCCGACATCGTGAGCGAAACGGCCCGGATCGAATCAATCGCTTGGGCGACCGCCTGCAGGCCGGGGTCCTCGGGCCCAAGGCAATTCCCTTCCCCCGGAACGGGCAGCGTGAAACCGACGCGGAGCGCATGGTTAAGTGCCATAGAGGCGAAGCCCAAATCCATGTCATGGGCAAATGAATGGCGCTGCTTCAGTTTCTCCGTCGATTGCTCCGTGATGCCAGGGATCGAGCGCGTCACAGAACGAACCTGATTCTGAACCCGGTGAAAGGTGCTGGTCACCAGAGAAATCCTTGGGTGACTAACTGCGGTGTCCGGTCCGCGGAGTTCGAGAGAAAGGTCGGCCTCATCGAGAATTTTTACCAGCGGAAGCTCTTTCTCATACAGCTCCCGCAGCCAATCGTAGAGCTCCCTGGTCATATTGTCGGCAATGGCCGCATCTCCCCCGGCGTGTTTCTCGACCCAGGCGAAGGTTTGGGCGATCTGCTCGTGTAGATGCCGAGCTTTGCGGTCGAGGAGTTCTCGCCAGGTCTGAATTTCCGTATTGCTCATAGGTCAACAACGAGAATTCCCTTTCGAGCGTCTGAGGGACTACCGAAGCGGCTGGCATCCTTCACCTTGATGTTTTGAAACCAGTCGAAATAATCGCGGTCTATCGGCGGATTCGTGGCGAAGCAGGTTCGCACGAAATAATCCTCGTAGAGTTCCCGCTTAACCTGGGGGTCCGTCATCATGCGAAAGTTATCCCGATCCTCTTCCAGGAGGTCTCTCGGAACCAGCGCAACATCAATGTCCCGCACTTCGTCGTCAGCCGAGACAAAGCGCCCATCGATGATCGCCTGAACGAAAAGACCGCATTGCTGCACACGGTCGAGATAGCCAAGAAATCGCTGCCAGAGCCTTTCCCGAACCGGGCCGACTCCAAATAGCCTTGAGCCTCTTCAAGGCTGCACCTGTGGACACCTGGAGGCAAATAGCCATGCTCTGTGATGGGCGGGATTGGCATGGCTCAATGAGTCTTCAAGGGTGCTTCTTCGCTTTCCTTCGGGCCCGGACGGGTTTCCCACTGATTCTCCAGATTCTTTCTGATGACGGGATCTTCCAGAAGCCTACGGTTCTCCTCCCTGGCAACCTCACGCATCATGTCGCGCAGTTGGTCGGAGGACATGGGGAGGTCTGAAAGATAGTTCCCGTCCTCGTCGAAAAACTTCTGTGCCCGGTCGAGAACATGCCGGAGAAGCTCGCTGATTTTCTCCCCCCGCTTGTCAGCCAAGGCTGAGTAGAAGTTGTAGGTTTCCTGACCGACCCAAAAGTTCAGTCGCTGCTCTAGTCCTATCTTTTTACGAGGCATAGCGCAACTCTTGCCCCAAATTGCGACGATTACAAGAAAAATATTCGGTCGGGCATAGCTGAAAATCAATAGTTTACATAACTTGCGCGAAATGTCGCAAAAAACCGCTTGCCAATTCTGCGATTTATTGCGATTTTCCGCGCATGGAACGAATGCAGGCACGGATCAACACTTATGTCCCCGAAAAGCTCAAGAGCCGCCTTGATCGGCTCGCCGATGCGTCGGGACTCAAATCATCCGATCTCGTCCGTCGGTTCTTCGCGATTTTTAGTGGTTCAAATTTAAAAAAGAGCGGCTAAATAATAGTCGTATGAATGTAGAATCATTGTTTCACGATTTGTTAGGATTGGGCACGGATTGGCGTGTGAAAGAGTT
>Ga0100390_10005088_pt1 | contig 11300 bp, 7 predicted proteins | sample CryGeymeta201514_FD_81540 | JGI IMG/M metagenome (GOLD analysis project Ga0100390, IMG submission 81540) | Groundwater microbial communities from Crystal Geyser aquifers in Utah, USA - Crystal Geyser metaG 2015-14 | ecosystem: Environmental > Aquatic > Deep subsurface > Groundwater | place: USA... | reverse complement strand
TCCGCAACTATGGCGATTGGCGTGTCACAAGACCCACCAGGTGTTGGCGCCAGTGTCAAAGAGAAGTGCGGCTCCAGACCAATTTCAGTTGCTTGGGTGGGTCGGCTTCCTCTAACAAGAATAAAGTACACCCTGTCTTTTTCTGCAAACCAGTTGACAAGACTTTGCTGGCCACAAAAGTCGTCATTCTCTATAACGCATTGGAGGGGTTCCATACAATTTGGATCACTTCTAGCACTGAGGTAGATCTCAATCTGAGTATCAAGCTGAAAGCTTTCAAAGAAGAAGGAACAAGTATGGGCCGTCATTGTTGATCCATTGCCAATCAGTGAAAACCACGCGTTTCCCTGTACATTGTTTCTCTGAGTCCTGCACGTTTGTAAAGCACTGCTGTCAAAGTCCAACTTGGGAGCTATCCCCTGGACATATGCCCCGTTTCCTGGAAGCGGCTCGGAAAAGGTCAATGCAGGGCATTTGTCCTGTACCAGAGGTTCTCCTGGCTGAACCTCGAGAACTGCTTGCGAGGACGTAGAAGATGCTAATTGTGTCGGAACGAGAAACATGCCTTCATCTGAAAGTTGATCAAAGATAGCAACATCAGTAGGAGATCCAGTGAATTCATTTTCTTCTTGTATGAGCGAACTGACTGTATCCTTAGAAGGTCCTTGCGTGAACGGTGATGGTGCTGGTGAGAATGTTGATGAGGGTGTACTTGAAGTGACCACTGAAACTTCGGAGAATGCAACCGGAAGTGACACTGTTGATGTAACTGGAAATGCGATAGATGGGCTCGTAGAAAATGAAACAGTCTCTTCTAGGACAGATACCTCCATCGCCTCGGCTTCTTTGATAAGTGTAGGGATCTCACTTGAGACGTACTGATACTGATCTGGCGATGCCGCTGGGGCGGATGTGGTACCAGAGATGATGGACAGAGTTGTCTCATTGGTTGTAGAATAACTTGAACTAGGTGACTGCGTCAGAGTTTGGGAATATTGTGCTGTGGGTGCTACGGATGGTTGGAGCGAAGCATTTTGGGTTGGTTGCGGGCTTGCCTCGTCGTAGTTTACAATGAATGGATACATAGAGGGCTCTGACGTTGGGACTGGTCTAGACAATGATGTTGGAACTTCACAAATGGTCTCGAAAGGACCACAGACATCAACTCCATCCAGCGCACGCAAGCTTCCATCGCAGCTAGTGTAAAACTCATCAGCTGTGTTGTTGCACCCCGTATTTGATGAAGCACTCATAGAACCCATTGAGAGGTCAAGAATGGCAGGACCAAACAATGGGGCTGTATTGTGGGCCACAAACGAGTCTGTAATGGACAGCATTGACGTTCGCCCGGCATAAATTGCGCCTCCCTGCATATGCAATAGATGCGGTTTGTGACAGAAAATGTGAGATCTCAAATCACTCTTACAAGCATTTACAATATTGCCTAGTCAGGCAACAGTCAGCCCATTGCTCACTCCTTCGTCGACTCCTCTTGCCATTGCGTGGTTCTCTGTGAACACAGAGTCTTGTATATTAGCTGCTCCTAATGTATACAATGCACCGCCACTATGTGCTGTATTATTGGTAAATGTTGTTTGAGACAAAAACATTTGCGATCCTTCTGCCGCGTAAATGGCGCCGCCGAGGGTAGAAGCTCGGTGACTACAGGGAAAGCGCAGTTGGGAGAGTAAGTATTCTTGTCACACAGCGCATAAGTTATAACACAATCGCTACTTAGTCGACGGAACTTACTTTTGAAAATACGAGTTGAACGCATTGACCATGCCTTGGTTGTTTACTTGAATAGCAGAGCTTGTCGATCCTCTCAGTGTGATACTATCCAGGGACAATGATGTATATTTGCCAACTTTAAAATGGATTCCTGGACAGTCGATGATGCACCCCGTTCCCGTCGCAGCGAAAGAAATATCTTCGCCTCCTGGAATTCCTGATGGCGGACCAAAACTTACAACGCTCTCGCACATGAGATAGAGGTTCGACTGTGTCTCAAACGAAAGGGTGTATCCAGATTCGTCAACTGGCGGGCAATTTTCGCCGCTGATTTCAAAAGGACAAAGCATTAGAAATCCATCAAAGGACAATTCAATGGCGTTTATCAAACTTTCCCAAGAGTTATCAGCGAGATGATCGCAAAGGAAGGCATCTACAGAGAATAAAATTGAAAGAAGCAGGAGTGAAAAGATAGAAAGTGAATGTTGAGACATCGGTCTTCTTGTCCTATCTCCTCGTCGATCAGGTTGTTGGCTGTTCGCAGTGCTCTCTCTCATGGCTTCCTGCGAAAATGTCTTCCTTCTATACTTTGGTCTAATTTGTAGCCATTCTATTTACATTCACACCGCAGTCAAAAGTCAAACGATTCCTGGTCTATGCAATCTTTCATGTGAACTACTTTACGAAAAGTGAGGCGGGTGGACATGCCACCGATGCACTTAGGAAGCGCTAGGCTCGTGCATTACGTTTGGGAAACGTCTTCATGTACTGCCTCGTTTCAGGATGAATTGATAATGTACAGAATGCCGTTTCCTACGATTCGAGGCACCTAAAAGTTAAAAGTGATGAAAATAATAGTTCCGAGTTGTTTAAGTGCAGTCTTGAAGACTAGCTAGTGTGCGATCTCAAAACACAAAAACCCGAGAAAATAAAAAAATAAAAATACACCAAAACTCGACGTGATTGACACCTGGTACAGTACGTAGTACTGGTAGACTACTAGCTAGACTAGACTACTAGCTAGTCTACCTGGTAGGCAGACTACTAGTAGTATTATTCAAAATACAATCGAAATCAAAGAGATACTACTACGGTGCAATCAATACATCTCATTGTCTATCCTCACCTGTATCCGCCTTCCTGTTCCTTGTCCATCTTTGATTATACCCGACTATATCATAGCAACAATTCCTTAACTAAGGTTTTTGAGCCTTTCTATTGATCAAGAGACACGCAAAGGAAGAGCCTAGCTAAAAGTAGCAGACGTAGCACTATCAGCAGCACCAAAAACCCAAGACCCGACGCCAACAAAAACATACAATGCCTGGAATCTCTCTCATTGGTGATAGCCGCAATGCGGCCAGAAATCGACCCACTTCTCTGCCGGCCGAAGCTCGTAGTCTTTCACGTATGCTGCGTTTGTTGAATTCGCCAGAGACGGCCGCCAATGTGCTCGAACAATCGTTAGCAACCCTCCTCCAAGTGGCATCATCGTCTCACGAAGCAGCAGCCTTGGAAAAGGCGAAAAGCCTGGTGCATCAAACCATTCACCAAATGCGTGCAGCTGGTTGGGAGAACTTGGCGGATCGGTATGCCGAGTATAATATGGCATTGGCCGTCGAGTCAGTGCTGCAGGATCCTGAATCCTTTGTGGGCAAGAAAAGTGTAGGAAATGGGACACCAAAAAAACCAAACCAATCCAAAAATAATAACGTCCCCAAAACTGTGGCCCTCTCCGAACAATCCCAGGAAGGAGATAGCATAACCGACGCGTCTTCCGTTGTTGCTACTGGTCGCAATGCCCATACTTTGGAAGTAAATGACGCAGATCTTTCCGCGTCTCCGTTTTCACTGTCCACGGGATCCAAATCCAATGAACAACAGCAACCAACGACATCTCACCTGATTGCTGCCAAACGCCAACTTGCCTTGGTCAGCGACAGCAGTACTGTTGAAGCTGATGAAGCAAGTCAGGAAGATGACTTTATCAAAGAAAGTACAGAAGAAACGGAGGAATCAGGGAATACCGATGGTGCCATCCAGACCCATTCTGCTGGTAAACTTTGGTCTATTTTATTGGAGTCGCTTCATCTTCAGATTGCCTCCCGCACAACTCGGGTCTGGGGGCGCAAGAAAATCTACGAAGTCTACGAATTAGCACGTCCAGTGGAGGACATAGGTTCGCCAAGGGAATTGCCGCTTCTACGCGAACGTCTGGAAATGGAATGTCGAACGAGTTTGGATGGTGTCTTGGATGACGGTGCCTGCCGGGTTTATGTGACGATGCAACCTCTCTTGCCGAATATAGCTGCTGCAGATAGTAGTAGCAGTAAACAACCACAACAGCAAGCTTTGTTTGTCCAAATTAGTTTGGGTCAATTATTGGATTTGCAAGACGAGCGCAATCGATCCGTGTCTGGTGAAAAGAAGAAAAAGGCGGAGAAGGAGTTTGTTGCGTTGATGGTTCCAGGCTCCACATTATTTTGCTTGACGGCTAGTAGGGCGGCATCACGATCGCGATTTTGCCCCTTTATTTTGACCGTCTTGGAAAATGTTTTAACGGAAACGACCAACACGGCGAGTGCGTCTACTCTTTTTGGTGCGAGAACTGCTGGAGGAAAGGCCAAGAAACCAAAGTTGACATTGAATGGTAAGCCTGCGCATTGTTTGTCGGAATGTCGTCAATTTTGTAATTTATCGAATTTTTCTCATGATTATCCTTCCTCCTCATCCTTTCTGTAGACCTGGCAGTCAAACGATTTGGAGACCTTTCTGGTACAGAACCATGCGATTTATTGCGAGCAGCACGAGCGGCTGCTGAAGGAGAGGCAGTAGGTCGCTATGCTCTCATGGCCGAAAAGGACCAATCCAATCCTATTGCTGATCTGCATACAGCTACCACCGCCAATTTAATTGGTTGTGCTAATCCTTCCCAAAGCAAACGCATTGAGGTCGGAACAGCTCTTCCCGGCAATTCAAATGTGGCTTGGGCAGCTGCTGAAATTGCCACGGAATCGAATGGGACAGCTGCTTTGCTGGGCGCAAACCGCAGCGCCAAAAAGCTGTGGGTCGATCACACGGTTCAACAGCAATATTCTCGTAAACGGGCACGACAGGAAGCACTGGGAAGAGCTCAGGATTGCCCAAGCCTGCAACGATTGTGTTGGAAGTGGACCGGCAAAACTACCGCTGCGTCAGCTTGTTGGGAGAAAGGCAATATAAACGTTTTAGAGGAGCAAAAGAAATGGCCTGCCACGGACTTTAAGTGCGCAGTGACCATGAAGGGAGAAAACGTTCTACAGGGACTGCAAGCCCTCATGGAAGCTGGACTCGTTGAAGGTCCTCTTCCTGATTTTATACGGGACGCCCCTGCTATGGGCAGCAGCACAATTCGCGTGAATAACGGCTCGTTTGCCCCAGCCGACGCCCCCTTTGAAGAGGTCTGAAGGGCCGCATCGCATTTGTTTAGATGTCAAAATATGTCGATTTTGTGAAAGAGCTTCTGTGACATACTTCTAGCGAAGAATTTGTTACGATATCTAAAGCTTAGGAGAATTATTAAAAGACACAGTCTATACTTTCATCTGCTAGTTGTGTTTGGTTCCGGTATTGGCGATGGTTGCTTTTCAGCATCCCCCCTTTCCTGGTTGGTATCCTCATTTTCGGTAATGTTTCTACCTGGCAAAGCCTTTTGATGTTCACCAGTCACAGCAAACCTCTTGACGATATCTGCGGGCATATTACCTCCCAGCTCCATGACACCACTTTGATTTTGGGCCACTTTAACGTACTGCCAAATCAAATAAACAGCAATCCAATCAGACATTTCATGACTCCAAAACACATAAGACCAACAATACAAACTAGCACCCTCGCAATACAGGAACAGCAAAACGTACCTCCTTTGATTGATAGTGCAACTTTTCTCGTTGTTCGGCTGACAAGTCTCGTAATTTTGTTGCGGGTATTCCGGCCCACAGTTCGCCCTGATTGACCACCGTTCCCGGCGCCAAGACGGCACCCGCCGCAATAAAGGACTCTTGTTCAATCTTACAATTTTCTCCAATCACTGATCCCATTCCGATCAAACAAAAATCTTCGATTGTTGCCGAATGTATCTGTGCCAAATGGCCGATAGTGACGCCATTTCCAATCTGTGTGTGTCCAATCCGACTGGTAATAATGGCACCATCCTGGACATTGGTATTCTCGCCTATAAAGATTCCACCACCAACTTTTTCGCTATTGTTGCGTCGATAATCCGTTGGTCTATTTTCATCCAACTCCCAAATGTCTCCTTCATTTTCGCATTCGAAGCGAGATCCATTATCGCATTCGTCCGCTCGCAAGATAGCCTTGTACCACACGCTGGAATTGGCTCCAATGCGGACACTGCCAATCATGGTGGCACAAGGCGCCAAATAGGCCACATCGTTGGATATCAAAGGTCGACCATACTTCAACAGGGGCATCTGTTGTCGATGTCTGGACAAAAAGTCGTCGAAGATAAAGGGATCATCGTCACCGTACCGTCGTTCGGCCAGGAGGAGCTGCTGCGTGCGAATACCGGCACGATCCATGGCTTGACCCGTTTCACGTAGAGCTCGGCCTAGTGTTTGACGGAATCTCATCCATAGTGTTGGTGGGCCCATTGTATTATTGCTGTGTAATTTGTACTGTACTAGCTAGCTACTGGTGTTTGTTGTTTCGTCCGGCTTTTATCAACTACTGTAATAATTACTCGAGTTATAAAATACTAGCTACTATTAATGCAGAGTACTAGTAGTACTCTAATAATAAGAAATACTAGAAGTGAACAGACAGGATCCTATTTATTTACTTGTTGTTACCACCAGTATGCGAAAATGTGGATCAAATATGCATCGTTTTGTTGATAAACCAGGTGTACTGTTTTATTATAGACACCTCGTACTTAGATAAATCGTTCAAACCGTTGCGCCAAAAAAAAACTTGAGCTCATTTTGTGCGCAAAAACAACAACAAAAACATCGATCCAACAACAGCAACAAAACAACACTGCTTTCCATTTGGATAACCAACTACCCAAGCCATGATAAACTCACCCCAACCAACTTCAACGTCAGCCTTTCCCTATACGAACCCCTACACCAATCCCTATTCACAAAATCGCAAGTTTTCGCAAGCAAGTCAAACACGGCCATCCCAAGAATTCGAACAAGCACTCAGTGTGTTGGCTCGAACATCCAATGTGCCTTCCACACAAAATATTGAACAGCTCTTTGATTTTCTGCAAAAAGTCCAACAACATCCGCATCAAAATGACAGTTCGTGCTGGACGCTGGCCATGGCCACGAACTTGGCAACCTTGGTCGTTCGTCTTTTTGGTTGTCCCGAAACCATCAACATGACGGGCCGTAATCCCGAAGGATATCCCAGTCTCTTGTGTTTTTTGGCGCGGTGCTTAGAAGATTGGGCCTTGGAAGACTGTGTCATGTATGCAGCAATTGTACAAGACGTGACTGCGGAAATTACACTACCCAATACACACGGAACAACAATTACAACAACAACAAATACTACTAATACTACAACTGCGACAACCCGACCGTCCATCCTAACCCTACAACAATCCCTGTTGCAGACCCTATATCAACTGGTCGTTCATCACAATGATCCCATTATCCAATTACCAGCCATGACTTGTTTGGCCACCATGTGGCAGTATCTGGATCAAATTCATGCGAAGACAAGTTGGAATCCCAGCGATCTCTTGTCGAGACACTACGCTTTAGATACGGCTTGGTGGATGCCAGCCGCAAATAGTAAGGATGAGAAGACACTTACCAAGCTAGCCATCCAGGAATGGCTTTGTGATAGCAAGCAACCAGAAAAATATCCCAAAATTTACATTTTCCCTGGTCGAGACGAGATCCGTTTGGCATCGGCAAGCCTCCTCGTGACGTTTCTCAAACATGATCGAACATCTTGGTTGGACCATTTGGCATTGGCATCCAACAAGGAAACACTGCACAACCTTTGTCAAAATTTTATGGAAACTGCGCTTAAGCTCAGCGATTCTTCCATCACAACTCCATCGCAATTGCATCAATCGATTGCCTGTGCTTCACTTTTGTCGTTGATGGATGCCAAACGAGAAGAGGTGGTATTGGAGCAGGGCATTGAGTTTCAACAATTTGTCTATTCTAATAAATTATTGGACAATGTTTTTCGCAGCTGCTTTGGTATTTTTGGGGCGGCTAGTCCCAGTGGACCGCTATGGAGTTTTGAACACAAGGATCCCAGAACATTGGGATGGATGGAAGAATTCATTCTGTGCTGGAGTGTGAGCAAGGATGGAAAAACTCGCAAGTTGGGATTGGATGCCCAAGAACAATACTGGAAAGGTCCATTGGAGCAATCTTTTCAAATTCTAGTAAGCGAAGATCATAGCAGTAGTGGTGTGCAACTTTCTAAAGGTCGACCTTTGTTGTCACGTATGATGCTCATGATGTACGTTAGTGGGTCCTCGCTCCGAGCAATCCTGATATCAACCTTACAGCAAGTGGCCAAGAATGCGCCTAGAAATATTGACCCATCATCGCTTGCCGCAGAGGCAAACTTGATGCCCTGTCGGCGACTATTACAATCATTTCAGCATTTGACATGTCACGAAGACTTGAACATTGCCATTTGTGCCGCTTCGTTGATGAAAACGCTCTTGGGAGGACGATCCAGTGTAATGACACATGACTTATTGTCCCGAAACATCTGGAATGCCATTAACTTGGAGTTTGTACAACAGTGCATCCATCGTGTGTTGCAAATATCTAAATCAAGCACGGCCTTCTCTGCAGCGACAACTTCAAGCTCGTGCCAATCCACCCGGCCTCTGCTGCTATGTCTTTTGGACGTGCTCGATCTGACACTGTCTTCGGAACCATTGTTACACGAGGTCATTCACATTATGGATAACGAGTCACTTGAGGCCTTAATACATCTCATGTCGCCGAAAGATATTCGGATCGACCAGACAAGGACGCTTATGAATGATTCGTTGGACTGCACAGGCCTCGAAGACTCTGACACGGATACGCCTCCAGCCAACAACTTATCACGCCTAGACGAAAGGAGCATTTGCATTGAAAAAGAAGAAGTGGAAGTGGCCAAGACAGGTATAGATCAAGCCATCCGCATATCTGTCGCCACCATTCTGTCTCGTTTTGGATACCTTGATATCAGCAACTTGCGTACACAGCAGCAAGATGTTTCTGCGCTAGCCGTACCTTTAGCCAGTGCGAACTCTTTGCATCTCATTCAATCACGTATTCGAAGAGCAGTAACGGATTTCTTTTCAGCTGCCTCCAACGCAACTTCCACGTCGATAGCAACAGCCGAAAGCAAGGATCCACTTCAAGCCAAAGCTTCAACAGATCTGACGTTTGAGCACTTGCACTCGACTTCCATGGAGCTCACACGCCGACGCTTTCGTTTGCTAGTGTCTATGGCTGTCCCTGAGAATGAGGAATTCTTGGCATCCTGCATCTTTTCCAAGGACAAGAGTCATGAAAGCTTGGTAGGAATTCTTATCGATAACATACGCGTCTACAGGCAAGACTTGGAAGGTGCCGCTCAACGGGAACAGCAATTGATGACAGAAAATGAAGAATACCGAAAGAAAATGGACGCTCAATCTGTGCGTTTTTGGAGGGAAGTTCAGCGAGTAAAAAAGTCCAATATCGAAGACACTAAGTCCAAAGTTGAAATCTTTGACGCAGAACGAAGGGTAGCCGAGCATCGGGTCCGTATAATGTCCAAGGAATTGTATGAAGCAGAAAGGCGTGCTCGAGAAGCAGACGAGTCTGTCAAAACAATTCAGCAAGCTGAGCTTCGAACTCGAGCTGAGTTGGAAGAATTGTCGACTCAGGTTGTTTGTCTAGGGGAAGAAAATGACGAGTTGAAACGGCAGGTTGGCCAGCGAGACGGCATTATTGGGGATATGAAAGAGCGTATGGAGAATATGGCGGAAGATCAAAAGCGGTACGAACACACTGTCGCCGCGAAGGAAAACCAGATACTCAACCTGGAAGAAGGAAGAGAGGGCATGGAAGCCAATTTAAACAACCTGTTTTCTGATCTGGTGAAACTCACTAACATGTACCAAATTCAAGAGCAGCAGGAAAAGGATCTTGTTGACCAGAAAGGAAGAATCGCAAAGGATTTACAGGAGGAACGCAGACAAAAGGAGAAGGCTGAACGGCTTCTGCAGAAGGAAAACCAAGAGCTCCGAGATGAGAAACTAGTACTTGAGAAGAAACTTGCCAAGTACCGAGAAAAGCTGGAAAAATATAAAGAAAAGTTGACAAAGGAAAAAGAGCAAAAAGAAATTATGGATCAAAGGCAAAAGAACCGTAATCCCATTGACTACATGAACAAAATGCACGACTCTATTAATACATCACGGGTTGGTGGGGGCAATAAGTTCGTGAGATCCAACGAATTGCAACAGAGAATGGGGAAAGAAAATGACTACAAGCAAAGTTCCAGGCGTCGTGAAGGTTCGCAGCAAAGCTTTCATTCGCGCGACGAAGGCTATCTCAAGTCAATTCGATCTTATCGATAAACTCCAGTTATGCAACCGGCATAATTTACAATAGCTACATTAATATTCACTTTTTCTTCATTGTTTTTGCTTTCCAGAATTAGCCACCGTAGTGTTGCGTCTGGCGAGTGGCCCCGTGTACGCTTGATGCAAGAAGACACACAGCAACCGAATGCCATTGAAGAAAGCAAATCCAATCCAGACACCAGTTAAACCATATGTTGGACTAGTGGCCTTGATGGCGGCCACGCAGCCCACTGATGCCAGAGCTGTACTTAAAGAGAGAAAAAAGAAATCACCACAGCCAACCATAACACCCTCGCCAATGAACACCAATCCATTAATGATCTGCAAGACGCTGGCAAGAAGAGCTGGTAAGCGAGCCGCATTTCGAACTTCCTGCAATGGAGTGGATTTCATGATAAAGGGAAGCAATACAATTTGCAGCGATCCCAGCGCAGCTCCTAGCAGAAAACCCCAGTTCATCAGACGCTTGACTAGAACTCTGGCGTAATCCAAACCTCCCGTCATTTGCTGTTTGCTTTTGTCATATTTTTCAATCATGGCACCAGGAAGGACGGTCTGAGCTACAACGGAAAGCGCGAGGAGCACAATCCCTCCCACCTGAAAGGTTTGCAGTGCCAAGGCGTGTGCCGCCGGAACTATTCCGCTGTCGTCGAGGGATTGTGTGACTCTCGTAACGTACATGAAAGTGAGATTGAATGCCACATTTCTCAATTGCAGAGCCAGACCACCTCTGATGAGATCCATAACTTTTCGCATATCTGGAATTTTTAATAGCTGGCTCAGAATGATCATTTTTCTCTGGCTCATTAGAATCAGGTACACCAGTGCCGATATCACTTCCGATGCCAACGTCGCAAGTGCTGCACCGGAAACTCCCATTGAGAGTTGAAAGATGCAGAGAGGGACCAACGCAACATGGAAAAGTTGCGAAAACAAACTAATTCGAACGGGGGTTGTTGTG
>Ga0100390_10005086_pt1 | contig 11302 bp, 10 predicted proteins | sample CryGeymeta201514_FD_81540 | JGI IMG/M metagenome (GOLD analysis project Ga0100390, IMG submission 81540) | Groundwater microbial communities from Crystal Geyser aquifers in Utah, USA - Crystal Geyser metaG 2015-14 | ecosystem: Environmental > Aquatic > Deep subsurface > Groundwater | place... | reverse complement strand
TAATTAGAATGAATTTAAATAAAAACGTAAAATGAGTGGCTTTTTAATTGACTTGAAGCACTTATAGCTCCATATCATGAATACGTTCGAGGCGGGTTACTTTTTTTATCTCCTTGATTTTTTTCAACTTATCAATCAAATCCTTGAGATTTTGTGCATGATGAACATAAACTGTGATTGTAGCTTCAACCACCCCTTTTGAACTTTCGAGCTGTAGCGAACGGATATTCAGATTGAGTTGTATCGACATCACTTCCGTTAAGCGATTTAAAAATCCTACACTATCAATTCCCGTAATTTTTAATCCTGCCAAAAACGCAATATCCTCCTTTTGTTTCCACTTGGCTTTTACAATATTGTTGCCAAACTGCGACATCAAATTGATTGCCTTCGGACAGTTGATACGATGGATGTGCATGGGTTCATTCGGAAAAACAAGAGCAATAACCTCATCACCCGGAATAGGGTTACAGCACCTTGAAACCGTGTAATTAAATTCGCCTCCCTGATCCTTAATCAAGGATTGGTTAACATTTAAAGGAATTTTGGATGCATCATCCGATGGTGCAGCTGTTTTTGATCTGCTAAAAGGATTGGTGATATAACGCATCAAACCGCCACTGCTTTTTTCTTTGAAAACCTGCTTTATCCGCTGAAAATTTATTTTATCAGTAGCGGTAAAATAATACAAATCCACCAGACCACTTAATTCCTCATAATCAATAATTCGACTGATATTCGCTTTGTTAGGCTCCAGTTTGAGCTGTTGCAGGTAATTTTCGAGTTTCTCACGGCCTTCATCCCTGTAGCGTTTTCTGAATTCCCTGATTCCTTCCTTAATCCGCGATTTGGCACGGGCAGTAACTACCAGATCAAACCATTCTTCGCGTGGTTGCTGCACTCTGGATGTAATAATCTCAACCTGATCACCAGTCTTGAGTGGGTGATCCAATTGCACAAGTTTGTGATTTACATTTGCCCCGATACAGTGATTCCCAAGCTGTGAATGTATGTTATAGGCAAAATCCAAGGCAGTGGAATCTTTTGGCATCGAGATCATTTCGCCTTTGGGCGTGAAAACAAATATCTCGTCGGAAAAAAGATTGAGTTTAAAATTATTGATAAAATCTAGTGCGGAAGTGTCTTCGGCAGTAATCAACTCCCGAATTTTAGTGAGCCATTCGTCCAGCCCGCTTTCGGCGTGTTCGGAGTCTTTATATTTCCAGTAGGCAGCATACCCCTTTTCGGCAATCTCATCCATCCGTTCTGTCCTGATCTGCACTTCGATCCACTTACCGGTTTTGCTCATCACGGTGGCATGCAACGATTCATATCCGTTGGCTTTGGGCAGCGAGATCCAGTCTCTGAGCCTGTCATTATTTGGCCTGTAATGACTGGTAAGCGTAGCATACACGCGCCAGCACTCCACTTTTTCGAGCTCGACGGGACAGTCAACCACAAATCGTACAACAAAAGAATCATACACTTCCTCAAAAGGAATCTCTTTTTCTTTCATGCGTTGCCAAACCGAAGAGGCTGACTTTTCACTTAGCTGCACCCTGAACTTCATTCTCATTTTGTTGAGTGATGCTTCCACGGGCTCCAAAAAATTAGCAACAGCTTGTTCGCGCTGTGGTCGTGTATGTCCCATCTTACGAGTAATCGCCTGATACACGCCAGGTTCGGTATATTTAAGTGCCAGATCTTCCAGCTCACTTTTTATGGCATACAAGCCAAGCCGATAAGCAAGTGGAGCAAAAAGATAGGAAGTTTCAGAAGCAATTTTCCATTGTTTCACTGCAGGCATAGCATCAAGGGTACGCATATTGTGCAGCCTGTCGGCCAGCTTGATTAAAATTACGCGCACATCATAGGACAAAGTAAGCAATATCTTACGGAAGTTTTCGGCCTGCATACTTTCTACATCCGAGCCTTCAACCATATCATCAATCTTGGTAAGGCCATCGATGATGCGGCCAACCTGCTCGCCAAACATGCCCTGAATATCCGAAAGTTTATATTCTGTATCTTCCACCACATCATGCAAAAGCGCACAGATAATAGAAGTTCGGCCCAAACCAATCTCACCGGCTGCAATAGTTGCCACTTCGAGGGGATGATAAATATAAGGCTCACCCGATTTGCGCCGCATATCTTTATGTGCATCAGCAGCCAGCCTAAAAGCTTTGCGCACCATCCAGCGATCGGTGGTATCCTTGCGGGTATGCCACACCTCTATCAGGTTGCGGTAGCGCCGCAAAATCTCCGAACGTTCCTTGGGTGAATAGGTGTCGAGCATAAACCGCTATGTGTATTGATTTGTCACAAAATTAAACAATTCAGCAGCGCAAAAGTGCAGCCACTACTGTTTTTTCTTAAGACAATTTACTTTAGCAAAACCCCAATAAAAAAGTGCTATAATCATGCTTTTCTCAGCTTCAAACGGTATATTTGCATTCACTTTACCAAAGATCTATCAATTCACTCATGCAAAAACAAATCAGCATCTTTCTTATTTTCATGCTCTTTGTGCTGACAAAGGTTTTTGCTACCCATCAAAGAGCTGCAGAAATTACCTATCGCTGGCTTGGTGGATTCACCTATGAATTTACCATCACCATGTACACCTACACCCCCAGTCCGGCTGACGACGACAGGGTATTTTTACCCATAAAATTGGGAGATAATACTATTGACGATATCCCGCGTATCACTTTCAGGGCTTTACCCGACAACTATACGCTCAATATTTATCGGATGAATCACACTTTTCCGGCTGGAGGCAATTATACCATTTCCGTGGAAGATCCCAACCGAAATTTTGGAGTAGTGAATATCCCTAATTCAGTGAATGTGCCGATGTACGTGGAAACGGAACTCATTATCAATCCATTTTTGGGGAACAACAATTCCGTACAACTGCTCAACGCCCCTATCGATCAGGGATGTGTGGGTAAACTTTATATCCACAATGCATCGGCTTATGATCCGGATGGCGATAGCCTGAGCTTCAGGCTGGTTAACTGCAAAGGAGCCGAAGGACTTGATATTCCGGGATTTACACAACCTCAGGCCAGCAACAGCTTTGGTATTGATCCTGTGAGTGGCGAGTTACGCTGGGAGAATCCTGTTCTGCAGGGTGAATACAATGTTGCATTTATAGTGGAAGAATGGCGTCAAGGCGTGAAAGTGGGCTCCGTGACACGAGACATGCAGATTTTAATCGGAGCCTGTGCCAATAATCCTCCTGATATACTGAGTATTGATGACAGCTGTGTGATTGCCGGCACCACCCTCAACTTCGACATCACAGCCATTGATCCTGATGGAAACGCACTCAGCCTGACAGCCAGTGGCGGTCCGTTTGAACTGCCTCAAAACCCTGCTGTCGTTATTCCTGATTCGGCAACAGGAATGCCCGAAGCCACAACCAGTTTCTTTTGGGATGTAAATTGCAGCCACATCAACCGAAACCCCTATCAGGTGCTGTTCAGAGCGCGTGATGTGCATCCTGAAGTAAGCCTCACTTCCTTCAAAACTGTCTTTATCAAAGTTATTGCTCCTCCAATTGAAAATTTAACTGCCGAAGCCCTTGGAAACGGAATTGATCTGAATTGGAACGATCCTCCATGCACCAATGCACTGGCTTATAGGATTTACCGCCGTAACGGATCTTCTGGTTTTGTGCCCGGCTATTGCGAAACTGGTGTGCCTGCTTACACTGGCTACCGGTTGATTGCTGAACTAAACGATATGCAATTGCGTAGCTTCCGGGACGATAACAATGGGAATAGTCTTGTCCCGGGAATTGATTATTGTTACCTGATTACAACGGTTTATCCCGATGGATCGGAAAGTATCGCCAGCAACGAAGCCTGTGCTTCCTTAAAACGCGACCTGCCGGTAATAACACATGCCAGCAACGACAGCCTGAATCTTACTAACGGCCATGTACTTATCGCCTGGAGCCCGCCAACAGAACTGGATACCGTGCAGTTTCCTCCTCCTTACCGTTATCAGCTTATCCGCGAATTTGCAGGCGAAACCAGTAATATGTTTACCGGAATAGGTTTAAACGACACGCTTTTTACGGACAACACTATTAATATCAATCCATTAGATGATCAACCTGTTTATAGTGTTAATCTCGAAAATGATCAAAGTGGCTATATCGGCAGCAGCCCGAAAGCCAGCCCGATTGATCTGGAAATTGAACCTACTGATGAAACCCTCATTTTACGCTGGGAAGATAAAGTCCCCTGGATCAACGACAGCTTTGCGATTTACAGACAAACTCCCGGACAGTTACAGTTCGAGCTCCTTTCCTTCACCACAACGCATACTTTTGCGGATACCGGATTGATCAATGAAGAAAACTATTGCTACTATGTAGTTTCTTACGGAGGATATTCCAGTCCGGGCATTGTTCATCCCATCATCAATTATTCTCCTGTTAAATGTGCTGTTCCCCTTGATAATGTGCCACCATGCCCTCCCGAACTAACTGTGGAAACGAATTGCGAAACAATTGAAAACACTTTGATCTGGCACTATCCCGAAGCAGATAGCTGCAAGCAGGATGTAGCCGTTTACCTGATTTATTTCACGCAAAATGCTGACCAGGCATTTCAGCTGATCGATTCTGCTTCAAATCAGAATGATACAGCATGGACACATCAGCAATTGGAATGGGTAACAGGCTGTTATCACCTGAAAGCCCGAGACGAAAACGGTAACCTGTCTGAGGCCTCTAATATCGTTTGTGTTGATTTTGACACCTGTCCGCTTTACGAGCTTCCCAATGTTTTTACGCCTAACGCGGACCAATTCAATGATTTATGGCAACCCCTCAATTTCCCATCTGCCAATCCCAAAGCCAATGTCCAACGCATACAACTTACGGTTTTCAACCGCTGGGGAAACACCGTTTTTGAAACCACCAACCCGCAAATTGACTGGGATGGGAAAGATCAGCAGAGTGGAAAAGACTGTTCTGACGGTACTTACTTTTATGTTTGCGAGGTTTGGTTTCTGAGTTTCGATGGCCCTGTGAAGCAAACCCTTCAAGGTGTCGTTACAATTTTAAGATAAAACCCTTTTGATAATTCATCCTTAAAACCAACATCAATGGAATCAAAAAGACAAATTGGACCCGACAATGGCGCTGTTTACGGCCTTGGCATGATTGGCGCCCTGATTTATTACATCAGCACAGCCACCTCCTTTTGGATGGGAGCGCTGGGATTTTTGAAGGCGCTCCTGTGGCCGGGATTTCTGGTTTATGAAGCCATGAAAAGTCTGGGAATGTAGTTTGTTGTATGGCTCAGAATAACTAAAACAGCTCAGATCTTCGATGTTCTCAAAGCAAGACATTGCCGACTACTACGATCAAACCCTAACGCACTACCGCTTTTGGTGGAAGATGGATGAAAGCCTTGCCGTACATTATGGAATTTGGAAACCGGCAACACGCAATTTTAGTGAAGCCCTGCAGAACACCAACCAGATAATGGCAGAAATGGTTGGCATTAAGCCCGGCGAAACGCTGCTGGATGCCGGTTGCGGGGTGGGTGGAGCAGCATTTTATCTGGCTTCAAACTATAACTGTCAGGTAGAAGGTATCAGCCTGAGCGAAAGACAAATCGCTTTGGCACAGAGCCATGCCAAGCGTCTTGGACTGGATCACCAAACCCGTTTCAGCATTGCCGATTACCTCAAAACACCCTTTAAAAATCAGCGTTTTGACAAGATATGGGCATGCGAAAGTTTGTGCTATGCCAATGATTACAGTAATTTTCTGAAGGAAGCTTCACGCTTGCTTGAACCTGGAGGAAGGGTTGTGCTTAGCGACTATTTCCTAACCGAAAAAGGCCTTCCTGACCCTGATGGCTACCTCCAAAAATGGGGCGATACCTGGGCAATCAGCCGGTTTAATTACGCCAAATCTTTTCAGGAAGCAGTTGAAAAAAATGGGTTTAAAACCATTTTACGTAAAGATTTTACCCCTCAAATCCGTAAATCGGCTAAGCGGTTGTTTTGGTCCTACCTAATTGGTGCTTTGCCGGCTATGCTTTATAATTTAACACATCGTCCTCCCAGCTTCGCTAAAACACACTATCTCTCAGGTAAATACCAATACCTTTCTCTTAAAAAAGGTCAATGGCGTTATGAAATTTGGGTACTCGAAAAAACTGACTAACAAAGTCCTTACTCCTGAAAATACACCCTTTTCACCCTTCGGGAAATGCGGGTAAGGATTTCGTAAGGAATGGTTTCAGCTGCTGCAGCTAACTGTTTCAGCTTGAAAGCATCATCAAATACCACTACCGGATCTCCCTCAACAGCTTCAACATTGGTGAGGTCGATCATGCACATATCCATGCAAACATCACCCAAGATTGGAACCTTTTCTCCTTTAACCCATAAATTGCCTTGCCTGTTTCCGAGGCGGCGCGGTAAGCCATCGGCATATCCCACCGGAACAACTCCCAGCCTAACAGGCTGAGCAACAACAGTAGCCCGGTTATAGCCCACACTCTCTCCGGGTTTGAGCATTTTAATCTGCGAAATCGTTGACTTTAGCGCAATTACCGGCATCAAGCCCTCCTCCTCTGCAGCATTGGCCGGCACTCCATAAAGGCCAATTCCAAGGCGCACCATGTCGAACCCAGCATGTGGGAAGCGGATAATACCGGAAGTATTTAAAATATGCCTGGCAATTTCATAGGGAAAAGCCTTTTTAAGTCGCAAGCTTAATTGATCAAAACGGGCGATCTGTTCATGGGTAAAGTCATCGAAATGAGGCTTATCGCTTGCAGCCAGATGGGAAAACACAGATTGAATGCGTAACATTGGATTGGCCTGCAAACGCGCAATCAAGGTGTCGAGCTGATCCGGACAAAAGCCCAGCCGGTGCATGCCCGTATCAAGCTTGATATGCACCCTCACCGGTTTATTGGCAGGCAGGGCAGTGCGCGAGATCGTTTCTTCGAGCAGATCAAGTATTCTGAAGCTGAAAACCTCCGGCTCAAGCTGGTACTTGATCATGGCATCAAAACTGTTCTCTTCGGGACTCATCACCATGATGGGCAGATTTACACCTGCCTTGCGCAGCTCAACGCCTTCGTCGGCATAGGCTACAGCCAGGTAGTCGAGCTGATGAAACTGCAAAACATTAGCCACTTCAAAACTTCCACTGCCATAACTAAAAGCCTTAACCATCGCCATCAGCTTGATGGAAGCATCCATTCGGGAGCGGTAAAAGTTAAGGTTATGCACCATATGGTTCAGGTTGATTTCCAGCACAGTTTCATGCGCCTTTTCCTGCAACTGTCTGCTAATCTGCTCGAACTCAAATATACGCGCACCTTTCAGCAAAATCGTCTGATTACTGAATGCCGCAAACGGATAATGATTTAAGAAGTCGGCAGTGGATTGAAAAAATAATTTATTACCGCTAAAACGCTCGGATTGCCGGCTGATTGCCGGGCCGATACCGATAAGCGTATCAATACCTTTGGCCTCAATCAGCTTTGCAATATACGTGTACAGGTCAACCTCGTTGCGACCGCTTTGCAGGATATCAGACAAAATCAGTGTTTTTTGAGGATGCTGTTTTTGCTGTGCCATAAAATCAAGTGCTATCACCAGGGAATTTACATCCGAATTGTAGCTGTCGTTGATGATGGTGCAATTATTAATCCCCGATTTCAGCTCAAGGCGCATGGCAATAGGAGCCAGCTGCGACATGCGCTTTTTAATGGTTTCGTGCTGATAACCCAAAACCAACATAGCGGCCCAACAATGCAGGGCATTCTCAGTTGAAGCCTCGTCAGTAAATGGAATTTGCAGCGTGTATTCATTTTCTTTATAAAGCGCTTTAATGGTCGTTTGCTGTTCACTTTTTTCGAGCAGCACAACCTGCAAATCAGCTGGAATTTTTCTACTCCAGGTAAAACCTTTTACACTTCTCAGAATCTCAGAACGAATAATAATGGATTGAATATCTGCATGATCAGCACAGTAAATTAAGGTATCAACCTTAGTGAAAAGTTTTAGCTTTTCGCCAACCTTCTGATTGGTTTGGATAAAATTTTCGCTATGCGCCTGCCCGATATTGGTAAACAGCCCAATGGTGGGTTTGATAATATTTTGAAGCCTTTCCATCTCGTCGGGCTCAGAAATACCGGCCTCAAAAATGGCCAGCTGATGCTGTTTGTCCAGCTGCCAGACCGAGAGCGGCACACCAATCTGCGAGTTATAACTTTTCGGGCTTCTGATGATTGTTCTGACGGGGCTCAATAGCTGAAAAAGCCACTCTTTAATTATCGTTTTTCCGTTGGATCCTGTAATGCCAATTACCGGAATATCAAACTGCTTGCGATGCCATGCAGCCAGCATTTGCAAGGCTTCCAGACTGTTGTCCACTTTGATAAATGCAGCTTGATCCATGGATTTCCAATCTACCCGATCGTGACTGATCACAAATGCACGTAAGCCTTTATCGTAAAGCGATCGAATATATTTGTGTCCGTCGTTCCTGTTGGTAACCAAGGCAAAAAACATGCAGGCATCTGCAGTTATTAATTGTCTGGAATCAATAATAACATCCCGCACAATCAAATCTGCTGGACCTTCTGACAGCACTTTAGCCTGCATAATACCCGCCAGACTTGCTATGGAATAACTTTGGTGTAGCACAGTGCTTAGTCTATTGAATTGGATGGAAGCGGATCGCTTGTCATTTCAGCATAAGCCGCCCTGTTTTTGAGCACATCCAATGCCAGGTAGATGGCCTGTCGGAAGGAGTCCTCAGAAGCTTTGTTCTCGCCGGCCAGTTCATAGGCTGTGCCATGTGCAGGCGAAGTACGTACAAGCGGTAGTCCGGCAGTATAGTTTACGCCTCCATCAAATGCGATACTTTTAAATGGCGCCAATGCCTGATCGTGATACATGCCCATTACGCCATCGTATTTTTTCCAGGCTCCCGAGCCAAAAAACCCATCGGCAGGGAACGACCCAAAAACCAACACACCTTCTGCCCTAAGCTTCTCCAGGGCAGGATTGATCACCTCAATTTCTTCGCGACCGAGCAAACCACCATCTCCGGCATGTGGATTAAGCCCCAATACAGCAATTTTTGGTCTGCCAATTGTAAAATCTTCTATCAGGCTTTTCTGTAACAGTTTGATCTTACGCATAATAATTGCCTCATCGATTTTCGCGGGAACTTCTTTCAAAGGCATATGTCCCGTAAGTGTGCCTACCCGCAAATCATTCCAAACCATCAGCATCAGCGGTTCGGTTTGTTCAAAATGAGCGCTCAGGTATTCAGTATGTCCGGGGAAGTTAAATTGCTTCGACTGTATATTTTGCTTGTTGATGGGAGCAGTAACCAAGGCATGAATCTTGCCATGCTTATAGTCATGCATAGCCATTTCGAGTGCCTGAAACGCTGCCTCACCAGCTGTTTCAGTGCTTTGACCCATATCGATTTTCAGGTCGTTTTCGGTGCAGTTAACGATATTTATCCTTTTAGGATGAGCCTGATCAGCGTCTCTCACCAGGTTGAGGTGGATATCATTCAGGTTGAGGTGTTTTTTGTAGAAAGAGGCCACTTTCGACTGCCCGTAGATGACAGGAGCAAACAGCTCGAGCATGCGATTATCAGCCAATGCCTTAAGCATCACCTCGTAACCTATCCCGTTGAAATCGCCATGAGTGATCCCAATTTTAAAACGCATAGTATCTGATTCTCTTTTATTTTCAGCTTTCATAGCCTGTTGATTTTAAAGCAAAAGTACGTGATTTTTCTTGATGCTGAAAGCACGCATTTGTGATCAGGATAAAGCATGAGAAGTTACTGCACTTGTGCGGCAGGGTTAAAGAAATGCATAAAACTTGTTAGTTATAAGTTATTAAATTGCCAAAGCCAATGCAGGTAGAGGATCGTGCTGCTGCCATCGGGAAAATATAAACTTAGCGTCTGGCTCATGTTTCAAAAATAATCAATTCTTATCAATGGAATCAATTTTATCAATCGAAAATTGTATTGTTCAATTGGTTAATCCGACTATGAGTTACATTCTGAAAAACTGGAAAGAAAAAGCTTGGATGGATTTTCGGCGGCACGGATTGCAAATCCGCGCCAGCTGGGGGGCAGTTCTTTCTGGTTGGCACATTTATCCGGCTACAATGATATACAAGCCACATTGACCCCCAACAATAGTATAATTTTTAGTGTTGCATTCCAATAATTAAATCTTTCGTATTTTTACAGAAATTTAAATGAAATGAAAATAAAAAATATAATTGTTCATCCTTCAAACGAACAAGAGATTAGTGTTATTACAGCTTTTTTTAAAGCCTTAAAAATTAAGTTCGAGCTTGCAAAGGATTCGCCTTACGACCCTGAGTTTGTGGCCAAAATTGAAGAAAGCCGCAAGCAGGTTGCAGAAGGTAAGACCGTTAAAATTGACCTTGACGATATATGGAAATAGAATATACCCTGCAAGCCAGAGAAGATATAGATTATTGGAAAAAATCCGGCAACGCTTCCATTTTAAAGAAAATCCGCAAGCTCATTGAAACTATCACCCAAAACCCTTTTGAAGGCATTGGAAAACCAGAAGCTTTAAAATACAACCTCACAGGCTGTTGGTCTCGTAGAATAAATAAAGAACACCGCATTGTTTACGAAGTGTTTGACGATAAAATTATCGTGTATTCGCTTAAAGGTCATTATTAAAAATGCACCGGATTGCTCCGAGGCTTTTGTATTCTATGGATAGGTTATCGTCCAATACATACTCTCCAAATCTTGTAAACTCAAATCATACCGCTTCAATACCATATAGTTTGCTTTTACCGTATCCCATTGGGTCTCCTTCAATACTTTAGCATCAAATACGTATATCATCATTGTGTCAGAAGGAATTGAAAACTTAAAATCTGACTCTATGCAGTCTCTACCCCATTGAACTTGTGTATTACTTTCATTAGGAAAAACCTTGGTAAAATTGGGGTCTAATTCAGGGTTAGAAATTCCAACAAGTGTAGTTGTGTCAGGATAGTGAAAGGAAGATACAACATATAATGTATCAGAAGTTGCATTTTTAAAAGTTATCGTTTTATGACATTCCTTTTCCTTATCTCCACAGGCTTGGTTGAGAAATAAAGATATTGAGGTGACCAATTAATTACTTATCTTGTGAAGGAAAAATTGATTAAAAACTAATCAAAATGGAGTTTACAGGAGAAAACATTTTAGAATTCGGGAAACACTTTCCAGACGACAAGTCAT
>Ga0100390_10005082_pt1 | contig 11306 bp, 10 predicted proteins | sample CryGeymeta201514_FD_81540 | JGI IMG/M metagenome (GOLD analysis project Ga0100390, IMG submission 81540) | Groundwater microbial communities from Crystal Geyser aquifers in Utah, USA - Crystal Geyser metaG 2015-14 | ecosystem: Environmental > Aquatic > Deep subsurface > Groundwater | place... | reverse complement strand
CGAGTTCGGCGCGGGCATGGTCCAGCTTTTCCTTCAGCGTCCGCGCACCTTCCAGCTTGTCGCGTTCCGATTGCCACTGCGCCGTCATCTCGGCCGATTTCTGCTGCAACTCGGACAGGTCCTTTTGCAGCTTTTCCAGTCGGTCCTTCGATGCCGTGTCGTCCTCTTTCTTCAAGGCTTCCGCCTCGATCTGCTTTTGCAGGATGTCACGGTCCAGCGCATCGAGCTCCTCAGGCTTCGAATCCACCTCCATGCGCAACCGGCTGGCCGCCTCATCCATCAGGTCGATGGCCTTGTCGGGCAGGAACCGGTCGGTGATGTAGCGGTTGGACAGCTGCGCGGCCGCCACCAGCGCCGCGTCCGAGATGCGCACGCCATGGTGCAACTCGTATTTCTCCTTGATCCCGCGCAGGATGCTGACGGTATCCTCCACCGTCGGCTCCTCTACCATCAGCGGCTGGAACCGGCGGGCAAGGGCAGCGTCTTTCTCCACGTATTTGCGGTATTCATCCAGCGTGGTCGCGCCGACGCAATGCAATTCCCCGCGCGCAAGCGCCGGCTTGATCAGGTTTGCCGCATCCATCGCACCATCGGATTTGCCAGCCCCGACCAGCGTGTGCATCTCGTCGATAAAGAGGATGATCTCGCCCGCCGCATCGGTGATCTCGGCCAGCACCGCCTTCAGGCGTTCCTCAAACTCGCCACGGTATTTCGCCCCGGCAATCAGCGCCCCCATGTCGAGCGCCATCAGCGTCTTGTTGCGCAGGGATTCCGGCACGTCGCCATTGATGATGCGCAACGCCAGCCCTTCCGCAATCGCGGTCTTGCCGACACCGGGCTCCCCGATCAGCACCGGGTTGTTCTTGGTCCGGCGGCTCAGCACCTGCATGGCGCGGCGAATTTCCTCGTCACGGCCGATGATCGGGTCGATCTTGCCCTCGCGCGCCGCCTCGGTCAGGTCGCGGGCGTATTTCTTCAGCGCCTCGTAGTTATCTTCGGCCCCGGCACTGTCGGCTTTGCGCCCCTTGCGCAGATCCTCGATCGCGGCATTCAGCGCCTGCGCGTTGACAGCGCCCTTGTCCAGCGCGTCCTTGGCGCCGGATTTCACCATGGCAAGCGCTGTCAGCAGCCGCTCGACGGCGACGAAACTGTCACCCGCCTTATCGGCCAGCTTCTCGGCCTCGCCCAGAACCTTCGAGGTCTGTCCGTCCATGTAGAGATGTCCGGCATCGCCGGTCACCTTCGGCAGGCGCGACAGCGACAATTCCAACGCCTCGGCTACGCGGCGCGCATCCCCACCGGCACGGGTGATCAGGTTGGCAGCCATGCCCTGATCGTCGTCGAGCAAGGCTTTCAGCAAATGTTCGGGAACAAGCTTCTGATGGTCTTCCCGCTGCGCAATGGTTTGCGCGGCCTGAAGGAACCCGCGCGCACGGTCCGTGAACTTCTCCAAGTTCATCACGTCTCTCCTTTTTACAAGCGCCTGCCCCTTATCCTCGCCCTGCCATCCGGCACGAAGATTTTGCAGACCTTGTCAATCAAATGGGATGCGCCATCCGTCCCCGCAAGACACAAACGGCAAAAACACCCCGCCTTTCATCTTGGCAAAAATACCTCCGCCGGAGGCGCCCCGCCCCATCGACCAGAACAAGGCCGGATCTGCACCCGGACCAACGCCGCCGCCGATGAGCGCAGCGAAGAGGCGCGGATCGACGCGCACTGCGCGGCGAAACCCGGCAAAAAAAGATTTGAACCCGGCGCGATCCTGCCGCGACCCATGATCACGAAAGCGCGGGGCCATCCTCTCCCACCCCGTGCGGTAGGCGCAGCCACCCGTCCCTCATCCCGGCTGCGCCTCGGACAGGCAGACCCCTCGTCCCTCAAGGTCTCCTGCTGCCCGGCCCGGTCGCCCGTCCCGCGACCGGGCCGTTTTGCACCGCCCCATGGACAGCCCCCGCCCGGCATCCTAAAGCAGCGCCAGCCCGTCACAGAAAGGAATCCCGATGCCCGACGACCGCCTGATTGCCGCTCTCGATCTGCCCGATGCCGTCGCTGGACTGGCCATGGCCGACACGCTTGGCGATGCCGTCTGCTTTTACAAGATCGGCCTCGGCATGCTGACGGGCGGCGGGCTGGCGCTCGCCAACGAGCTGAAACAGGACCATGGCAAGCGTATCTTTCTCGACATGAAGCTTTTCGATATCAGCGCCACGGTCGAGGCGGCGGTGCGCGGCCTCGCACGCTTCGATCTCGACTTCCTGACCGTGCACGGCGATCCGCACGTGGTGCACGCCGCCATGGAAGGTGCCGCCGGGACCGGGCTGAAGATCCTCGCGGTGACGATCCTGACCTCGCTCGACCGGAACGATCTCGATGCCGGCCTGATCAAGCCCGGTGCAATGCGTGATCTGGTGACCGAACGCGCCGCGCGCGCGCTTGACGCCGGGGCCGATGGCGTCATCGCCTCGCCGCAGGAGGCGGCGCGCATCCGCGCCCTGCCCGAAGCCGAGGGCCGGCTGATCGTCACCCCCGGCGTGCGGCCCGCAGGGACCGCGCCCGGCGACCAGAAGCGGATTGCCACCCCGGCGCAGGCGCTGGCAGACGGGGCCGACCACATCGTGGTCGGGCGCCCGATCTGGCAGGCCGCCGATCCACGCGCCGCCGCCCAAGCGATCTGCGACGAGATCCGCCGGGTCTGACTGCAAGCCGCGTATCGTCGGGCCACGGCGCGGCGAGCCATCGCAGGGGGTTTGCGCTTTATCCCTGCCACATCATCCCTGCCACATCATCCCTGCCACATCCCTGCCATATCCGCGCGAAGGTCGAGCCCGGCACCAAGCCCAACCAAATCGCCGTGCCGCCGCGTGCACCCCGCCTTAACGAAATCTTCAGCTTTTCGTGCTTCTCTGACCCCAAGCGCTTGCCGGGTGACGCCGGTTTCCGGATCATGACGAGGGGACATTCGGGCCTTGCCGAAGACAGCCCCTACATCGGGCCAAGGCAAGGCGATCCTGCCCGACCTACGCGCCCCGCCTCGCTGCGGCGCCGCAGTCTTTCCCACGTCGACCTGCCAGAGTTTCCGGGCCTACCCCCCCGATGACCAGCGCGACAGGGCCTCCTCGTCCTCCTCGCGGGCCTCCACCCATGCCGCGCCTTCAAAGGTAAATTCCTTCTTCCAGAACGGTGCGCGGGATTTGAGGTAATCCATCAGGAACTCGGCCGCCGCGAAGGCCTCGCCCCTGTGGCGCGCGGCGGTGGCGACCATCATGATCGTCTCGCCCTGCCCCATCCGCCCGTAGCGATGCAGGATGAAGGCATCCATCAGCGACCAGCGCGTCATCGCCTCCCCGGCGATTCCCGACAGCGCCTTTTCGGTCATGCCGGGGAAATGCTCGATCTCCATCGCCGTGAGGCCACCGGCTGCCGCGTCGCGCACGATGCCCGAAAAGCTGACCACCGCACCGGCATTCTCTTGCCGCGCGGCAAAGCGGTTGAGGCGCTCTCCCATGTCGAACGGCTCGGCCTGCACCACGATCTCGGGCATCTCAACCCCCGGTCATCGGCGGGAAGAAGGCCACTTCCTTCGCCCCGGCGATCGGGGTGTCAGGCCCGGCCAGTTCCTGATCGACGGCGGCGCGGATCGCGCCGGGATCGGAAAACGCGAAGGCATAGCCCTCGTCCCGGCCCTTCAATTCCTCGATCAGCGCGCCCACGGTCTCGGCGTCGGTGTGCACCGTTTCGTGCCCGGTGCCGACGCGTTCGCGGACCCACGCGAAATAGCGCAGCTCAATCATGGCGATCCTCCCTCAGATGCGGCATCGCCTTCACGAGGTAATCGGCCCCGGTCGCCACGGTCAACGCGGCGGCGAGCCACAGCAGGATCAGCCCGCCGGAATAGGCCCGGTTCGCCCACTCGCTGAGCGCGACAAGGTTGAAGTCATCATCAATCTCGCCGGCAAAGACCTGCGCCACGATCTCGGGCGACATGCCGAGGCTGTTCATCACGAAATGATGCTCGAACACGCCGTAGGAAAACAGCACCGCGATGGCGATCATCTGCACCGTCGTCTTCCACTTGGCCAGTATTGTCACCTTCAGCGTGCCCGCCGTATCGCCAAGGAATTCGCGCAGGCCGGACACGAAGACCTCGCGGAACAGGATCGCGGCCACCGGCAGGATCAGCAGCGTCTGGAAGCCGAAGATCCCCATCAACGTGGCCAGCGCGATCACCACCATCGCCTTGTCGGCAATCGGGTCGAGCATGGCGCCTAACCGGCTGCCCTGTTGCCACAGCCGGGCAAGGTAGCCGTCCAGCCAATCGGTGATCGCGGCGGTCACGAACAGGATCAGCGCCACCCAGTCGGCATAGGGGCGCGGCAGGATCAGGAAGATGATCGCGACACCGGGCGCAGCCAGGAGGCGCAGAAGGGTCAGGATGTTTGGCAGGGTCCATCGCATGGCCCTTGCATAGCGCGCTTGCCCCGCACGGGCCAGCCCCGGCGCGCGACACGGTCAGCCTTTTTCGTGGAAATAGTCATAGATCATCTCCGCCAGCGTGTTCGAGATACCGTCGACCGCCTTCAGATCTGCAAGGTCGGCGCGGCTCACCGCCTTGGCGCTGCCGAAATGGGTCAGCAGCGCGCGCTTGCGCGTGGCGCCGACGCCCGGCACGTCATCAAGCGGCGTCGCGCCGATCGCCTTGGACCGTTTCGCGCGGTGGGTGCCAATGGCAAAGCGATGCGCCTCGTCGCGCAGGCGTTGCACGAAGTAAAGCACCGGGTCGTTGTGGCGCAACGCGAAGGGCCGGGTGCCGGGGCGGTGAAACTCCTCTTTCCCCGCGTCGCGGTCGATGCCCTTGGCGACGCCGATGAAGGGCACGTCATCGACACCCAGATCGGCCATTATTTCCGCCACCGCGCTGACCTGCCCGGCGCCGCCGTCGATCAGCAGCAGATCGGGCCAGGCGTCGGACTGTCGATCCGGGTCTTCCTTCAGCAGGCGCTTGAAACGGCGGTTCAGCACCTCTTTCATCATCCCGAAATCGTCTCCGGGCGTCAGGTCAACGCCCTTGATGTTGAACTTGCGATACTGGCTTTTCAGCAACCCCTCGCGCCCCGCGACGATCATGCCGCCCACGGCATGTGCACCCTGGATGTGGGAGTTGTCGTAGACCTCGATCCGCTCCGGCACCTTGTCCAGCCCGAACGCCTGCGCCAGCCCGGCCAGCAGCTTGCCCTGCGTCGCCGCCTCGCTCATCTTGCGGGCAAGGCTTTCACGGGCGTTGCGCGCGGCGCCTGCGATCAGCTCCGCCTTTTCACCACGCAGCGGCACCAGCAGCTCCACCTTGCGACCGCGCTTTTCACCCAACTCCTCGGCCATCAGGTCGGCGTTCTCGATCGGGTGCGACAGCAGGATCTGCCTTGGTGGGTCTTTTTCATCGTAAAACTGGCCAAGGAACGCCTCCAGCACCTCCGCCTCCGCCGCGCCCGACCCGGTGCGCGGGTAGAAGTCGCGGTTGCCCCAGTTCTGGTTCGCGCGGATGAAGAAGACCTGAACGCAAGCCTGCCCGCCCTCCATGTGCAGCGCCACCACGTCGGCCTCGGCCACGCCGCGCGGGTTGATGCCCTGCACGCCCTGCACATTGGTCAGCGCGCGGATGCGGTCGCGCAGGGCGGCGGCGCGTTCATATTCCATCGCCTCGGCGGCGGCCTGCATCTCGGCCGCCAGCTTTTCCTGAATCCCGGTGCTGCCGCCCGACAGGAAGCGTTCGGCCTCGCGCACCGATTGCGCGTAGTCCTCCTGCGAGATCAGCCCGACGCAAGGCCCCGAGCAGCGCTTGATCTGGTAAAGCAGGCAGGGCCGGCTACGGGTTTCGAACGTGGCGTCGGTGCAATTGCGCAGCAGGAACACCTTCTGCAACTGGTTCAGCGTCCGGTTCACCGCGTCGGCACTGGCGAAGGGGCCGTAGTAATTGCCCTTTTCCTTCTTCGCGCCGCGGTGCTTCCTGATCTGCGGATAGCCATGCGACCGGGTGACGAGGATATTGGGAAAGCTCTTGTCGTCGCGCAACAGCACGTTGTAGCGCGGCTTGAGCTGCTTGATCAGGTTCTGTTCCAAAAGCAGCGCTTCGGTTTCCGTGCGCGTGGTCAGGAACATCATCTCGGTCGTCTCAAGGATCATCCGGCCGATGCGCGGGCTGTGGCCGGTGGGCTTGGCGTAGTTCGACACCCGCCGCTTGAGGTTGCGCGCCTTGCCCACGTAGAGCACCCGCGCCTGCGCATCGAGCATGCGGTAAACCCCCGGCGAGCCATCGAGCATCCGGAGGTAGGAGGCGATCAGGGCATGGCCCGTCAGCGGCGTTTCAGGGGGCGTTTCAGGCATGGTCACAGGTTTGAATCGATTCCATTGCGGCCTGCAACGAGCGAGGCGCCGGTTCAAGCGAAACCTTGTCCACGGTTTCTGTGGATAACCTTAGGGATAAAATGTTCTGGACGCGGAATTTTCCTTGTTTTCGGGCGAGTTCCTTTCTTTGATGAATTTTTATGCATCTATATAAGGTATTGTTTTTCATGCACATTTTTCTTTCCACAGCGCCCGGACGCGCACTGGTCACAAAACAGTCACCCACCTGTTACCGCACTGTTATCAGTGGAAAAGTGTTAACGCGCGCGCCTTGGACAGCGTTAACACCGCCCTGGCGAGACCCGAAAGCCTTTATTCGGGACCAAGGATATCGGGCGTCTGCCAGGCCAGATGCTGGCCACCATCAACACAGATCAACTGCCCCGTCACGCCGCGCGCGCGCAGAAAATAACGCAGCGCCTCGACGATGCCGTCAGCGTCGGCACCACGACCCAGCACCGTTGCCTGTCGCTGGCGGGTGAAGTGATCCACCGACTGGCGCGCGCCCTGCATCGTCGGCCCCGGCCCGATGGCGTTGACGCGGATATGTGGCGCCAGCGCTTGCGCAGCGGTTCGGGTGAAGGCCCAAAGCCCCATCTTGGCGATGGTGTAGCTCATGAATTCCGGGGTCAGCTTGCGCACCCGCTGATCGACCATGTTGATGACCAGACCCTGCGCCTGCGGTTCGCCGTTCTCATCAGGCACCGCATCGGGCATCTGCGCGGCCAGCGCCTGCGTCAGAACCACAGGCGCGCGCAGGTTGGAGTCCAGATGGCGATCCCAGCTGTCGCGGGTGGCGCTCCAGATCGTGTCATGCTCGAAGATGGAGGCGTTGTTGATCAGCACCGTGATCGGCTGACCAAGCGCCCCAACCGCGCGCGCCAGCAGCGCCTGAGTCTCGTCCTCGTCGGTCAAATCGGCGCACAGCGTCACGGCACGACGGCCAAGCGCGCGAATTTCAGCCGCCGTTTCCTCGGCAGCTTCCGCCGACCCGGCGTAATGCACCGCGATATCATGGCCATCCTCGGCCAGCGCCAGTGCCATCGCCCGGCCGAGCCGTTTCGCCGCCCCGGTTACCAGTGCAGCCATAGGGATCCTCCGTTCAGCTCAACACCACCACCGCATAGATGATGTAGAGCGCCGAAAAGACCACCCCGACAGCGCGCCCGAAGATCCATTTACGATAAACGAACGGGATCAGAAGCAGCGACGTGGCCAGCATGATCCAAAGATCGAAGCGCAGGAATTCCGCAGCGACCGGGATCGGCCCGATCAGCGACACCACCCCGATGATGCCCAAGAGGTTGAAGATGTTGGACCCGATGACATTGCCCAACGCAACGGCTGCGTGACGGCGCAGCGCCGCCATCACCGTCGTCGCCAGTTCCGGCAGCGAGGTGCCGACCGCGACCAGCGTCAGGCCGATGGCGGCATCGCTGACCCCGTAGTGTTGCGCAATCACCACCGAGGCATCGACGAGGATATCGGCGCCAAGCGGAAGCCCGACAAGCCCCAGCACAAGGAACAGGATGATCTGCCACCATGGCATGTCCGGGTCGGCGCCTTCCACGTCCTCGGGGCTGTCTGCCACCTCCAGCGCGGCCATGTCGCGGCGATGATTGCGCGCGGCCCAACCAGCCTCGCCCAGCATCGCCACCAGCCCTGCAAGCAGGATCAACCCGTGCCACCATGTGAACGGCCCGAGGAAGGCCAGCGCGATGAAAGCCAGCGTGGCGCAAATCATGATCAGGAAATTACGGCGGCTGTCGCAGTCGCTGGTATCCAGCCCCATCAGCAGCGCGGGAATGCCCAGAACCATCAGGATATTGGCAGTATTCGAGCCCACGACATTGCCAAGCGCAAGCCCCGGCACCCCCCCGAGGATCGCCTTGACCGAGATCAGCAACTCCGGCGCCGAGGTGCCGAAAGCGACGATGGTCAGGCTGACGATCAGCGCCGGAATGCCCAGCCGCAGGCTGAGGTTCACCGCCCCGCGCACCAGCGTGTCACCCGCCAGCAGCAGGATCACAAGGCCAAGCCCCGCCATGAGAAATTCTGTCAGGAGCACCTAGGAACGTCCCTTGTCGCAGGTCGGGCAGCGCCCGCCGGTCACGTTGATGCGCCCGCATTTCGGGCAGGTGCGCGGCTTTGGCAGGCTGCCGCGCTTGCGCCTCTCGCCAAGGCGCCGCGCGCCGCCGGGCCAGCGCAGGCGGCCGAACATCGCCAACACCGCCATGCCGATCAGGAAGAAGGTGACGATCTTGACGAGCATGTCACAGCCCGAACCGCGCCCAGGCGGCGCGATCCTCCACGAGGCCGAGCGCGTCACCCACGACTTGCGCACCAAGGCGCTGAAACAGCCCGCGCTTCGGCCCGTGCACAGCAAAGCGGGTCTTGTCGCCGTAAAGCGCCTTCATCTTCGGAACAAGATGGGCGATGCCATCGGCCAGCCCCAGATCCACCGCCTTCTGCCCGACCCAGAATTCGCCGGTGAAAAGCTCGTCATTCTCGGCCAGCCTTGCGCCGCGCCGCGTCTTCACATGGTCGATGAAGCCGTCGTGGATCTGCCCCTGCATGGCCAGCAGGCGGGTCACGTCCTCCGCCCGTTCGGGGCGGAACGGATCCAGCATCGACTTGTCCTTGCCGGCGGTATGCACGCGCCGTTCGATCCCGTGGTGGGCGATGAACTCATGCAGGCCGAACCCTGCCGAGATCACCCCGATCGACCCGGCGATGGAATTGCCGTCGAGCCAGATGTCATCGGCCGCGCAGGCCAACCAGTATCCGCCCGAGGCCGCCACATCCTCCACGAAGGCATGAACCGGCACGCTTTTTTCGTCCGCCAACCGCCTGATGCGCGCCGCGATCAGCGAGGATTGCGCCGGCGACCCGCCTGGCGAATTGATCGACAGCGCGATGGCCTTTGGTTTCCCCTTGCGAAAGGCGCGCTCGATCACCGGGGCGAGCGCGACATCGTTCAGCACACCCGCGCGCGGGCTGTTGGCGATCATGCCGTGCAGGCGAATGACCGAGACCAGCGGCGCGGAGGGCAGAAAAGGGATAAATCGTTTCATGGATCGTCATGTAGCCACCCCCCGCAGACCCGGCAAGGGACGCGCCGGCAATGAGACGTGGAAACCACGCCCTTGTGTCCGCAAGGTCTCAGGCTCTCCAGTGTTCGTTCTGATCAACCCGGCGCTTGCCCTCCCCCCGATTGCTTTGCTCTAAGGGCTCTTGCGAACAGGAGAAAGCCCATGGTCGATATCGCCACCCGCGTCTACAATCACAAGTGGAAGATCGACCCGATCGTCCGGTCGCTGATCGACACCGATTTCTACAAGCTGTTGATGTGCCAGTCGGTATTCCGCAACAAGCCAGACACGCAGGTCACCTTTTCGCTCATCAACCGCACCACGCGCATTCCGCTGGCCGAGCTGATCGACGAAGGCGAGCTGCGCGAACAGCTCGATCATATCCGGTCGCTGTCGCTGGCGCGCGGCGAAAGCACCTGGATGCGGGGCAACACGTTCTACGGCAAGCGGCAGATGTTCACGCCCGAATTCATGGACTGGTTCGAGAAGCTGCGCCTGCCGCCCTACCACCTCGAAAAGCGCGACGGGCAGTATGAGCTGACCTTCGAGGGGCCATGGCCCGAGGTCATGCTGTGGGAAATCCCGGCGCTCGCGGTGCTGATGGAATTGCGCGGGCGCGCCACGCTGGCGGGCATGGGCCGGTTCGAGTTGCAGGTGCTCTACGCTCGCGCGATGACCAAGCTTTGGGAAAAGGTCGAACGCCTGCGCGACATCCCCGACCTGCGCCTTGCCGATTTCGGCACGCGGCGGCGCCATTCCTACCTGTGGCAGGATTGGTGCGTGCAGGCGATGATGGAGGGGCTGGGCGAGAAATTCGTCGGCACCTCCAATTGCCTCATCGCCATGAAGCGCGATATCGAGGCGATCGGCACCAACGCCCACGAACTGCCCATGGTCTACGCCGCCTTGGCCGAGACCGACGCGGCACTGGCCCGCGCACCCTATGACGTGCTGGCCGACTGGCACGAGGAGCATTCGGGCAACCTGCGCATCATCCTGCCCGACACCTACGGGACGGAAGGGTTCCTCGCGAACGCGCCCGACTGGCTGGCTGGCTGGACGGGGATACGGATCGACAGCGGCGACCCCGCCAAGGGGGCCGAGATCGCCATAGACTGGTGGCGGTCGCGCGGCGAGGATCCGCGGGAAAAGCTGGTCATCTTCTCCGACGGGCTGGACGTGGACAAGATAGAGGCGCTTCAGGCGCAATTCGCGGGCCGGGTGCGGGTGTCGTTCGGCTGGGGCACGCTGCTGACCAACGATTTCCGCGGCCTGGTGCCGGATGAAGCACTGGCGCCGTTTTCGCTCGTGTGCAAAGCCGTTGCCGCGAACGGTCGGCCCACGGTGAAGCTCTCGGACAACCCCGAGAAGGCGATGGGGCCGGAGGGCGAGATCGCCCGGTATAAACGGGTGTTCGGCGTGGGGGAACAGGAACGGGTGGAGGTTGTGGTTTAGGACATATATATCTGATTTATAACGATTTATCCTGTGAACTTTTGGTGATTCATATTTGCCACATTGGAATGAAATGATTTTCCGCCTAGGTTGCGATAAGGAGACTTATGGTGAGTAGCAAAAGTTCAGTTGTTTCAGCCTTTACGGACGAGCAGGCTTCCCGCCTAACAGGCCTGTCTGTTGGGCGTCTTAGGTATTGGGATAGAACTGGCTTCTTCTCTCCCTCACTTGCAGCTGAGAACCGTCGAGTCGCCTTCAGCCGCGTGTACACCTTCAACGACCTTCTCTCTCTTCAAGTGCTGAAGAAGCTACTTGATGATATGCACTGCTCCCTGCAACACCTCCGCGACGTGAAGG
>Ga0100390_10005077_pt1 | contig 11309 bp, 10 predicted proteins | sample CryGeymeta201514_FD_81540 | JGI IMG/M metagenome (GOLD analysis project Ga0100390, IMG submission 81540) | Groundwater microbial communities from Crystal Geyser aquifers in Utah, USA - Crystal Geyser metaG 2015-14 | ecosystem: Environmental > Aquatic > Deep subsurface > Groundwater | place... | reverse complement strand
TCGACCTCGCTGATCGATACCGGCAGCCGCATGGACGAGGTCATCTTCGAAGAGTTCAAGGGCACCGGCAACGCCGAAATCGTCCTCGACCGCAAGATCGCCGACAAGCGCATCTTCCCGTCGATCGACGTCGGCAAGTCGGGCACGCGCAAGGAAGAACTGCTCGTCGAGCCCGACCAGCTCAAGAAGATGTGGGTGCTGCGCCGCATCCTGATGCAGATGGGCACCGTCGACGCGATGGAGTTCCTGCTCGACAAGATGAAGGATTCGAAGACCAACGAGGAATTCTTCGAATCGATGAACCAGTAGGCGCCATCGCGGGTCTGCGTGTCATGCCGGCGCATGCCGGCATCGCGCGGCGCCGCGAAGACCATTGGCGAATCGAGATTCGCGCTTTCGCTCGAACGACGATTGCGGCTATGGGCTAGCTCATGATCATCGATTTCCTCTCCGCCGCCGTCTCGGCCGCGAGCGCCGCGCCCGGTCTCGGCTCGCCCGCCGATATCTGGGGCCATATCGTCAACGATTTCTCGAACCTGGGCGATCCCGTCGCGCTGGCCGCATTCGGCCAGGTGCTGATGATCGATCTCGTGCTCGCCGGCGACAATGCGATCGTCGTCGGCGCGCTCGCCGCGGGACTGCCCGCCGATCAGCGCCGCAAGGTCATCCTGATCGGGATCGGCGCGGCGCTGCTGCTGCGCATCTTCTTCGCGTTGATCGTCACCTGGCTGATGGGCGTCGTCGGACTGATCTTCGCCGGCGGCCTGCTGCTCCTATGGGTATCGTGGAAATTCTGGCGTGAAATCCATCACGGCGGCGAAAGCGCCGGTTCGGCGGAGGTTGCGGGCGACGAGCATTCGGGGCTCAAGCCCGCGAAGAGTTTTGCCGGAGCCGCCTGGGCGGTCGCGCTCGCCGACGTGTCGATGAGCCTCGACAATGTGCTCGCCGTCGCCGGCGCGGCGAAGGACCATCCCGGGATCATGATCGTCGGCCTGATCGTCGCGGTCGCACTGATGGGTCTCGCCGCGAATTACATCGCCAAGATCATCGAGCGGCATCGCTGGATCGCCTATGTCGGCCTGGCGGTCATCGTCTTCGTCGCGGGCAAGATGATCTACGAAGGCTGGACCGACCCGCTGCTGGGCGTGGGTACGCTGTTCGGCTGAGCTAGCAGCTGCTGGCGAAAGTCTCGGCGCTCGCGCGTTTCCAGTAGTTGGCAAGGCTCGTCGCGCCGGCGTCTTCGACCAGCGCGCCGTCCGCGACGAATTCGTAGATGTGGTTGATCGAATCCGATCGCGCCGAATTCAATCGCTCGAACAGGTTGCGCGGTTCGATCTTCGAGGGATGATCGAGGCCCATCGCGACGACCATTTCGCGCAGCGAGTGGAGACTGTGGCGCTGGAAGCGCGTCACGCGTTCGGCCTTGGTCGGGATGACGAGGCCGCGCTGGCGCGTCGGGTCCTGCGTCGCGATGCCGGTCGGGCACATGTCGGTGTTGCAGCGCAGCGACTGGACGCAGCCGAGCGCGAACATGAAGGCTCGCGCGGCATTCGACCAGTCGGCGCCGAGCGCCGCATTCATCGCAAGGCCCGCGCCCGAATGGACCTTGCCCGCCGCGGCGAGCCGCACCTCGCCCTTGAGGCCGGTGCCGACGAGCGCGTTGCGCACGAGGATCAACCCTTCCCGCAACGGCATGCCGATGCGGTTCGAAAACTCGACCGGCGCCGCGCCGGTGCCGCCCTCGGCGCCGTCGACGACGATATAGTCGATCCGGATGCCGGTCGCGAGCATCGCCTTCATGACGGCAAGCACCTCGTGCGGCTGGCCGACGCACAGCTTGATCCCGACCGGTTTTCCGCCGGCAAGATCTCGCAATTTGGCCGCCCACTCAACCAGGCCGACCGGCGTCGAAAAGGCCGAATGCGCGGCGGGCGAAATACAGTCCAGTCCGACGGGAATGCCACGAATCGCCGCGATCTCCTCGGTCACCTTGTCGCCGGGCAGGACGCCGCCATGGCCCGGCTTGGCGCCCTGGCTGAGCTTGATCTCGACCATCTTGACCTGGTCGTCCTGCGCCGCGTCGGCGAACCGCGCGGGGTCGAACCGGCCCTGGTCGTCGCGGCAGCCGAAATAGCCGCTGCCGATTTCCCAGACGAGGTCGCCCCGGTGCTTGCGATGATAGGGGCTGATCGCGCCTTCGCCCGTGTCGTGATAGAAGCCGCCCTGCTGCGCGCCGAGGTTGAGCGCCTCGATCGCCTTGCCGCCGAGCGCGCCGAAGCTCATCGCCGATATGTTGAACAGCGACGCCGAATAGGGACGCGCGCATTGCGGCCCGCCGACATCGACGCGCCATTCGGCGGGCGCGCCCTCGTTGGGGACGATCGAATGGCTCATCCATTCATATTCGTCCGAATAGACGTCGAGCTCGGTCCCGAACGGGTGCGAATCGAGCTCGCCCTTGGCGCGCGCATAGACGAGGCTGCGCTCGTCATGGTTGAACGGCCGCCCCTCCAGGTCGCCCTCGACGACATAGGCGCGCGCGAAGGGGCGCAGATCCTCCATGATCCAGCGAATCCGCGCGAGCAGCGGGTAATTGCGCCGCAGCGTGTGGCGTTTCTGGACGAAATCCCACAAGGCGATGGCGAGCAGCGGGACGAGAACGACCAGCGCCCAGTGCGCGGGCGGCCACAGCGCGCCCGCGATCGTCGCCAGCAGCAGGATGACGGGTACACCGAAGCGCGCCATCAGCCCCGGCGACGAGCGCAGCCGTTCGGGGATCACGCCAGATTGGCCGCGAAGAATTCTGCGGTGCGGCGGTCGGCGAGCGTCGCGCCGGCCTCGTCGCGGCGCTTACCGAATTCGGTCGCGAAGCCGTGGTCGAGCCCGGGGTAATCGTGGAGCGTGACCTTGGCATGATCTTCGAGCCCCGCGTGCATCGCGGCTTGCGCGTCCTTGTCGACGAAATGGTCGGCGGTCGGGATGTGTAGCAGGACGGGATGCGCGATCGCCCTGGCATCGCCGATCAGACCGTCGATGCCGACGCCGTAATAGCCGACCGAGGCGTCGATATCGGTGCGGCACGCGGTCATGAAGGCGAGCCGCCCGCCGAGACAATAGCCGACGCAGCCGACCTTGGCGGTTGCGGCCAGCCCCGCCTTGCCGCCCCGGATCGCGCGGATGGTCGCCTCGATGTCGGCGATCGCGGCGTCCTGGTCGAGCCGGTTCATCAGCCCGAGCGCGCGGTCGAACTCGCTGGGGATATCGGGATCGAGCTCGACATCGGGTTCGAGCCGCCAGAACAGGTCGGGAGCGAGCGCGAGATAGCCCGCCTCGGCCCATTTGTCGCATTTGCGCCGGATCCCGGCATTGACGCCGAAAATCTCCTGAATGACGATGATCGCCGCCTTGGGCGCGGCTTCGGGCTCGGCGACGTAGCAGCCGAATTCGCCCTCTTGGTCGATCGTCGCCAGTCTGATCGTCTTGCTCATGTCTCTCTCCGGTTGCGGTTGCGCCATGCTATGGCCTAATCAATGCGCGACCAGTCAAAAGGAGCCAGGCCATGCGCGTCAAGGTCAATATCGAATGCAGTCCCGAGGAAGCGCGCCGCTTCATGGGCCTGCCCGACGTCAGCCCGATCAACGAACGCTATGTCGCCATGATGGGCGAGGCGATGTCGGGCGCGGGCAATTTCGATCAGGCGCAGAAGATGATGAAGGAATTCGCGCCGTTCGGCGACATGGGGATGAAGCTGTTCCAGCAGTTCTCCTCGCTGGCGACCGACGCGGCGACGCGATCGACGGGGTCCAAAAAGGCCGGCGGCAAGGACTGATCGCGCGCCCGCAATGGGGTATCGGGATACCATTTTTGCCCTGTCGAGCGGGCGGCTGCCGGCGGCGATCGCGGTCGTCCGGCTCAGCGGTCCGCATGCGCGCATTGCGCTTAAGCTACTGATCAACAAGGAAATACCGGACCGGTCGCCGCGCCTCGTCGCGATCAAGGGCGGCGACGGCGCGCTGCTCGACCGCGCCCTGGCGATCCGCTTCGACGGACCCGGCACGGCGACGGGCGAGGACATCGTCGAACTGCATCTCCACGGCGGCCGCGCGGTCGTCGATGCGGTGCTGGCGACGCTCGGCGCGATCGCGGGGCTGCGTCCCGCGGAAGCGGGAGAGTTCACCCGCCGCGCATTCGACCACGGCCGGCTCGACCTGATCGAGGCCGAGGGGCTGGGCGACCTGCTCGCCGCCGAGACTGAGGCGCAGCGCCGCCAGGCGATCGGCCAGGCGGGTGGCGGCGTCTCGCACCAGGTGGCCACGTGGCAGGACGCGGCGCTCAACATCGCCGCGCGGATCGAGGCGGCGATCGATTTTTCCGACGAGGATGATGTCGGCGATGCCGATGTCGCCGCGATTCATGCCGCCTGCGCTGCGCTGGGTGGCGAAATCGGCCTCTGGCTCGCGCGGCCGCCCGCCGAACGGCTGCGCGACGGCATCGCGGTTGCGATCGCGGGGCCGCCCAATGCCGGCAAGTCGACGCTGCTCAACGCGATCGTCCAGCGCGAGGCGGCGATCACCTCGCCGATCGCGGGGACGACGCGCGATGTCGTCGATGTCGCGGTGGCGATCGCCGGCGTGCCCTATCGCTTTCTCGATACCGCCGGGCTGCGCGGCGACACCGACGACGCGGTCGAGGCGATCGGGATCGCGCGCGCGCGCGCCGCTGCCGCCGCTGCCGATCTCGTCATCTGGCTCGGCGATGACGACGCCCCCGAGCACGCCGCTGTCATCCGCGTCGCCGCGCAGTCCGATCGCCGCGACGGGCCGGATTGGGACGCGCGGGTGGCGCACGCCGACATCGCGCTGTCGGCGGTAACCGGCGAGAACATGCAACGCCTGCTCGATCTGATCGGCGAGCGCGCGCGGGCACTGTTGCCGCGCGACGGCGAGGTTGCGCTCAACCGCCGCCAGCGCGACGCGCTCGCCGCCGTTGCAGATTCGCTCGACGAGGCCGTGCGCACGCGCGACCTGCTGATCGTCGCCGAACATCTGCGCGCCGCGCTGGGCGCGTTCGACCGGCTGACCGGACGCGCGCGCACCGAGGATATGCTCGACGCGCTGTTCGGACGCTTTTGCATCGGCAAATAGGCGTTGCGCCGCGCAACTTTTTGACCCTCGCGCCGCGCTGATGTACCGCGCGGGCGAGATGAGAAATTACGATGTGATTGTGGTGGGCGGCGGACATGCCGGGTGCGAGGCGGCGGCGGTCGCGGCACGCATGGGTGCGCGCGTCGCGCTCGTCAGTTTTTCACGTGAAACAATCGGCGCAATGTCGTGCAACCCCGCGATCGGCGGACTCGGCAAGGGTCATTTGGTGCGCGAGGTCGATGCGTTCGACGGGCTGATCGCGCGCGCCGCCGATGCCGCCGCGATCCATTACCGCATGCTCAACATGTCGAAGGGCGCGGCGGTGCGCGGTCCGCGCGTCCAAGCCGACCGCCGGCTGTTCGCGCGCGCGATCCAGGCGGCGCTCGCGGCGCAACCAGGCTTGGATATCGTCGTTGGCGACGCCGATGCGATCGTCACCGATCCGGCGGGCACGGTCGCCGGGCTGAAGCTCGCGGACGGGTCGTTGTTGAGCGCGCCGGCGCTCGTGCTCGCCGCGGGCACGTTTCTCGGCGGGCGGCTCTATCGCGGCGAATGGAGCGCGCAGGGCGGTCGCACCGGTGAGCGCGCCGCAACCGCGCTGGGGCGACAGCTGCGCGATCTCGCCCTGCCCGTCGCGCGGCTCAAGACCGGGACGCCGCCGCGGCTCGACGGGCGGACGATCGACTGGGCGCGGCTCGAGCGGCAGGAATCGGATCGCGACCCGTGGACGATGGCGCCCGACACGCCGCGCCGTACCAATCCGCAATTGTTCTGCGCGATCACGCGTACCAATGCGACGACGCACGATATCGTGCGCGGCGGGCTCGACCAATCGCCGCTGTTTTCGGGCGCGATCGGGGCGACCGGCCCGCGCTACTGTCCCTCGATCGAGGACAAGATCCACCGCTTCGCCGACCGCGACGGCCACCAGATCTTCCTCGAACCCGAGGGGCTGGGCGATGCGCTCGTCTATCCCAACGGCATCAGCACGTCGCTGCCCGACGATATCCAGCTGGCGATGGTGCGCAGCATCGCGGGGCTCGAGGCGGTCGATATCGCGGTGCCCGGATATGCGGTCGAATACGATCATGTCGATCCGCGCTGCCTCGACCGCCGGCTCGGCGTGCGCGACGTCCCCGGCCTGTTCTGCGCGGGCCAGATCGTCGGCACGACAGGCTATGAGGAGGCCGCCGCGCTCGGCCTCGCCGCCGGCGCCAACGCCGCCGCCAGCGCGCTCGACCGCGCGCCCGTCTTGTTCGATCGCGCGACGAGCTATCTCGGCGTGATGATCGACGACCTCGTCCTGCAGGGCGTCAGCGAGCCGTATCGCATGCTCACCGCGCGCGCCGAATATCGCCTGCGCCTGCGCGCCGACAACGCCTGGACCAGACTCGGCGCGACCGCGGCGGCGGCGGGCTGCCTCGGTGAGGCGCGCCGTCGCGCGCTCGATTCCCATCGCGCCGATTGCGCGCGCGCCAACGCCGTGCTTGACGGCGATATCGGCTATGACGCGACGCGCGGGCGACCCCGCGACGGCCAGCGCCGCAGCCTCGGCGACCGCCTGGCGCTTGCCGACACGCCGTTTCGCGATGCCGCCGGCGATATTCCCGCGCTTGCCGCGCTCGCGCCAGAGGCAATCGACGAGGTCGAGAGCGACCGGCGTTATGCCCCCTATCTCGCGCGCCAGGACGCCGAGCTGCGCGCGCTGGCCGCCAACGAACGCATCGCGATTCCCGCCGATTTCGACTTCGCCGCGATTCCCGGACTGTCGAACGAGATGATCGAACGGCTGACGGCGGCGCGGCCCGAAACGCTCGGCATGACGGCGCGCATCGCCGGGATCACGCCCGCCGCGCTGAGCGCAGTGCTCGTGCGGCTCAAGCGGATCGCCGCGTGATCGAGAGCGGCGCCGATGGCGATAGCGTGGCCGCCAAGGCCTGGCTCGCCGCCAAGCTGACGCCTGCGCCCGACGATTTTTCGAAGCTCGAGCGATTCGTGGCGCTGCTGCTGGCTGAAAACGAGCGGCAGAACCTTGTTGCCAAGAGCACCGAGGCGACGATCTGGTGGCGCCATATCGTCGATAGCGCGCAACTGCTCCTGCTCGCCGGCGACCATCCGCAATATGAAAACGGCCTTTGGGTCGATCTCGGCTCGGGGCCGGGCCTGCCGGGACTGGTCGTCGCGATCCTTCGGCGCGGCCCGGTCGCGCTGGTCGAGATGCGGCCCGCGCGCACCGATTTCCTCGCGCGTTGCGTCAACGAGCTCGCTCTGGCCAATGTCGCAATCTTCACCGGCAAGGTCGAGCGCTACCGCCGCGAGGCGGGCATCATCAGCGCGCGCGCGTTCGCGCCCCTGCCAAAGCTGATCGCCAAGGCGCGCCACATGGCCCAGGACGAGACGCTGTGGCTGCTGCCCAAGGGAAAAAACGCGGTAAACGAACTGGCGGAACTGGCCGCACCGTGGCACAGTGCATTTCACGTGAAACAGAGCGTAACCAGCCCGGAATCGACGATATTGGTCGGCAAGGGGCGATTTGGCGGCGGACCGACATGATCACCATCGCGATTGCAAACCAGAAGGGCGGCGTCGGCAAGACGACGACGGCGATCAACCTCGCGACGGGGCTGGCCGCGATCGGCTGGCGCGTGCTGCTGATCGACATCGATCCGCAAGGCAATGCGTCGACCGGCCTCGGCATCGCCCAGTCCGAACGCGGCGAATCGAGCTATTCGGTCCTGACCGGCGATGCGTCGATCGTCGAGGCGGCGCATGCGACCAAGATACCGCGACTCGACATCGTCCCGGCAACGGTCGATCTTTCGGGCGCCGAGATCGAGCTTGTCGACTATGAACAGCGCACGCATCGCCTTGAAATCGCGATGAATTCGGTTCCCTCGGGGCGTTGGGACATCTGCCTGATCGATTGCCCGCCGTCGCTCGGCCTGTTGACGATGAACGCGCTCGTCGCCGCCGAATCGCTGATCGTGCCGTTGCAATGTGAATTCTTCGCGCTCGAGGGGCTCAGCCAGTTGCTGCGGACGGTCGAGCGCATCCGGGACAAGTTCAACCCCGGCCTGTCGATCCTCGGCGTCGCGCTGACGATGTTCGATCGCCGCAACAACCTGACCAACCAGGTCTCCGACGACGTGCGCGCCTGCCTCGGCAAGGTCGTGTTTGATACCGTCATCCCGCGCAACGTGCGCCTGTCCGAAGCGCCGAGCCACGGCCTGCCGGCGCTGATCTACGACCATCGCTGCCCGGGATCGGTTGCCTATATGCAACTGGCGCGCGAAATCGTCGCGCGCCTGCCGGGCAAGCGACGGGCGGCGTGAGATGAGCGAGTCGGACAAGCCGACCGGCGCGAAACCGACGCCAGCGCGTGACGCCATGACGTCGCCCGCCAAGCGCCCCAAGGGGCTCGGCCGCGGGCTCGACGCGCTGTTCAGCGAGGCCGGGCGCGACATGCCGACCGTCGCGGGCGACCACAGCACGCAGGATATCGTGCGCATCCCGACGGGCAGCATCAAGCCGCATCCCGACCAGCCGCGCCGGCATTTCGACGACGCCGCGCTCGGCGAGCTGGCCGCCTCGATCGCCGAACGCGGCGTCATCCAGCCGATCATCGTGCGTCCCGCGCCGCAGGGCCGCGGCTATCAGCTCGTCGCCGGCGAACGCCGCTGGCGCGCCGCGCAAAGGGCCGGGCTGCACGACATTCCCGCGATCGTTCGCGACTTCGACGAGGCCGAAACGCTCGAAATCGCGCTGGTCGAGAATATCCAGCGCGAGGACCTCAACGCGATCGAGGAAGCGCGCGCCTATCAGCGGCTGACCGAGGATTTCGACCATAGCCAGGAGGCGCTGGCGCGGCTGGTGGGGAAATCGCGCAGCCATGTCGCCAATATGCTCCGCTTGCTCGACCTGCCCAAGCGCGTCCAGACGATGGTCGTCGAGGGGCAGCTGTCGATGGGCCATGCGCGCGCGCTGATCAACGCGCCCAATCCGGTGGCGCTGGCCAAGGACGTCGAGCGGCGGGGCCTGTCGGTGCGCCAGGTCGAACAGATGGTCCGCGCGCTGCGCGACGGCGATGCGGCAAAGCGCGCGCCCGCGACCGGCGAGGGCAAGGCGCGCGATCCCGACATCCAGGCGGTCGAGGAACATCTGAGCGACCTGCTCGGCCTGAGCGTGAAAATCACCGACAAGCCGAAGCGCGGGGGGACGGTGTCGCTGGCGTACAGCTCGCTCGACCAGCTCGACATGATCTGCCAGCGGCTCAGCGGCGAGAAAATCTAGTCCGCCGCCTGAAGGAAAGTTGCGCCGCGCAACCACAAGCGCGCGAACTTTCCCCCCCTCGCGCCGCGTCAGGCATGGACGAAAGCGCTCCAGCGCCCTAAATGCGCGCTATGACAGACAATTCCCAGAACAATGAGCGCGACGGCTTTTATGCGCGCGTCCGCGACACCCTGAGCGAGATCGACGAGCAGGGCCTGACCAAGACCGAGCGGCTGATGACATCGGCGCAGGGCGCCGAGGTGCGGGTGCGCGGCGCCGACGGCGCGGACGTTGCGGCGATCAATTTCTGCGCCAACAACTATCTCGGCCTCGCCGACCATCCCGACCTGATCGCGGCGATGGCCGATAGCGCGAAGAGCCACGGCTTCGGCATGGCGAGCGTGCGCTTCATCTGCGGGACGCAGGCGCTCCACCGCGAGCTCGAGGCGCGCATCGCGAGCTTCTTCGGCTACGACGATTCGATCACCTTCGCCGCGTGTTTCGACGCCAATGGCGCGGTGTTCGAGCCGCTGCTCGAGGCCGACGACGCGATCATCTCCGATTCGCTCAACCACGCCTCGATCATCGACGGCGTGCGGCTGTGCAAGGCGCAGCGCTATCGCTTCGCCAACAGCGACATGGCCGATCTCGAGGCGCAGCTGCAGGCGGCCGACGCCGCAGGCGCGCGCACCAAGCTGATCGTCACCGACGGTGTTTTCTCGATGGACGGTTACATCGCCAACCTCGCCGGGATCTGCGACCTTGCCGACCGCTACGGCGCGCTGGTCATGGTCGACGACTGCCATGCCTCGGGGTTCATGGGGGAAAGCGGACGCGGCAGCCCCGAACATTGCGGCGTCGCCGACCGCATCGACATCCTCACCGGCACGCTCGGCAAGGCGCTCGGCGGCGGCATGGGCGGCTATATCTGCGCGCGGCAGGAGGTCGTCGACCTGCTGCGCCAGCGCGCGCGACCCTATCTGTTCTCGAACGCGCTTGCGCCGGGGCTGGTCGGGGCGAGCCTCAAGGTGTTCGACATGCTCGAAGGATCGGGCGAGCTGCGCGCCAAATTGTTCGCCAACGCCGCGCGCTTTCGCGCCGGCATGGAGGCGGCGGGATTCGACCTGCTGCCCGGCGAGCATCCGATCATCCCGGTGATGCTCGGCGATGCCAAGCTCGCGCAGCAAATGGCGGCGAAGCTGCTCGACGAGGGGATTTACGTTACCGGTTTCTTCTTCCCCGTCGTGCCGCGCGGCCAGGCGCGGATCCGCACGCAGATGTCGGCGGCGCACAGCGACGCGCAGATCGACAAGGCGATCGCCGCCTTCACCAAAATTGGACGCGAACTGGGAGTCGTCAGCTGATGGCCGATACGATGGAAGCCCTGGTCAAGGCCAAGCCCGAGCCGGGTATCTGGCTCGAAGCCGCGCCGGTGCCCGAAATCAAGCCCGACGAGGTGCTGATCCGCGTCGAAAAGACCGCGATCTGCGGCACCGACGTCCATATCTACAATTGGGACGAATGGGCGCAGAAGACGATTCCGGTGCCGATGATCGTCGGCCACGAATTCGGCGGCCACATCGTCGAGCTCGGCGGCAATGTCCGCCGCCCGCTCAAGATCGGCCAGCGCGTGTCGGGCGAGGGCCATCTGATCGGGCAGAAGAGCCGCGCGGTGCGCGCGGGCCATTTCCACCTCGACCCCGATACGCAGGGCGTCGGCGTCAACCGGCCGGGCGCGTTCGCGCAATATCTCGCCATCCCCGCGTTCAACGTCATCGAGCTGCCCGACGATCTCGACATGGACGTCGCCGCGATGCTCGACCCGCTCGGCAACGCGGTCCACACCGCGCTTGCGTTCGACCTCGTCGGCGAGGACGTGCTGATCACCGGCGCGGG
>Ga0100390_10005073_pt1 | contig 11314 bp, 9 predicted proteins | sample CryGeymeta201514_FD_81540 | JGI IMG/M metagenome (GOLD analysis project Ga0100390, IMG submission 81540) | Groundwater microbial communities from Crystal Geyser aquifers in Utah, USA - Crystal Geyser metaG 2015-14 | ecosystem: Environmental > Aquatic > Deep subsurface > Groundwater | place: USA... | reverse complement strand
TATCCATGACGTGGCGGCGCCCAAAATGGTCTATCGGGTAGAAACCGGCGGCGAGGTCACCGGGATTGCCGTGGATGGCGACCTGCTGGTGGCGACGGATGAGACCACCGGGTTGCATCTGTTCCGGATTCAGAAATTTTCCGCCGACCTGGACACGGATGGCGACGGCATTCCTGATATGAACGACCTTGATGACGACAATGATGGCTCTCTGGATGCCGTCGATGCCTTTCCGCTGGATCCTGCCGAGTCGGTGGATACCGACGCTGACGGCATTGGCGACAATGCTGATCTGGACGACGACAACGACGGGGTTCTAGACGCCGCTGACGCCTTCCCGTTGGACGACACCGAGTCGGTGGATACCGATGGCGATGGGGTGGGGGATAATGCGGATGCCTTCCCGCTGGACCCAACCGAGTCGGTGGATACTGACAGTGACGGCATTGGCAATAATGCCGATCTGGATGACGACGGCGACAGCCGCACCGATGCCAGCGATATTCATCCGCTGGACACTGACAACGATGGCCTGGACAACGCGGTGGATCCGGATGACGACAACGATGGCTATCTTGATGCCGACGATTCCTTCCCGCTGGACGAGGAGGAGTGGGCCGACCTGAACCATGATGGCATTGGTGACAACTTCCCGAACAACCGCTTCGCGGTGCTGGTGACCACTTTGGGGACAATCAAGCTGCAACTTTTTGAGGATCTGGTACCCTTGACCACCAAGAATTTTATCCGCCTGGCCAAGGCCGATTTCTATGATGGCCTCATCTTTCACCGGGTGATCGCCGGATTCATGAATCAGGGCGGTGATCCGCTGGCTAACGGCACGGGTGGGCCTGGTTATGAAATTGTTGACGAGTTTCCCAAGGATGGGGCCAACCATCTGCTGCTGATCCATGATGCCGCCGGCACCCTCTCCATGGCCAACGCTGGGCCCAACACCGGTGGCAGCCAGTTCTTCATCACGGTTGAACCGACTGCCTGGCTGGACGGCGTGCATACCATCTTCGGTCGGGTGGTGGAGGGGTTGGACGTGGTGCAGGACATCAATACCGTGCCAACCGATGCGAACGATAAGCCACTTACCGATGTCATGGTGGAGAGCGTCACCATTACCACAGAATAGCCGATTTAGCCTGGCACGAAGAGACGACCCGGATAGTTGCTGGACGCGCGATCCGGCATCCCACTTATGAGCTGTTTAAAACCGTTGCATAAAACCTGCCTGCCGACCGGCAAACAATCGCCATTGCCCGCTGGTCGCCCACTGCGCCACCCTGCCAGGCTGGGTTGGGCTGGCCGGCTCGTGCTGCTCGTCACGTTGCTGGCCCAGATACTTGCCCCTGCTTGCGGCGGCTTGGGCGTCCGCACGGCCCATGCCCTGAGCGTGGGCGAAGAGCAGGAAATCGGCGAAAAACTGCTCGCCATTGTCCGCCACAACTTCAGCCTCGTCGAGGAACCCGACCTGCTGCAATACGTCACTGGCCTGGGCAATGAAATCCTCCAGAAGGCGGACTCGCATTTCTTCAAGCATAAATTCTTCATCGTCGATAAAAATGAGTTCAACGCCTTTGCCGCGCCCTCGGGGCTCATCTTCGTCTATACCGGTCTCATTGATGCCATGGACACGGAGGACGAACTGGTAAGCGTCATGGCCCATGAGACCGGGCATGTTATCCACCGCCATATCGCCCAGCAGGCCGAGAAATCCAAGGCCATCACCATCGCCACCCTGGCCCTGGTCCTGGCCGGCATCGCGTCGGGCAGCGGCGACGTGGGCAGCGCCCTGATCACCGGTGGCATGGCGGCCGGCCAGACCGCCCAGCTCAAGTACAGTCGCCAGGACGAAGAAGAGGCCGACCGGGTCGGCTACGACTATATGCGCGCCATGAACAGAAACCCGGTCGCCATGGTCGGCATGCTCCGCAAGATGCATCGGGAAAACGTGCTCAACTCCAGCCAGATGCCCCCCTACCTCCTCACTCATCCAGATCCTGACCTGCGCATGAGTTACATCCAGGATCTCCTGGAAAGTGGCCCCAAGACCACCTATCCAGCCGTGGACCCCTTTCCGTTTCAGCGCCTGAAGTACCGGCTGCTCTCCATCACCAAGGATCCGGCCAAACTCCTCGTTCACCTTTTAGCCACCAGCCGCCCGACGGCCGGGGAGACACTGCCTGATCCCATGCGGCTGTATGGTCTTTCCCAGGCCTATCTGGCCAACGCCCAGTTCGACAAGGCCCAGGAGACCCTAAGAAAAGTGATGGAGATCATGCCGGACCGCTCCATCCTGCGCACCGACCTGGGGCGAATCTTTTTCGAGGCCGGTCAGTACGAAAAGGCCCTGGCCCTCTTCCGGCAGGCCCGTGACCTGCGGCCGGACTGCGCCTATACCGCCTTTTATCTTGCCAAAACCTTGGAACAACAAGGGCGTTACCCCGAGGCCCTGGCCCTGTACGAGGAAATTTTGCAGGCCCTGCCCACCCTGTCGCGCCTCCATTACCAGATCGGCCAGATCATGGCCCACCAAGGCGACAAAGCGGCCGGCCATTACCAACTCGGGCTCTATTACTGGTTTGAGGACGACGTTGAGTCGGCCCGCTTTCATCTTAAAGAGACGATGAGGCTGACCGCTGACAACGCCGACCTGCACGGCAAGGCGGCCGACATGCTGGCCAAGATAAAAAAGCTTGAAAAAATGTAACTATCCAGCAGAACCGCAACCCAGGGGAGTTCCCGGACTGGAAAAGTATTTTCAGGCCGGGAACGCTTGACTGCCGACACAAGCTGGATAGTTACGAAAAAATGTAGCTGCGCAGGTTGTTTAGCTTTTTAGACTGTAGTCTGTTAGGTAGACAGTCGTAGGGTGCGCCGTGCGCACCATCAAGCACCATTGGGGCGCACGGCGCACCCTGCTGATTCACCCATGAAAACTTCCGTTGCCAAACAGCCCCACCTCATCCAGGCCGTTACGCCCCTGGCCGAAAGGATGCGCCCTCACACTTTAGCTGATTTCGTGGGCCAGGGCCATCTGCTGGGTAAAGACAAGCTGCTCTCCCGCCTGCTGGCCCAACATGCCGTGCCCTCCCTGCTGCTCTGGGGGCCGCCCGGTACCGGCAAGACCACCCTGGCCCGCATTCTTGCTCGGGAATCCGGCGCCGAATTCGTTTTCTTTTCCGCCGTGCTCTCCGGGGTCAAGGAGATCCGGGCCATCGTCGAGCAGGCTCGGCTGCTCAAGGAGGCCAGCAACCAGCCCACCATTCTTTTTGTCGACGAGATCCACCGCTTCAACAAGGGCCAACAGGACGCCTTTCTGCCCCACGTGGAGAGTGGCCTCGTCACCCTGATCGGCGCCACCACCGAAAACCCGTCCTTCCAGGTAATCGCCCCGCTGCTCTCCCGCTGCCGGGTGCTGACCTTGAACCCGCTGGCCGCCGATGAGCTGGAAATCATCATGCGTCGCGCCCTGGCCGATGTTCAGCACGGCCTGGGCGGATTGCACCCACAGTGCGATGAGCAGGCGCTGCGACACCTGGCCCGCATGGCGGACGGGGATGGCCGCATGGCCTTGAACGGGCTGGAAACCGCCGTCTCCCTGGCCCGGGTCGCGGAGGACGGCCAACTGCACATCACTTTGGCGGATGTGGAAGAGGCCCTGCAGCGCCGCAGCCTGCGCTATGACAAGGATGGCGAGGAGCATTACAATCTCATCTCGGCCCTGCACAAGAGTCTGCGCGATTCAGATCCGGACGGCGCCCTCTACTGGATGGCCAGGATGCTTGCGGCCGGCGAGGAGCCATTGTATATTGCCCGGCGGCTCATCCGCTTCGCCTCCGAGGACGTGGGCAACGCCGACCCCCAGGCCCTGGCCGTGGCCCTGCACGCCAGGGATGCATTTCACATGCTTGGCACACCGGAAGGCGAACTGGCCCTGGCCCAGGCCTGTATCTATCTGGCCACGGCGCCGAAGAGCAACGCGGTCTACGCGGCCTACAACAAGGTCCGCCATGAAATAGAGCGCACCGGCACCCTGCCCGTCCCGCTGCATTTGCGGAACGCGCCGACCCGGCTGATGAAGGAGATGGGCTACGGCGCTGGTTATCAGTATGCCCACGACGATCCGCACGCCCTGGTTGACCAGGACCATCTGCCCGATAAACTCGCGGGCACGGTCTATTACCAGCCTACCAGCCGGGGCTTTGAGGCGGTGATTCACGACCGGCTTACCAAGTGGCGCCGGTTTCTGAAGCAGAAAAAAGATCGGCCTGTAACCGGTCCCACGGGAGAATGATCCGCATGAAAATGTTTCTGACCCTTATTTTTGTCTTAACCTGCCTGGCGGGATCGGCCAAGGCCGCCCCGACCATGGCGTCCCCCCCTGGCCAGGATTTTATCCTGTGCTACAGCAACACCATCCAGGGCGAGACCGAACCCTGTGGCTGAAAAAGCCACCAGTTGGGCGGTCTGTCCAAAAAGGCATACGAACTCGAATTGCTCGGGAAGCAAAGCAAGGCCCCTCTCCTGCTGCTGGACGGCGGCAGCCTGCTCTTCACGCAGGATAATTTATCGCCCAACCGGGCGGCGCAGGCCAGAATTACGGCGGATGGCATAGTTGCGGCTTACAACTACATGGGCTTCAAGGCGGTGGGGATCGCTACCGCCGACCTGGCCACCGGCCTTGAGTTCCTGAAGGAGATCCGCGACCGTTCCAAGTTCGCCTGGCTGTCGGCCAACCTGGTGCAGGCAGATACCCGCCAACCCATCTTCCAGGAGGGTATCCAACTTGAGGTGGGCAAGCTCAAGATAGCCGTGCTCGGCCTTACCGAAGAGCGGGCCGATCAATTCCTGGACAAGAATGCCGGGGCCGTGATCCTGCCCTGGCAGGAGGTTCTACCCGGTCTGGTAAAGCGCTTCAGCAATAAGGCCGACCTGATCATTCTGCTCTCCAGTTATGCCCAGGCTGACAACAAAAAGATCGCCGAACAGGTGCCGGGTATCAATATCATCCTGCAGGCCGGCCCTGGCGCCAGAAACCTTGAGCCGGAACTGGCCGCTGGCAGCCTGCTCCTGCAAGTCGCGCCGCGGGGGAAGCAGCAGGGCGTGTGCGACGTCTTCTGGCATGCCTCGAAGGTCTGGCAGCCTGACCCGACCGCCGAACTGCTTGCCAAGGAGGCTAACGTGGGCCGCACGCGCCAGCAGATCGTTAATTTTGACCGTCAGGAAAAGGCCTCCGGTTATCTCAGCAAAAACCCGGCAGCCAAGCAGGCCTATGAATTTCTTAAAGGCCAGTTACCAGACCAGGAAAAGAAACTGGCGGCCCTCAGGAAAAATGTGGAAAGCATGAAAATCGGACCACGGGAGAAGGCCAGGTATGGCAACCGTTTTATTGACCTGGAAAAATCCCGGCCCGATCAGCCAGAGGTGCTGGCCATTGTCGAAAAAACCAAGCAACAGGCCAATCTGGCCGCCCGGCCCGCGGCGCCCGGCCCTGCCCGGGAACAGCCATCATATGCCGGCTGGCGGGCCTGCGCCACCTGTCACCAGAGGCAGGCCGACAACTGGGAAAAGAGCCGGCATGCCGGTGCCCTTGGTACCCTCACGGCCAAGGGCCAGGGCCGCAACCTCGACTGCATCCCCTGCCATGTCACCAGCGTACTGACCGGCAACGAGCCCGAGGCCCTTTCCCTGGCCGCCGATCTCCAGCAGGTTGGCTGCGAGGCCTGCCATGGCCCGGGCAAGCAGCACATTATCGACCCGGCGAAATGGCCCTTGACGCGCAACCCCGGGGAAGAGATCTGCCGGCGCTGCCACCGCCCGGAGCACGACGACGGCTTCGAGTTCAAGAGCAAACTCGATCGGCTCGGCTGCCCCGCCGGCCTGCACTAACCTGTCGGCCGCGTAATTACTCAGGCTGGAAGCAGACTTGGTTCCTAACAGGCTACAGGCCAAATGACCTTGTCAGAGTAGTTGTCATTTCGGAGAGTAGAATGCCAGGACAAAGCACCTGGATGGGAGCGCGTGCTGCTCATCCAGAACAATAAGATCATATTGTAATGCGGTCAGGAGCTTCTGCACATGGTACATCATCAGGACATTATGTATTTCCGCAACGATGATGGGGTGATATTGCCTTAGCACTTCATGGCTTCCCAAGAGGACCATGCTCTCGGCACCTTCGACATCGATCTTCATGACCTGGGGAGGAGCAACTTTCCCTTGCGCAACCAAGGTGTCCGCCCTGGCCGTCGGTACTTTGCGAGCGGCGAAAGACCAGTAATGCTCCTTTATCTCCGGCGTCAAGGCATGCGCCAGATGACTGCCGCTGCTGCTGCCGTTATCGACGTTTTCCGATAAAGAAAACGCGGCTTCACCATCGCTATCGGCCAGAGCGCAAGCCATCAGCGCAATCCGCTTGCCAAGTTTCTCATTTCTGACGATATTTTTTTCGAGACGTTCGACATTGCAGGGATTCGGTTCAAAGGCAATGACCTGACCAGATGCACCCACCAGACTCGCAAACGCCAAACTGTGATAGCCAAAATGCGCGCCAACATCCCAGATGGTTTTACCCTGCAGGTCGCCATAATGCCGCAAGGCATCGTAGATAAACTGATCATAGGCGCCATCGATCATCTCGGACCAGGCTGGTGAACCATGCTGATCGAGATACAAAAATTGTCCTTGAAGCGGTCCCGCCTTCACCTCGTGCCATTCGGGTCGCGAACGACGTGCCCGTCTTTTTAAAGTAGCAACAAGTTCCCTTGGTGACAGGGAGCATCCCCTTTGCGCCATTGCCAATAATTTCACAATATAACCACCTCGGCTCAACTTAACTCTCGTTACGCATTGCCCTTGGGGTAGAAATGGACCACGCCATCAATCTCCGAGGTGTCGCAGAAATGCCCCAGGCCGAATTCACGGAACTGCTCCTCGCAGTCAACCTTGACGGCATAGGCCTGGCCTTCCTGGGAATGGTAGACAATGGTATGAACCTTATGAAGGGCAACCGGCCTTGACAGGGTGGGCATGATGGTAACCTCCTGAATATGGTATCGGACTTTGTCCGGTGTTTCTGAAGTGAATCATCTCGGGTTGTTTAGTCTGGCAGCCTGTAGTCTGTTAGGAACAAAGTCTGCTTCCAGCCTGAAAGACTAAACACCTTCAGGCTATCCACCTGACATTTACAAATATCTTTAATTAACTATAGACACAACAGACAAGAAAACAAGGGGGGCAAATCAGTAGTTCTTGCGAACCAGAACCTCCCGGGGCTTGGAGCCATCGGCCGGGCCCAGGATACCTTCTTTTTCCATGGTCTCGACCATGCGCGCCGCACGGTTGTAACCAATTCGCAACCGCCGCTGCACCATGGAAATGGAGGCCTGGCCGGTCTCGCAGACCAGGGTCACCGCCTGGTCGTAAAGTTCGTCGGCCTCCCCGGTTGAGTCCTCGGCCTCCTCGGATTCCTCGGCGATCTTGAGGACCGACTCATCGTAATGGGCCGTACCCTGTTCCTTCAGAAAGGAGACAATGCGCTCAATCTCACCCTCGGAGATATAGGCGCCGTGTACCCGTTTCATCCGGGAGGCACCGGACTGCAGGAGGAGCATGTCTCCCATGCCGAGCAGGTGTTCGGCGCCACCGGTGTCCAGAATGGTGCGGGAATCCACCCTGGAGGAAACCTTGAAGGAGATGCGGGTTGGGAAGTTGGCCTTGATGATGCCGGTCAACACGTCCACCGACGGCCTCTGGGTGGCGAGAATGAGGTGCATACCGGCCGCCCGGGCCATCTGGGCCAGACGGGTGACGGAATCCTCCACCTCGCGGGAGGAAACCATCATGAGATCGGCCAGCTCGTCGATGATGATGACGATCATGGGCAGGATTTTCTCGGCCGTGGCATTGTAGCTGGCCAGGTTCTTGACCCTGGCCTCCTTCATGATGATGTAGCGCCGCTCCATCTCCAACACGGCCCACCGCAGGGCGCGGGCCGCCATTTTGGCGTCGTCCACCACCGGGTGCAGCAGGTGCGGGATATCCGCGTAGTGGGCGAGTTCGATGCGTTTGGGATCAACCAGCAGCAGCCGTACCTCGTCGGGCGTCGCCTTCATGAGGATGGAACAGATGATGCCGTTGACCGCCACGCTCTTGCCCGAGCCGGTGGCGCCGGCGATAAGCAGGTGCGGCATCTTGGCCAGATTGGCGGTCACCGGGTTGCCGACCACGTCCTTGCCCAGTCCAAGGGTGAGCCGGGAAGGAGACTTCTGAAAGTTGTCGTTGGCCACGATATCACGGAACTGGACAATGGCCCGTTCCGGGTTAGGAATCTCGATGCCCAGGGCCGCCTTGCCGGGAATGGAGCCCGCGATGCGAACGCTTTCCGCTTTGAGCCCCATGGCCAGGTCGTCGGCCAGGGCGACGATGCGGTTGATCTTGACTCCCGGCGCTGGCGCGAACTCGTAGGTGGTGATCACCGGTCCGGGCGAGATACCGACCACCTTGCCATTTACACCGTAATCCTTCAATTTTTCCTCAAGCTGCTTGCTCACCTCGTAAAAGTGCTCGCGGTTCACGGCGGTGTCGACCTGCTCGGGTTTGTCAAGCAGGCCCAGACCCGGCAACTTATACTCGCCGCCGGTCACCGGCAGGGGCTGAAATTCCTCATCCCCTTCCTCCTCATCAACCATGTCTGGCGGCTCGTGGAGGGAGGGCACGACGTCAACGAGCAAAGCGCTACCTTCTTCCTCCGTCGTGGCCCCTGGGAAAACCGGAGCAGCCGGCTCCATCCCCCGACCTGACCGAGGTCCGGTCGCGACCGAACGGCGCAGCCACCGGACAAGCCGGCCCAGGAGTTCAAGGCCAACCTCCCCCACCTTCCGACCAGAGATGGACGGCGAAAAACGCATTGCCAGCATAAGGGAGATGATCAGCAGAGCTACAAAAAAAAGAATGGCGCCGGGCACGCCGAGGATTGGCGCGGCAACGGTGAACAGCAGGCCGCCCAAGGCCCCGCCGGCCGGAATGGTCCTGCCGGCCAGCAGCACCATTTCCCCGGACACAAAGGCGGTCAGCAAACCGCAACTGGCGATGATCAGGCCGGTACACCCCCCGAAGATCAAGGGGAAACGTAGCATGGAGGCCTTAGGGGCGAAGAGCTGCAACGAGAAAAAAAAGAAAAGCACGACGAGCCAGAAGGACCCGAGGCCAAGAAAGGCCATGAGCATTTGCGCGAGCCAGTTGCCGGCCTGGCCGCCCCAGTTGCCCAAGGAGCCCGGGCTGACATGGAACGGCTCGGCGGTGAAGGTATAACTTGCCAGGCAGAGGAACAGGCAGAGGGCGACACAGATGCCCACCACGGCCAGAATCTCCTGGCCCAGGGGCGGCCGCTCCTCAATTTTCCTGTTTTTTACCATTCTCACCACGGTCTGAAATCAGGTTGGTTAGGCTGTAGTCTGTATGCTTTGTTACTCTGCCACTCTGCCACTCTGCCACTTTCCCCTTCTGTCACTCTGCCACTCTGCCACTTTCCCCTTCTGTCATTCACTTGCCTGGCAGGGCAAGGCGCAGCCCGTCCAGAATACCGTTTATGAAAGGCCCGGCCTCGTCGGTGCTGTAGCGCTTGGCAACCTCAATGGCCTCGTTGATGGCCACGCTGGCCGGCACTTCATCTTTATAACACAGCTCGAAGATCGCTACCCGCAGGATGTTGCGGTCCACCAGCGACATCCGGTCCATGCGCCAGTTTCTGGAATGGTGCCGCAGCAGCTCGTTGATCTCCTGCCAGTGGGCCGTGATCCCCTCGACTATTTCCCGGGCATAGTCGTAGGCCTTGCGGCTGGCCTCGAAATGATCCCGCAGATGCTGCAGGGCCTCCATGATGGGCGTGCCGGCAAACTCACTCTGAAAGAGGGCCTGCATGGCCAGTTCCCTTGATTGTCGCCGAATACCCATATTACAGATTCCCTTAAAGATCAGGTTGAAGCGGCCGGCCGCGTCATTATGCAGGGCGTATTCTGCTGGCCCGGATTAGGGACGCATAGGATCTATGGGACAAATGGGTGTTTTCTCTCTTCCCTTCTTCATTCGATGTCCGGGGTCCGGAATCCGGGATCCTAAAACTGTTGAAGCAGGTCCACCATTTCGATGGCCGCGACCGCCACATCGCTGCCCTTGTTGCCGGCCTTGGCGCCGGCCCGCTCAATGGCCTGTTCAATGGTGTCAGTGGTCAGCACCCCGAACAAAATGGGCACGCCGCTCTCCATGCTGGCCTGGGCAATACCTTTGGCCGCCTCGCTGGCCACGAAATCGAAATGCGGCGTGGCGCCCCGGATGATGGCGCCCAGACAGAGCACGGCGTCAAAGCGGCCCGATCTGGCAAACTTCTGAGCCAGCAGCGGGATCTCGTAGGCCCCTGGCACCCGCGCCAGTTCGATGTCCGCCTCCATGGCCCCGGAACGAAGCAGGGTGTCCAGCGCCCCTTCCAGCAGGCGCTCGGCGATAAATGAGTTAAAGCGAGAAAGCACGATGCCGAATCGTTTCCCTTCCGCCCGCAGTTGCCCCTCATAGACTTTCACCATGATCTCCTCCCTTACCATCTATTGCCGGTTTGTGGTGCGGGCGCTCCTACTTTTTCTGCCGGCCAGGCAGCCGGTCCAGTAAATGGCCCATTTTGTCCTTCTTGCATTGCAGATACTGAAGGTTTTCCGCGTCAGGCTCCATCTCGATGGGTAGCCGCTCAACCACCTGGATACCATAACCCTCCAGCCCGACGATCTTCTTGGGGTTGTTGGTGAGCAGCCGCATCTGGCGGACACCCAGGTCCCTCAGAATTTGCGCACCAATGCCGTAATCGCGAAGGTCGGCCTTGAAACCCAGCTCCAGGTTGGCCTCCACCGTATCCATGCCCTGGTCCTGCAGGGCGTAGGCCTTGAGCTTGTTCACCAGACCAATACCCCTGCCCTCCTGGTGCATGTAGAGAATGATGCCGGCGCCCTCCCGGCCCACCATGTGCATGGCGGCGTGGAGTTGCTGACCGCAGTCACAGCGCTGGGAACCAAAGACATCGCCGGTAAGACACTCGGAATGGACCCGCACCAACACTGGCCTGTCAGGGTCGATCTGGCCCTTGACCAAGGCGAGGTGTTCGTTGTCGTCCACGTCGTTGGTATAGACGATGGCCCGGAACTCACCGCCATAGCAACTCGGCAGCCTGGTTTCCGCGGCCCGGTGCACCAGATTGTCGTTGCGCACCCGGTAGGCGATGAGATCCTTGATGGTGGTGATCTTGAGATTGTGCTCC
>Ga0100390_10005071_pt1 | contig 11314 bp, 10 predicted proteins | sample CryGeymeta201514_FD_81540 | JGI IMG/M metagenome (GOLD analysis project Ga0100390, IMG submission 81540) | Groundwater microbial communities from Crystal Geyser aquifers in Utah, USA - Crystal Geyser metaG 2015-14 | ecosystem: Environmental > Aquatic > Deep subsurface > Groundwater | place... | reverse complement strand
CGCCAGGCGCACGCTCATGGACCGGAGCTCCTTCAGGTCTTGAGTCGGGCTATAGCGGCCCTGGACCACAAGCCTCAACTGTGGCCGTTTCTCCAGGATTCCGGCCAACTGCCTGAGTTTTTCCTTTTCAGGCGGGGACACCGCGGCCTTGCCGGCCGCAAAGTCGACCCTGTTCATGGCCTCCTCGTTGCCGCCGGGTAGCAAAGCGCCCAGTATCCGGAAGGGGCTGGTCACCAGCTTGGTGAGCAGGTTGGTGAAGGCCTTCCAAATCAGGCCGCTGTAGCTGAATTCCGGGGAGTTCAGGTCACCATGCACCGGCAGGCCGAGGTCGATCACGCCGTTACTGTCTTGCAGCAGGGCCACGGCAAGATCGAGCGGCAGATCCACCGCCTCCGGGCTCTCCATCTTGTCGCCCAGGCGCAGGCGCGTTACCACCAGTTTGTTGTCGCCTTCGAGTTGGCCCTTGTTGATCTTGTACTTCAAATCCACCGACAGCTTGCCCGAGTCGATCTTGCGGCCGGCGAACTTGCCGGAATACGGGGTGAGCCTGGACATCTCCACGTTTTTGAAGACCACGTTGATGTCGGTGAACTCCTTGGGGTCGGAGGTGACCAGCTCGCCGTCCACGTTGGCCGTGCCGTAGTCGTCCACCCGGCCGTCGAGTTTTATCTGTGCCCGGGCGTCCACGGCCGAGGAGATGCCGGCCACGTTACCTTTCAACTCATGGATTTTGGTGCCAAAGGGGGTGGGCAGGCTCAGGTCGGCAAACTCGACCTGGCCGGCGCTGACGCGCACCCGGTCAACATGGTACGAAAAGGGAACGGCCGGGCTGGCGGCCCCGGCTTTTTCAGGTTTTGCCGGCGCAGCCTTGGCCTTCATGACCTTGGCCAGGTTAAGGGTATGATCCTTGGCGATTATGAACTTGCCGGCCGGCTGCACAACCCTCATCTCACCGATATCGAGCTTGTCAGGCGAAAGTTGCAGCTTTAAATGTTCGGTCTGCACCGTCTTCCAGCCAACCAGCGTTTCATTGTTGTCCGTCTCGGTGACCCGTAGATTATCAATCTTGACCGCGCCCTGATAGCTGGTCCGGGCGTTGGCGGCCTTGACGCCGTGGCGCAGGGTGCCCTTGGTGGAGAAGGTGCCTGACTGGAGAACTACGGCGGCGGACTGGTTGACGTACGGCTGCAACACCGGTAGCCCAAGCGCCGTCACCTGCACCTCGGATTCCACGGTCGGGCCGGCTGGGTCAAGCGTGCCGGTCGCCTTGATCTGACCGCCTTCGCGGATGTTAATGCCCACGTTAAAGGGCATGATGGATTTGTTGTCCACGTGGGTCAGCTCAACGCCGATGTTCTCCAGGTGCAGCAGCGGGGCGGTTGGCTGGACGGTGAGGTCGGAGAGGGTGGCGCCAAGGTCTGAGACCGCTACCCTGTCGATCAGAAACTGGAAGGGTTGGCCGGGCGTTTTGGTCTGCTCAGACGGGTTTGGGGTCGCCTTTTGCGGCGGCTGGGCAGCCAGGCGCGCCAGGTTGAGGCTGCCGTCGGCCAGACGTTGCAAGTCGAGCCCGCCGCCCGTCACGGTGATCTCCGCTATGTTAAGCCGGTTGGCCGTAAGATCGTAGGCGCCGCCCTTGATGGCCATGATGTTCATCTTGATGGCGGGAGCGGTCGCGTCGGCCAGCCCCGCCTGCAAGTCGTTGACCTCAATGTCCAGGTCATTCACCTGGACTTTGGCCTGCTCGCCGCCGAACTCGGCCGTGGCCTTAAGTGCCACCCGAAGGGCGCCGAGGCCGGCGTTGAGACTCATGTCCCGGTAACCCAGGGCGAGCCCGCTCAGATCAAGTTGGTGCAGCCTCATCTTCCATGGCTGGCCACCTGATGATGCCTTGTCTGACCCGGAGTTGGCGGCGGTCACGGTTTCGGAGGTATTGGTCAGGCGCTGCAGGTTGAAGGTGCCTTTCGCATCTCTGGCAACATTCAGCCGCCCGCCGCTGACCGCGAGCTTGCCTGTCTCGAATTGGCGTTGGGCCAGGTCGAAGCGGCCGTTAATGAGCCGGGTATCAGGCAGCTCTAGCCAGGGGGTCTCGGTGCCCGTCAGCTTCAGGGCCAGCCCACTCAAGGTAACGGAGAGGTGATCGAATATTACCTGCGGCGCCTGGCCGCTCAGGTCGAGATTGTAGTCAGCGGTCACGGTCAGCCGGCCGGCCGGCGGTTCCAGTCGCAGGGTGTCACGGGTAAACTGCCATAGCGTGGCCGCGCGGATGTTCTCAAGGGCCAGGCTGCCTTTCCATGATAACGGTTGCAGACTGACCTTGCCGTTCCAGCGGATGGTCTCGCCGTTCGCCGTGGTGGCGGTCACCGATTCAATTCCCTGCTGTCCCGCCAGGGTGGTTAAGCCTTTGACGTGCAGGTTGAGGGGGTGCAGCGACATGGTGGCCGGCTGCGACTGGCGCTGGTCAATGAAATCGATCTTCCCCTGGTCAAGGAGAATATCCTGGAAAATGAGGCGGGGCGGGGTGGAGCTTGTCGCAGGTTCGGGCTTGGCGGGAGGGGTTGTCGCGGGCGGGGCCAGCTTGGCGAGGCTGAATGAGCCGTCGGGCTCGATGACCAGGTGCACTGTAGGTTCCTGCAGGCTGACCTGGCGGAAGGTCCAGGCCCATTTGAAGATACTGCTCATCTCGAAATCGACGAAGAGCTGCTTGCAGCCAGCAAGCAGTTGCCCGTCCGGCTCGTCCATGCGGAAGTCGTTCACCTCAAAGGTGAAGATGAACGGGTTGATGCGGACCTTGCCGATCACCGCCTGTTTTCCAAGCTGATCATGTATGATCTGTGGCACAAAGCGTCGAGTCAGATACGGTGCCAGCAGGAAACCGGCCAGGGTGTAGGCGACGAGCAACCCCATGCCGGACAGGAACCATTTGTTTCGCAGGATTTTCAGCAGGCGGTTCATAGGCTTCCCTTGGCTTAGGTGGGTCAGGCCGGAACGAATATTTCCATGATACTATCGGTTGGGGATTTTTCAAATGTCCAAGTTGCCCTGGCCTTTATGATGTTGGTACATTATGCGAATCATGAACGTCAAGAGCGCAAGGGAGGGAGCATGCAGATCCGTTATTTTCAAATAGATGCCTTTGCCGAGCGGGTGTTCTCCGGCAATCCCGCCGGGGTATGCCTGCTGGAGACCTGGCTGGAGGATAAGACCATGCAGGCCGTGGCCGCTGAAAACGGCCTGCCGGAGACCGCCTTTCTGGTGCCATCTGTACCCTGCGGGGCGAGTGGGTAATCATCGCCGGCCGGGCGGGATCGGACGGATCAGACCGGTCGGACGGATCGGACCGGTCCGACAAGGCCCTTCAGGTGAAGATCACCTTGCAGAAACGGCGCTTGCCTACCTTGATGAGATAGCTGCCAGTGGCGGGCAGGGTGGCCTCTGGGTCGTTCACCTTGTTGTTGTCCACGGTCACGGCCTGCTGGCTGATGAGGCGCCTGGCCTCGCCGGTGCCTTTGACCAGGCCGCAATCGGCTAGCAGGCGTGGCAGCCAGATGGGCTCGGGACCGGCCGGGAAAGTCATCTCCGGCATGTCCTCGGGCAGGTCGTGATTGGTGAAGACGCGGGCGAAGTTGGCCGCGGCCTTGTCAGCCGCTGCTGCATCGTGGAAGCGGGCGGTAAGTTCCCGGGCCAGTTGCTGTTTCACGGCCTTGGGGTGCACGGCGCCCGACTCCAGGTCGGCCTTGAGCCTGGTAATGTCTTCGGTGGCGAGGTCGCTCAACAGATCGAAGTAGCGGAACATCAGGGTGTCGGCCATTGACATCACCTTGCCGTAGATATCGTCGGCCGGGTCGTTGATGCCGATGTAGTTGCCCAGGGACTTGCTCATCTTGTTGACGCCGTCCAGGCCCTCCAGAAGCGGCACGGTTAGCACCACCTGGGGTTCCTGGCCCCAGGTCTTCTGCAGGGTGCGGCCCATGAGCAGGTTGAAGAGCTGGTCGGTGCCGCCTACTTCGACGTCGGCCTCCAGGGCCACGGAATCGTAACCCTGGATAAGCGGGTAGAGGAACTCGTGGATGCTGATCGGCCGCTCGTTTTTGAAGCGGGCGCTGAAATCCTCGCGCTCCAGCATGCGGGCCACGGTGGTCTGCGAGGCGAGGCGGATGAAGTCGTGCGACGAGAGCTTGGCAAGCCAGGTGCTGTTGAACACCACCCTGGTCTTGACCGGGTCGAGAATCTTGAAGATCTGCGCCTTGTAGGTCTCGGCGTTGCGGGCTACATCCGCGCTGGTCAAGGGCTTGCGGGTCTCGGACTTGCCGGTCGGGTCACCGATCATGCCGGTAAAGTCACCGATCAAAAAATTGATCTCGTGCCCCATCTCCTGAAAATGCTTGAGCTTCTGGATGAGCACCGTGTGCCCGAGATGAAGATCGGGCGCCGTCGGGTCAAAACCAGCCTTGATTTTGAGGGGCCGGCCGCTATCCCGGGATTTTTCCAGTTTGGCGACCAGCTCCTTACGGGAGATGACGTCCACGGTCCCCCGCTCGATGAGGGTTACCTGTTCTTCGATTGTGTATGCCATGTCGGTCACAGTGCGGGTTTAGCCATAGGCGACAGGCCGCTACTTGGCGTATTCCACTGCCCGGGTTTCCCGGATGACGGTAACACGGATCTGGCCCGGGTAGGTCAGGTCCTCCTCGATCTTCTTGGCGATCTCCTTGCTCAGCATGGTGGCCTTGGCATCGTTGACCTCGGAGCTGTTCACCACGATGCGCACCTCGCGGCCCGCCTGGATGGCAAAGGACTTCTCCACCCCTTCAAAGTTGTTGGCCACCCGTTCGAGATCCTCCAGCCTTTTCACGTAGGACTCAAGCATTTCCTTGCGGGCGCCGGGCCGGGCGCCGGACAGGGCGTCGGCCGACTGCACCAGGATGTCGATAACATCGCCGGGCTCCACCTCTTCATGATGGGCGGCGATGGCATTGACAATCCGCGGCGACTCGCCGTATTTCTTGGCCAAATCGGCGCCGATGCTGGCGTGCGACCCCTCCACCTCGTGGTCCACCGCCTTGCCGATATCATGCAGCAGACCGGCCCGCTTGGCCTGCTTCACATTAAGACCGAGTTCCGCAGCCATGGTGCCGGCCAGGAAGGCCACCTCCAGGGAATGCTGCAGCACGTTCTGGCCGTAGCTGGTGCGGTATTTCAGCCGGCCCAGCAACTTGATAAGTTCAAGATGGACGCCGTGGGCGCCCACGTCGAAGGTGGCCTGTTCGCCAACCTCGCGCATGGAAACCTCCAGCTCCTTGGTAACCTTGTCCACTACCTCTTCGATGCGGGCGGGATGGATACGGCCGTCGGCAATGAGTCGTTCCAGGGACTGGCGGGCCACCTCCCGGCGTACCGGATTGAAGCCCGAGAGGATTACCGCCTCCGGGGTGTCGTCGATGATGATGTCGATGCCGGTGGCCGCCTCGATGGCCCGGATGTTGCGGCCCTCGCGGCCAATGATCCGGCCCTTCATTTCATCGTTGGGCAGGGGTACCACGGACACGGTTTTCTCGGCCACATAGTCGCCGGCATAACGGGAGATGGCCAGGGCGAGGATATTCTTGGCCTTGCGGTCCGCCTGGATCTTCATCTCGTTCTCGATGCGGATCAGGGTCTTGGCCGCCTCCATGCGGGCCTCGCTCTCAATGGACTCCATGAGCATCTTCTTGGCCTCGTCGCGGGAGATACCGGAGAGCTGTTCGAGCTTGAAGCGCTGATCCTCGATGATGCGCTCCAGCGCCTTCTTGCGCTCGGCCAGTTCCTGTTCGCCCTTTACAAAGCCCTTCTCCTTGTTGAGGAGTTCCATCTCCCGTTTGTCGAGGATATCGATCTTCCTCTCGATCTGGTCCAGCTTGTTGGAAAGGCGTTTTTCCTCCTCGATGAGATCGGCCTTGCGGGCCCGCACCTCCTTTTCCGCCTCATGCCGGACCTCCAGGGCCTGATCCTTGCTCTGCAGCGAGGCCTCCTTCTTGATCCGCTCGGCCTCCCGCAGGGCGTCCTCAATCAACTTCTTGCCTTCCCGCTCCAGGTTCCCCTGTCGCGATTCAATCATCCGCTTACCCAGCACTAGTCCCAGGAAGACGCCGAGCACCAGGCCCGCAGCGGCAAGCAGTATGTATAGCAGTATCGCATCCACAGCGTTACCTCCATCATTTTGCATGTATGATTAACCCGGCCCGGGGCACAGCGTGGCGATCTGCCGCTACTGGTAAAAGGCCGGAGGGATACAATTCGTTGCCGCCTTTGACATGTTTGACGACGCCTGCGTCTGCCAGGCGAACGGGACGGCACGTTTTAAAAAAAATTGATGAATAGGAAACAAGCGGAACCGACCTCAAGGTCGTTTCCATGGAAATGGGGCGGCAGACCCGCTCCTGCGTGCAGGAGAAGAAGCGGCAAGGCATCATCAAAAGATGATGACGGAGTGGACCCCAGACAAGAATACCGGTCAAAAAACCGGCTCAGGCAGGCGCTGACAAGCGGCGCCGATTTGAAAAAAATCTCACCTTCCTATCATATCCGGGTTTCACATATATAAAAATTCCGGGCGAGCCAGAATTTTTCCACCTTGAGCAACCCTTGCCACGGCATGAGTCCCATCCCTATCCACGGACCCCTTCCAAGAGGATCCCGCCAATCGTTTTGCCTGTTCTCCTCCATTTTGTGATAAAATATTTAAAATCCCATGGCCCGGTGGGCCAAGAGGACGGATAACCAAAAAAATCCCCCGCCATAGCGGTGTCGTCAGCGACATCGAACCTAATCAAGTTAGGTGGGTGTTCTTAACTCTTACCTCATTCGAGGAATTCGACGCATCGAAATCCTTTCCCAAGATAGTGGAGTCACCCTTAACAGTCGTGTTGGCTCGAAACAAACTGCAGATCACCAACAAGGCAGGGGAAAACCAACTTAGAGCTTGTCCGCGAACAAACCCTCTATTTTATCCGTCAACCGATCAAGATGCGCGCCGACGGTTTCCAGTTGCCGGGCGCAGTCCTTTTTCAGTTTGACATATTCACTGGCCACGTTCAGACTGGCAAGAATGGTCGCCTTGCTGGACGGCAGCACATTGACCGCCGTACCCACATGCGCCTCGATCTGGGACTTCACCAGGTTCAGAATTTCCTGAACATCCGCATCCGAGGCATCGGTGTACAGCGAGTATTTCTGGCCCAGCACCTCAAACGTGACAAGTCTTGACAAAACACATCCCTTTAACTATTTGATACCAAAATAATTATCTAAAGGCAATGGGTTTATCCCTTTTAACGCCAACGGACAGGCCCGTGCCGCCATCAAGCGGCTGCCTGATTCTTCTCCCAATCCTCAATGGAACTGAGCAGGCCGGACACCCGCTGGTGGACCACGGTTTTTTCTTCCTTGAGGGCCGCCACTACACCCTGGAGTTCCTCGACCTCGTAGTGACTCTGGCGCAGTTGCGCCTCGATTTCCGCCTTTTCCTGCTTCAGGCTGTTGAAGTTGGCGAGGAGTTTCTCCACCACCGCCTCCAGCCGGGCCATTGCCTCTTCCTGGGGATTCTCGGTCATTTCCTCACCCTTTCCTGACCAGATTGCCTTCCACACAAGAATCCGGCCCGCCCCTGCTGGCAGGACCGTTCTTGAAACCAAAATAACGATACCAATATTTCTTTTTAAACCAATACGTTATACTTTTATCTTAAGAACTATTTACCACACTCCACCCAAAGTTTCGATACTTTTTTATGGTGCCCGCGGTCGCGCGCCGGAGAGCAGGCACTAGGATGGTTGCTGGCCGCGCCGCGCCTGCATGCGGGCATTGGCCATGGCCAGTTCAATAGGAGAGTTGACGCCCATGGTTTCCTCCGGGTTGGCGCAGTGGAAGGTGCGCACCAACACGCCGGTATTGGCGGCAATACCTACGATATCGGTAAGATACACCTCGCCCTGGGCGTTGTCGGTACCGACCTGGTCCAGGGCCGCGAACAGGAAACCGGCCTCCACCAGGTAAATGCCGGCATTGATTTCCCGGATCCGCCGTTGCGCCTCGGTGGCGTCCTTTTCCTCGACAATCCCCTGCACCGCGCCATCCGGCCCCTTCAGCACCCGGCCGTAGCCGGTGGGGTCGTCCAGTTCCGTGGTCATAAGGGTAAGGGTGGCGCCGCTTTTCCCATGGGCCTCCAGCATGGCCCGCAGGGTCTCGGTGCGGATGAGCGGCGTGTCGCCGCAGAGGATGAGCACCTGGGAATTCCGGCCGGACAAAAGATCCCGGGCGGCCAGCACCGCATGACCGGTGCCCAGTTGTTCTTGCTGCATGACCAAGGAAACTACGTAGCCGGCCAGGGCCGCCCGCACCGCCTCATGCTGGTGGCCGACGACCAGAACGATCCGCGCCGGGTTCAGGGGGATAACGGCGTCGATAACATGATGCACCATGGGTACGGCCAGCACCTCGTGCAAGACCTTGGCCTTATCCGACTTCATGCGGGTTCCCTTGCCCGCCGCCAGAATCAGCGCATTCACCTCTTTTCCCCCCATGACTTTTCCCTCCTACGTTATTTAGTCTCAGTATACGGAAAACATGCTTCCAGAGGTAAGCTGTCAGGTCTCAGGGGGCAGGGTGCGACAAAAAACTCCAGTCTCGAGGCTCAAGACTAAAAACTGCAACCTGCCTCCCTGCACCCTGACAACCGCACCCTCGCATCCATCAGGTCCCATGCAGTTTCCATATATGGACGCTATTTATCGAAACAACTCAGATTATACCCAGTTAGCCAGCAAATGGAAACGGCTCACCACCCCGGGCCAAAGGTTTTCATTGACAATTGCCGTCAATTTTTCAATGTTCGGTTTGAGTAAAGGAGGAGGATACGATGCGCTCACTGAAAATTTTTATTGTTCCGATGTGCCTCATGGTGCTGTGCCCTGGTTCTCTGGCTTTCGCCGGGGCGCCTGGCCAGCCGCCGGCCATGACGCCGGAGCTTACGGTGCGGGGCGAGGCGACCTTGCAGGTGCCGGCCGACCAGATGCGGCTTACCGTGGGCGTGGTTAGCCACGGGGCCACGGCCGAGGCCGCCTTGAATGACAACACTGAAAAAATGGGTCAGGTGGAAAAGGCCCTGCAGAGGGTCGGGTTCAGCAAGGAAGAATATCGCACCGGCTTTTTCCAGATTGAACCCAGATGGGAGCCCCGCCCCAGCCATGCCGCCTGGGACTGGAAACCCGGCATCGCAGGGTACATCGTCCGCAACTCCTTCAAGATCGTGAGCCGGCAACTCAAAATGACCGGCAAGATCATCGAGGCCGCTGCCAGTGCCGGGGCCAACGATATCCAGGCGTTGACCTTCGACCTGGCCGACCCTCGGCACTACCGGGCCGAGGCCATTGAGCAGGCCACGGCCAATGCCCGGGCCGACGCCGTCACCCTGGCCGCCGCCGCCGGGGTGGAGCTGATCCGGGTGCTGTCGCTCCAGTTGGACAGCGTGCCCACCGCCCCCATGAGGGTGGAGATGCGCCCCATGTCCATGGACGAAGGGATGGCGGCCAGCGCGCCGCCGCCCATTGCGGCCGGTGATGTCATGGTGGGGGCCGGCGTGCATCTGGTTTACGAGATTGGCCGGCGGGCGCCGTGAGATGCATGCGCGGGCCGGGTGGTGGGCGGGGGCCTGTTGAGGCAAACAAAAAACGTCTTCCCTGGGGGAGGGGGAAGACGTTGTGGTCATATGGCCGGAAGTTGACCGATCAGGTGATTATATAGGTGGGTATGTCGGTTGCCGATTCCTCGTCAGCCAGCCGCAAATTCTTTTTGTACTCGCCTACCGGCACGCTGCTCCACTGGGAAACGCGCTGCCAGCCGTTACGCTTTTCACCGCTCCGGCGGCGCTCCTCCAGCCGCCGGCGTTCATCGCCGCCAGCCTCGAAATAATTGAGGTCATAGACGTCGCGTCGGTCTTCATCTAAACGCCGGTCAAATCCACTACGGTTCATGACTTATCTCCTTGGCCGAAAAACTTTTGTAACTATCCAGCTTGTGTCGGCATTTAAGCTTTCCCGGGCTGCGGTTCCCCTGGATAGTTACCCAACTTTTTTACTATTGCAAGGCAGATTACGCGATTCACTGCCCGCGTTTCTTCCTCCCTTACAGGTGAAGCAATATCCATGCCACGCCAGACCAATGCAAATTATGTCTGGTATTTCAGGTGGTAAAGCAGACAAACGCCATGCCGGGTTCAAGCTTTCGGCCACATTTTTTCCGGCGAAAAGGAAAAGTTTTCCACCTTTCCGAACCAAAGCTATAATCTGCTCTCTCCCGCCGTCCGCCTTGTTGCGCTTGCGTGTTATGCTTCCGAGATGCCATCTCAGTTTTGGTGATATGCTTGGATTTCATCGTTTTATCCAACTGCCACGCAATGACTCGTGCGCATCTCTGGGGACGCTCCTCACATTTAAAGTTTTATTATGCTGGTATAGGCTAAGAGCACGTAGGCCAAGGGGCACTAACCGCTCTTCAGTTTTAAACGAAAAAAATCAGGCAGCCTTGTGGCCGGCCAGCCACTCCTTGAGCGCTGCGTCCATGCGGGTTTGCCAGCCCTTGCCGGTAGCGCGGAAGGCCTCGACGACCTCCCGCGACAGGCGGATGGCGATCCGTTCTTTCGTCACTGCCGCCTTTGGCCGGCCACGCAGCTTCGCTTGCAAGGATTTGGGCAAATCGGAAAACGGTTTGAACAACGCGGAGTCGGCCATGGACAGGTCGGAAACCTCGCCATCACTGTCAATCACGGGTAAGCGCGAAGCCATATTTTGCTCCTTCTCTCGGGTTTGCCTTGCGAAAGCTGATCACACGGATACCATACCCGGTCTCGCTGAACACCAGCACATGCAGCCGGTTATCGAGGTAGCCAATGGCGACGATGCGTGTCTCCGGGTACTCCATACGCGTGTCCATCCAGAACTTCGCCGTCTCGAAATCAAAGTCCGCTGCCCGGTCGAAAGACAGGCCTCGTTCCGCGATATTGCGGGCGTTCTTGGCCGGATCGCAAGTGATTTTCATCATTTTATTGTATGCACATTAAATTACTATGTCAAGAAAGAACCAGAAAGAATGTTGGCAACAAATATAATTGTCCGGTTTTGTAGCAAATGAATTGTCCGCTTTTTATCCGGGGCGAGCGGTATGGCGGGGTCGCGTCTGGACATCGGACAAATGAATTTTCCATCCGGTTTTATGCAGTTTTCGGATGGACTAATTAGTGTTCATCCGGAAACTGTGTTCCCAGATGAACGCGCTCAGCTTT
>Ga0100390_10005056_pt1 | contig 11330 bp, 7 predicted proteins | sample CryGeymeta201514_FD_81540 | JGI IMG/M metagenome (GOLD analysis project Ga0100390, IMG submission 81540) | Groundwater microbial communities from Crystal Geyser aquifers in Utah, USA - Crystal Geyser metaG 2015-14 | ecosystem: Environmental > Aquatic > Deep subsurface > Groundwater | place: USA... | reverse complement strand
TGCAGCAGCTAGCTAGCACAAGATACTAGATTGAGAAAAGATTCGACGTTTTAGTGTCGGGCTTGTTGGCGAGTAGGTATTAACCCAGAATCTTGGGTGGAGCCTGCGGGTGCAGCGACGATCTTACAGCTATCATAGCAGCAGCTATGTATCTTTTTCGAAACCACATTAGATCGATAAAGCAGGTATTTTACTTAAACTTCGCAAAACAGTAGAGTCGTTAAACTAACTCAGCCGGCATCCTCCTCCTTCTCCCCCTGCTCCTTCGTGTCTCGTCTGCATTTCGTTCTGGTTGTGTTGTAAGAAGGCAAGAAGCTGCCGTTCCATGGTAGATCTATTAACATCGGGAGCCTGGGCAAGAATACTTTGAGCCACGGGCGGACTTGTTTCAAGCTGTCTACTGAACTGTGTGTTTATCATTGAAGACAACATGCCGGAAATATCGATAGGAACTTCAGCAGACCAAGCTGGAAGACCTTCCAGCTGCGATGCCGCCATAGAAGCTGAGTAGGTCGCATTGTGCGTGGAAGTGTGATTTACGACCTCTGCGTTTCGCATCAAAGACGACAGGTTAGCAACGTCGATCGGAAGTTCGGCTGACGTCCCAAGTCTTCGTGAGGTCGTCAAAGCAGCTGAGGCCATACTGTTTGAGATATCAAAGCTCTCCCGACCAATACTTTCCTGCTGGCGACGCAAAAGAGCCAGTATATGCATCTGCTTTTCGTATTCTTGTTGTAACAATGAAATCCGTTCTTGTCTTGGTAGCAATCCAAAATTGTCCTGCGACCCGAGAGAAGAGACGGATGGCTGGGTACTTGAAATATTCCTAGCATAACAGTGATCCAACATCTTGACGGTAGCAAGCACTTCTTCTGCATTATTTCCAACTCTAGACACATTGGAAGAAGAGTTGTTTACCAAAGCAGCCAAAAGCTCGCTTGAAAAGGTGGAAGGCCTGGCTGGCTGCGCAGCTCCGGTTACAGGTAGGGCAGCTCCTACCACAGGCTGTACACCTCTCGTTGCAACACTCCCTGCTACCTGTCGCTTTACCAAAGCAATGGCTTCTCGTATTTCCCTAGAATTTGACTTTAGGGCTTCATTTTGGCTTGATAATTCATGGTATTTGGAAGTCAATTCTTCAATCTTTAGGACCTTCTTGGCGCGCTTCTTCCGCTCATTGTTTCGATTCAGACGACGCTTTCTCTCCATCTGGGTCTCATGAGGAGGAGCTTCATCTGCCATGTCCTCAGACTGGCCATCCGATGAAGTTTGAGTGCGACCCTGCGCGAGAAAACGGAAGCTGGAAGCAGATGTTCCGTTAAACACAATCATTCTTGCATTTTGTGGAATGCTGCTAACGCCGCCGCCGCTGCTGCTGCTGCTAGATACTTGCTTGGGCATCTCGTGGTCGCTTTTTGAAGCAGCAGCATTACAGCGGCTGCGCTTTTTGTGCTTCTTGCTATCTGCCTTAAAATTAAACATGGAGAGTTTTTGTTTTGAATTAATGATAGAATGAGGTTTTTGACTTGTCTTAACTTTGTCACAACTTTTCTCGGAAGTAAGGATTGAAGAAGACAGCCAGCAGCCTGTCCCGACTTGTTCTCGGTGAATCCTGTCGATCTTGTTATTAGCGCTGCAATTTTCCATCAGGGATCGACATTCTTTAACACTAGTACCATGGTAGTATTCGGATCACACAGTGGTGATGATCAGCTCCTCACTAAAAATTTATGAAAACATCACCCGCCCTAAATAATGTCTGGATGGCAAAACAGTCATGGGGGGTGTAGCTACCTGGTACTACTAGTAGAGAGTACGAGTACTCCTAGTACCCGCAGACAACGCTACTATTACTCGCCTGGTACCAGTACAACGTAAATCCACTTGGCTAAACCTTACCTGGTAACGCTTAATCTGAAACGATTTCCAGTACCTATCATGGAACATAAAGCAACATCCTTTAGTTTAGTTGTTTACCAGCCTATTGCTGTCTGCGCACAGCATGATCCATGGTTTATTGAGCAATGCTTTCGTAGACCTGCAACCTCGCAACTCTACTATTTATTTTACAATAGCTACGACCAGCCAGAACCGACTCAATGTTGCACTCTACTTATTGCAAGCATCATAAATACTGTGGGCGTTTGCTTTTCCTTGCCTGTGCTGCAATTCTCGAAGTTGAATGGATGAAAGAAAACTGAGTGATGATTCGTACCAAGCCAGTTCATTTTGAAAGCATGGCCCTAGCCACCAACGATGCAATTATAAGTTCATGGGGTGAAACTGAAGTCTTTGTACACCCAAGAAGCACAGTCGTCTGGGCCAGATTTAGTTAGTGGGCTGCTCTGCTGGCTGCACCCAACCTACGCATTCCTGACCCCTGCACTAGAGGATAGTGGATGTAAAGCTGGCAAAATCTCTTTCTCTAATCTGAACCTAGATTCCACCTTCATGGGTCCAACAGTCTTTCATGGAAATTTTATCGATGTCTGTGTGTTGGAATTCTTTCCACCCATTGACTGGAAGTGCTTGCATTCTGCCTCAAAAAACCATTCTATCTGGCAAGACAGTGAACCAACAATTTTAAAAATGGATTGAAGATGCGCCCTCAACCTGGTCCTGTAAGCAACCAAAATATCACCTACCGCAGCCTCTTTAGTAGAATTTTGTTACTCTCAAATATCTAGCTATAGACTATTCAAAGCACGCAGATTTCTTTGGTTTCCCCCATCACTTGCAGCACTTAAGCCTTGATACAAAACTTCACAGGCTTGGAACTCTTCGCATCTTGTCGTCCTGCTTCCCTTGTCTACAACCGCACAGGTTCTCCAAGGATTGTTGGTAAAGCAGCAAGTTGCTCTAGCGCAAATGTTGACACAATCACTAAGATCCGATAGGTTTGAGCAGGCTTGTTGCACCTGCACTGCATTGCTGGGTGTTAAAGGAGTCAGCACAATTTCACATGATGCATACTTTTCGCAAAAATCAAACGGCAAATAGAGTGGACAACTACTGGACTCAGTTTCTGTACCAATTTTTGCATTAAATCTTGCATTCGGTGAAAAACAGCAAACGCCAGGCTGACAAACTTGTTCGCACAACGTAACATGCCCTGTTGCTGTAGCTATGAAGTTGTTGTGATTGAAACAGGCATCTCGAATGGTTTTGGCCGAGTAATTTAATGCAGAATTTTGGTCATTTTTGTCCACAGTGGTGACTTGTTGCTTCACATCCGTTACTGTTCGTGATGAATTAAATGGTGTATTCAAAACGTCGCAAGTTGCCCTATAATTCTTGCAGGTGGCATCACTGGCAACATATTGACACTGACCCGCAATAAATGGATTCCAGCAACACTCGGCGGGTAAACAAATTTGTTGACACGCCAATAAGGCTCGCAAGTCGACTTGAATGATGTCTAATTGGCAGAGAGCTTCAACATTGGATGGCACAGGTTTGAGCATATTATTGTTTGTTTTATCAGTGGTCGTGTTCTTTGTAGTAGGTTCCGAGTTGTTGACCGATGCGTCTTTGGCGACAAGATACTCACAGGCTTCTTGATACGCAGGACACTCGGGGTTTGTCCAGCACCGATCGGCAGCATTGGTCAAACTGCGATCCCAGCAGCAGCGTGCCGTATTACAAATCTCGTGGCAAGTCATGGAGGCCCCATAAACTTCCTCCTTGCTGATTGCTTCTTGACCACCGAAGAATTGGACCGCCTGGCATAATTCAGCTAGCTGCGAAGGGGCTGGTCTAATTAAATTTGGATTTTCCCACAAGACAAACGCGTTTAGAAGAATATTGCTAGGGTATTGATCTCTCGTACTCTCAGACTCGGGACTTAGAGGTTCCAGCACAACACATGCCTCATGGTAGGTACTGCAGGCAGCTTGATTGTCCCTCCAGCATGCCCTGTCACTTCGATACGAATGTTGGCAGCACTCAGCTCGGCTACATATCTCTTGACAAGTTTGACGACCAGCTGGTTCCAAGATTCTGTCAATATTGCAGTGGTCTCGAATATTCGCTGGAGGCGGGGGTAAGTGAATGGGGATATTGACAGACGTGGAAGTGTAACTTTCATCATCATTTTGAGACAAATATTCGTCATTTTCGTTATAAGAGACGATTACCAAGATCAATGAAACAATCACTAGAACCACGATTGCCGACACCAGACAATAGCAACACGAAATGGGCTTGTGGGACAAGACAACTGGGGATACGGTTCTTAATTTTTGGTTCCTGCCTCCATGATGCAGTCGGGTAGCCCTCCTCTTCCCATTATTTTTAGGAGCAGCGACACTCTCATCCTGTTGCCGTCGCAGACTACTCGGTTCTGCCAATTCGTCTTCAAAAATCTCAGCGGCTCGTTCAATATTCGTTTGTTTCCCTCGACGTTGTTCGTCTCTTCGGGATGTGGGGCATTTGCCGTTGGCAGTAGCTCTATCTCCTTTGCTTGTAGCATCTTCTGCTCCAGTCGGGCAAGCTGGACGGAATGGACTCTGTTGATTGCTCATTTCCGTCGTCATAAATTTTAGATACTGCACTGTACTAGTAGATGATAGAGCAACTCCTGGTGCTAGACTTTTGAATGTAGACTGCAACCTCCGAAAAAGTGACTGTTGAAATCATAGCTATTTTCTCGCCTTACTTTGACGGGTTAATGATACGAGTCCGGGTGGATTGATTTCTACCACGAAAAAATGACAAAAAGTATGGTACTGGTCTACTCGAGTACTAGGCCTACTACTAGTAGACCACTACTCTCTAGTAGACTACTAGTAGTAGTAGACCTGATCTAGGTCTACTCGACCCTACTAGTCTACACTACTACTAGACAGGTAGTCTACTCCGGAAAAGTTTGGAAATGCACATGATTTATTTGCACCTCTCATAATATTCAAATTTCTGCCAGATTGCGCAGGCCACAACTCCAACAAGTACGGCAAGTGAACTAATCCGTGTATGAAAGTAGAATGGCTGCTTCCTCTCATTCTCTGTTGGTCGTTTGCCGGTTGAAATTTGTAATAACTCGCAGGTTGATTGCTGGATTCTTGAATTGGTCAGACCCCTACTACTCCTTCTTGCAGTCTGCTTTCTAAGCTGCTTTGTGTAAAGTAAACATTTTACTTCTTGATGCTGTGTTCGACTAAGCTACAAGTCGCGACTTCCGTTGCGTCATACCATTGCGCCATTCACGTGGCTTGTTAACCACGCACCATTCACGATCGTCTGTACCGTCAGCTAGATCCAAAGAGACAATAACTCGACGACCACCTGTAGTGGCTGGTGGTGATCGATGAACACAGGCAAAGTTTCGTTGCCAGAAACTAGTAACCAACGATGATTGGTGTTTATAGTAATCGCCTTTCATGACGATGAACTCCAAGTTGCCTGCTCGTTTCAAGCTAGTGTCCAAGCCACCTGGGAGCGTTCCAAGTCCACGCAGTGTCATGTATTCCAGTGGAGTACTCGTTCTCATCATGTAGTCTGTTCCGGGACCATAAAGCGTTACGTAGCCTCTGAGTGGAGCCTTGTCGGTATGAAACATAGGGTCTTTTGCCTTGTAACTATTGGCGCAGACTACACGTAGAAAAACATCCCGGCATGTTGTTTCAAAAGGTCCGTCCGCTAAGGAAGAAACTCCACGTGCCAGCTCCTGAAATGCCAGTGTGCACAGATCTGTACTATCTACTTGCTCTAATTTGTCATTTTGTTCTTTCCTGATTTTATCTGTGCGAGTGACGGCGTTTCGTAGTTGATGGCAGTCATAATAGGTATGGCCGGAAGAGGTCATCCGTATTCTAGCCCGAAGATCTACATCTGAGGGACTGTTGGACAAATAATCTTGTAGGGCATTCAGGTGGGCATTGATCCCTGTCACTGCGACGACACAACATTCTTGACTCCCTAGCTTCTGTTTAGCCTCGGCCCAATTCCCATCCAATCTTGATTTTGGAATCGCCATGGAGCAGACGAATAAATGAAGATATAGTGAGCTCGTAGAGAAGACGAAAATATGAAGATATAGTGAGCTCGTAGAGAAGAATAAGATTCTGGGATTCATTTTTTGGGGCAGCATCGCATGTTGCTATCATTTCCAATAGCTGCAGTGGTACATTGATTTGTTTAAGATCTTTTGATCTGAACTGTGAAATAATGATAATCATGAGTGATGAGCAACGCATATTGTTACCTGGTAACCATCAACATTCCACGTGGAACAAAATTAGTGCTGCTCATACACATACCAGTACCAACCTAAAAAGAAGAAGCAATAGAGTACTCGACTACTACTAGTACAACTACTACTAGAGTAGCTAGCTAGAGTTACTACGGTACTTAGCTACAGCAGCTAGCCTTACTCTCTAGCTACACTACTACTACTAGTAGTACCTGGGACCTGGTAGTCTCAAGATACGACTCGCCTAGAGTAGTAGTACCACTCTACTAGCAGTTACTACTAGTCGAAGACCCTACCATGGTACTGTACTCTACCAAGGAATTAAAGTGACTCGACGAAGATGTGTTGTGGTAGACTACTACCAGTACTAGTAGAGTACAAGGTACTAGTCTACTACTAGAGTAGTAGTACGAGTAAATAAGAACAGACGAGAACGGCTGGAAAACCCAACCCACCGAGATCAGATCCCACGATTAGGCATGACGACGCATTTGGTTTTGGGTTGTGGCTGACTTCACGACATCTCAAGGGACTTCATCACCATTGTCAATCTGTTGGAACATACTAGAACACATCAAACACGTCATCGGAGCGGATTGTATCAAGCACGACTTGCATTTAGGTCTACCTGGTACTACTACGTACCTGGTAGCTACCGTAGTACTCTAGTATTTTGCAGCCGTTTCTCCGAGCTTTGCTAAATTTACTTGATATTCTATGATGTTAATAATTTGGTCGAACTTAGTCATCACAAAAGATAATGAAAATCTCCGGACAGTTTTGATACCTGGTACAAACCAAGTAAATCACTGTTTCGCATAATTTTCATATCTTATACTTATCAAACAACATCGTTTCACACTTATTTCAATTTATCAACCATGACTTTGACTACCGTTGTTGGCTCCTCTGGATCGGGAAAGGTGCGGCACATACATTCTTCCATCTACTGAAGTGACATTCAACATTCAATCTGTCATCCGTCCTCTACCAGGATGCATTTTCTCACCTCTCACCGCCGTTCTTTCCTTATTTCATTTTGTTATCGCGTCACACAGACCACTTTTTTGAATAATGTGCACAAGTCACATAAATGTACGTTTATTCGACAATACCACAATGTGAGACCCTATGTCGCCGTTTCCAAGGTGCCAAAGTTTGACCCTACCAAGTTGCCCTACTGGGATATCTACGAGCGAGAAGGCACAGCCCAAACCATCCAGCTTGGAGGTACGATGGCAGGCGAGTTCACGGCTGGTCTCAGTGGAGGACAGAGGAAGCTCTTTTTGTTTGAACTCATATATCAACGCACCAAGGATCAATCCAAGCTCTTGATTGTGCTTGACGGTAAGTTTTACGTGTAGAAAGTAGGGTTGATATCATCTGCCTTCGTGCATTACAACTTGTGAAGAACTTCTCTCACCATTTACATCCTCCCCAACGATTCGACAGAACCTTTTGCTGGAGTTACCGACGACTTTGTCCCTTTCATTGTGGATCGCCTCAATCTCATGCGCCAAACGCACAACATTCTATTGGTTACGAATGACCACGTGGAAACTTTGACAAAAATGGCTGACAACACCATTACAGTCTCGGCCATCGATAGAAAGATAGTTAAGGTCAACGATAACAAGAGTGTTGACAGAGAAAAGGTGATTCATGCATTGAGTGTGGGAGATGAATACGTCTACAATGCCACAAATGATGATTTGAAGTTCTTTGTAGATGTGGAAATTGTCAAGAATGGAGGGATCATGGGAGTTGTGGGCTTCACCGCTTTTGCCTTCCTTCTCTTTCTGATTTCTTTTTGGGACTCTTCTGATGAGTCAGCAGCACTTGTGTTGATTGCTGGAGGTGTACGTAGCCGGAACAAATGCTCCAATGATGTCGTTTTTAATCCTTTCCAGCTGATATTTATTTTGAATCGCGCTAATCGCTTCTCTCATTTCATATTACAGATCATTGCATACTTTGCTATTAACCCCTATCTCTTGAGTTTGGTCGATTGGAGAAACTACATGAACGAGGAAGCCGAGGCCCTTCTGCATTCTAGCAAGTCTATGAACAAAGCTTTGAAGTCAAGTGTTACAATGACCTTGATCTTTGCAATTTCTTTGGTTGAATTTGGCCTCGTCAACGCTGTCGTTGGCGGGTTATCAGATTTCAAGTTTTGGATTGCTATCTTGTTTGACAGTGGAAGCATGACTTTTCCATTCCTTTGCTTTGGACTTTACACTGGCTTACCGCATCAGGCAGTAGAAACTCTCTCCTCCATGCCGTTCCTCTTCATGATCTTCTTTAGCACGACGTTCAGCCCAGGTGCCGGAGTTCCTGTGCTGAAAGAATTGCGATATTTGTTCAGCCGATTTTACTTTTGGTGTATGGTACCAGGTGTACAAGATATGATGGAAGGATGCCCTGCAGATGAAAGACTGAACGTTCTGTATTTGTGCCTTTCGGGACTTTTGGGTGTGGTCTTGTTTTTTGCTTACCAGGCTGTTTTGACATCTATTCGAAATGCCAAGAAGGCCCAAGCGAGTAAGTTGCGAGAAACTATGATGGAAGACGATGAATTTATTCAACTGCAAGTAGAGATGTACGGCGAGAAGCAACTGCGTCGATTGCAGCACATCGACAGTAGTGGGTCTCTGGCCAACAGTGTTCAGTCCAATAACAAGGCCGCCGACGTCACCACCAGAACAACTATTTATTCAGATCACGATTTTGCTGATTTGGAGAATGTTGGCTTGGAAATCGACTGTTGAGAACTGTTGCAGCATGATATTCGTTATTCATAACTATAGCAGTGATTTTGTGATCTCGCATCATATTATTATTTAAGAATATTCAGAGAATGAGTTTATTGACTATCTCTATTAATTCAAACTAGAGTTTAGAGACCCTATTTTCGAACGGTTTTCTTGTCGCCTGTGATCGCTTCCAGAGGGCCACAGTTCGAAATCGTATTCTCCTTGCGCCTCTAAATCAGTTATTATTTTCCAGAATTCATACGTTGTCAGTAGCTGATGCGGACCACTTCCCAAAGGCTTTGCAGGCGGCGCTGGTTCAACTTCCGAGCCAGAGCCAGTTTTTTTGTCGCGTTCAAACTTGGTTAGCTGAAAGTCAGTGGTTGTCACTACTCTGTCATTTATTAAAACACGAATTACATGACGCTTCATCCTATCTTCGATGGTGGACATCCCTGCGTCTTCTATTTGTACATCTTTGTTGTCGAGACGAACAAGTTCAATCACGAGGTTGCTTGCGTATGAAGGCCAGTATTCTCTCCACACGGCACTTTCTTCGTCTGCTAAGAAGTCCGCACCCAAAGCATAGAGCAGCGACAGAATCGTTACGTCGTGACAACTATAAATGCATAAAAAATTGGTGTTTTGATCTTGCAATGGCCGAATGGATTCCGATTTGCTCACGAGATGCTCTAGCTGCGAAGCAATTTCACGCAAGGGCGGCGCGGCAATAGCAGCCAGTAGCTTAGGGTTGTTGTACCACTTACGGAATCTCCAAGCTAAATGTCCTAGTGCTTTGTACGTCATGGCGGATAAAAGCTGCTCCACGTTGTCGTCGTGTTCAAAATCGGAAAACTTGGACAAGGGTAGATTGTGGGATTTCCGACATACAAAATGATCCGCTGCTTCCACCCAATTTATTCCGCTGGGCGTAGATGCACTGAAGTCTTTCCGTCCCTTGCGTGCCAATCCAGGTAAAATGTTGGCCAATCGAGCTGCCGTCCCGGCTGCTTTAGCATCTGTGTTTTGGAAACTACTGGACTGCATTACTTCCCCTACCAAGTCTCTCATCAAATCTGGATTCCGATCAAACGCATTCAAATTGTCACAGGTTTGATCTCGAACTCGAACAAAGACTCTTGGTCGCCGTATTTTGCTTAAATCATTAGCTCGTCGTTTGGAAAGGTATAAAAACCGGGCATTCATCTTGGGATCGTTTTCCGCGTCACTTCCATAGCCCTCATCCTCGTCACTGTTTTCATCCGAATCATCATCGGAGTCGGTATCATATCGGGAACTTTGAATGAAATTGTGATCGGGTACCGGCCATTCTTTTGGTCTCATTTGGCTAAAGTCTATATCCTCTCGTGTCTTTTCCGGGCAGTAAAGTTGAGTGTGGAGCAGGCCGTCCAATAGAGATTGAACACTTAGGACAGTCCGCAAGTAATTTGTCGAATATGCAGATATTCTCCACCTTTTTAGAAATCTCTCGTCACATTTTTCTGCTTCGGGTCCAGTAGCTTCTCGGTCAAAATCGGGATCATAGCGTTCTCTCAGTAGTCGCCCCTTTTCCTGCATCTGCATCAATCCCTTGTGGGTTAGAAAACCACCCGGATTTCTGTGCACATCCATAAAGATTCCACTTGGATCATCAATAAGGGGAGGAAAAGCTGTGCAGAATTCTTTGTAAGCATGAGCGGTACTGGGATAAGGTAATTTACTCAACCAGAATCGGTTCTCCTCGTCCTGCCTATGGGGAGGACAGAGAGGTCGACTGGGTGTACGGTCGCCGTGACGGCAAAAGACCCAAGCACCAACAACTGCCCCTTCGTTTTTGGAAGGTGGATCCTCTTCAATTGGCGGTAGTTGACCCAGCAAATCTCTACCCAAAGGTTCTTCTCGAGTAGATAAACATCGGCAGTTAATGTGGAAAAGTGGTGCTATCTGTCGTTGTGCACGTAAAAGACGCCTGCCTACGACAACAGTTTGCTGTCGAGGGAATGTCATTCTATTACTGGCTCGCTAGAGATTACCCTTTCTAACTCTTTTCTTTCTGTTATAAACACAATATCTTTCACACCATCGACAAGATTAACTGCACAGCCAGGATACAAAGAGAATAAGTGTGTGCTGGTACTAGTAGGTGAATTGATGAATTGATGAATTGATGAGAACAGAAATGCTGAACGAAATACTGGAAGAATTGCAAATCCAAAAGTAAACGTTCGCTCTCTACATGAAAACACAGCTGGACTTGTAGTACGGTACAACTCAGAGCCAGCCGAAGGGAACGTGAGACAAGGAGACCCGAATCCGACGTCACCGGAATGACCCGAAATGCCCCATCCCGTCTCCCACTCAGAAACAGGAACACATCGGGAGAAATCGGA
>Ga0100390_10005048_pt1 | contig 11336 bp, 7 predicted proteins | sample CryGeymeta201514_FD_81540 | JGI IMG/M metagenome (GOLD analysis project Ga0100390, IMG submission 81540) | Groundwater microbial communities from Crystal Geyser aquifers in Utah, USA - Crystal Geyser metaG 2015-14 | ecosystem: Environmental > Aquatic > Deep subsurface > Groundwater | place: USA... | reverse complement strand
TAACATGACGGGTTTGTTTTCCGGGGCTGTGTCCTTTACGGGATGGTCAGGAGTTTTGAATTGGAATACCAAGGCAGTAGAAGATTTTTCATATACTTTCTCGTTGCTCCCCAATTTCAACGAAAATGTAGGCGGTCTCAGCACCAACCGGTGCAACAACATGCAATCCATGTTTCAAAATTGCACCAGCTTTCAAGGAGCTGGTCTAGAAAACTTTATCACCCACCGTGTCACCAACATGCAGGACATGTTTTCAAGAAACTACGCTCTGGAATCACCGGATCTGTCTTCGTGGGATGTAAGCCGACTGATAACAGCCAGAGGCATGTTCAGCTACTGCTTTCTATTCAACACAGATACCTTGGAGTCTTGGGAGACAGCTTCGCTCGAAGACGCTAGTTACATGTTTGTTTCGGCCACTAGTTTTGACGGATCATTGTCGGGTTGGAATGTGACGTCTGTCACTTCCCTGGAAGGCTTCATGCTTGGAGCCCGCGCATTCAATCAAGACAGCTTCTCCTCTTGGACCAGTACCGACAATTTGCAGGATCTTTCCTTGGCATTCTCGCTCGCTAAATCCTTTAATCAGCCTGTTCCTTTTCAAACTTCCTCTGTGACATCTTTCAAGCAAATGTTTGATGGAGCCGAAGCCTTCAATCAACAAGTTAACTTTGACCTTTCTTCTGCGACAGAGCTTACTCACATGTTTCGAGATGCCGTCACTTTTGACCAGAGTGTTTCATCCTTCAATGTGCAAGGTGTTGATAATTTGAGTGGGATGTTCCAAGGTGCTGCAAATTTTTCCAACGGAGGTGATTACTTCGGCATGAGAGACTGGCAAACAGAAAACGTCGTCGATATGAGCAGCTTGTTTGAAGGTACCAATGGAGATTGGGACTTATCGAACTGGCAAGTTGGACGCGTTCAAAATTTTGCACGAATGTTTGCCAACAACCCAGAGTTCGTTGGAGATTCTATTACTGGTTGGAATGGTGATACTGCTCGTGCTGAAGATTTGTCTTCCATGTTTGACAACTGCACAAGTTTTCAAGGAAATGTGTCATTTTTTGATACTGGAAGAGTGAGGAACATGAATGCAATGTTCCGCGGTGCCGAAAATTTTAACTCGGATATTTCTGGTTGGGGTAAGATGGTTGTGCTGGATCGCTTTACTTCTCGTATTCGTTGCCATGACTAATACCGAATTTGTTTTTCAACTATTTTCTATGTACAGACGTTAAAAGAGTTACCGATATGAGCCATATGTTCGAGAACGCGCGCTCCTTCTCCTCGGATCTTAACTGGTGGAAGGTTAAAGATGTCGAAAATGTTGTGGCTCAGTTTAAAGGTGCTACTAGCTTTGCTGGATCATTGGAAGGTTGGAAGCTTGAGAGGGTGGCGGACTTTACCTCTCAATTTGAAGGCGCGGAAAGCTTTAATTCTGATGTTTCTAGGTGGAAAATGAAGAGTGCGGTGCGTTTGGATCGCATGTTCAAAAATGCCAGATCGTTCAACCAGGATCTCGATGACTGGGACAAACTTGACAACGTCGTCAGCATGAATGAGATGTTCCTTGGCGCTTCAAGCTTTAATCAGACTATTTGTTGGAACAAGCTGAACGACAATCTCGAAATGCAGAACATGTTTCACTGGAGCCTTGGTTGCTTCGATCTCGATTGTGTCAATGAAGATTTGCTGCCCTACTTTGACTGCAGTCATGCTTCTCCGGAGCCAATCACCCCCGCTGCTTCCTCCACTGTCTCCCCCACGACTAACACTGACGTGGGCCCTCCGGTTACTCTTGTCGTTCCTCCAACAAACCAAACTAGCGATATCGACATGGACAACCAAGAAGACCCAATGGCGACAATTCTACCCATGGATGTAACACCTGGGTCAGGCACAGCTCCACCTAACCTCGTGGTAATTCCAGAAGGTGATTTGGAAGTCCAACGAGCGACGAATTTGAGTGGGGCAAGGCCAATGGATGCTTCTGTGTTACTGTCAGTTGCTTTGGCTGTGGTGTCTGTGCTATGCCTGTAGAAAGTGTTTGAAGCCATCTTTGTCGATCCATTTATTAAATATAGTGATTAGTGTAATCAAATGTATGTTATCATATTCATTTTCGTTTCACAAGTTTGTTCTCTTCCTCCTCTATTACGTACATTGTTGCCTAAAGCTAGAGTGGCTGTTCTGTACTGTTGGGGGCGAGGGCGCAGAATACTACTAGCGCTTGGTTTTCTCTAATAAGTACTCCTACCAAGTAGCAGTCTACTACTAGCTAGTGTAAGTCAAAGTCTGCGTTTCCCAATTAGGGTTAGTGTGGACTTGAAGATCATGATGTTGTGACTCATTCGTGATAAGACAACCATTTATTCGAACAAACAATAGATGAGCGAGCCATTCGTCTTATAGTACTGCTCCTACTAGGAGTACTACTAGTGGTACAGTATCTGGTACTGGTAGTAGTACAAGAAAACATCCAAAATTCTCATGACAACAGCAGCATCAACCCTCAGAATAGAACAAGATTATAAAGTTCGTCCGTGTCAACCGAATAAATGGCAATATGAGAAGGGGAATCAGCAAAAATAAGATTTACCGAAGAAGTCTTGTGGGAATTTTGATATCACATACAGTTTTTTTTGGAGTAGTCCAAAGTTTAAGTTTCCCAGCTGTTTTGGATGCCGCACGGATAGCCAGGATGCAAAAAGATGAAAAACGACCACAGGTATCCTTCTCTCACGTGCATTTGTATGTTGACGAACTGAAGGACCTGAATATCTACAAAGACTTGGAAGATCGCCTCAATAGATTCGTTAATGCCTGTGACATCCCTCTGGGTCAGGATATTCCTACCCAGCAAGCATTGTGGGAGAACAAGTACCAACCAGATTATTTTGACCTCCCGTCGAAAAGTGCGGCCTTTGTTCCCCAAAACAGAGACCTGGTCCAACAGCTCTTATCTGGATTTGGTTTTCGCATTACGGGATTTCGATATCCCGATGATACCAGTAGTTGCAACACACGATCTCTTTTGGTGACATCGAAGGATCCTTCGGGTGTTCAGTTTGTCCTCACAGCAAAGGATAGCAATGCACCCCTTTCTGCTGGAAATGAGTGTCGGGACCCGTACCATCATTTTGACCAACAATGCTTGGATAGGTTCTTTGCATCGCATGCAGGTCGCCCTGGGATTGCTGTCTTAGCTTTTTTGGTGGAAGATGTCGACATTATTCGACAGCGCTTTCAGGAAAAGCACCCCAATCTACTGGTCGGGTTCTGGGAATACTCTGAGGATCAAGTCAAAATGTTAGAGGTTTACGCCTACTATGATGGAAGTAGTGAATCAAAAGACAAGAACTCACGACAAGCTGACAAAGGAACTATTTTACGATTCATTCAAGATAATCGACAAGGTGCTGGCGAAGATGCAGATAGTCTGTGCTGTGCCGTGCCTGGTTTGAAAGCGTGTGCAGCCCAGTACGATAGAAACACCCAGCCTGCGTATTGCGATCACTGGGTCTCCAATGGTACGTAGTCGCAGCTTTGACAAGTCCTTTGGATTCGTCATTAATGGCTTACTCACCTTTGTTCCTTCGCATATTCACATAGTATTTCACCGCCGAGAGTTCTTGGATACCTTGGAAGATACGCTGGACTTTACTCCTAAGGTCGATTTTAATGCGGGTGTGGTGGCAGCTGGAGAGGCCCAAATTGAATCAACGGTGACAGGAAACGACGCCGCAAGCCTGGTTGACAATCTCAGCAAAGCGGATGCCCTGAAGGATCAGAGCCAAGTGTACTTGCCCATTAACAATGCACTTTCGGAGGTGGGACATGTTCATGGCTTTCTGAAAGAACTTGGTCAAGGAATACAGCATATTGCGTCTCGAGTCGACGATCTGGTGGCGTTTGTTCAGCGGGCCAACGACTCGCGAAAAATTACTGGTGAAGGCTTTACCTTTTTGAACATTCCCCGCAGCTACTATGGTGTTTTAACTATTCCATACCTCATGGATCGAGTCAAGAAGAATGACCAACCCGCAGGAGAAGGTTTGCTGGGTCGTATTGGTTTATCGGAAGATGGCGCGAGGGCAATCCTAGAAGCATGTATATTGGGAAAAGTTGCATCGATGGATGGAGCAGTCGATCTAGAGCTCCCGCGCGATGCAATTTCTAATCGGCTCGACCAGCACCTAGCGGCTGAGTATAAGCGCATGTTTGAGGGACAGAAGGATGTCATACTGGATGCCATTATGCACTCCCGTTTCACCAATCTCTACAGTCTGTTGCGTGACCATGTAACAGAGGACACGTACCTGGGTATTGTTCGCAATAAAATCCTGGTGGATGTTCAGGTAAAAATTTTATCTCATAGAGTACTTGTTTGTTTTGCAGGAAATTGTATCGTTCGTGTGGATTTTACGCGGATCTCACAATGATGTGTATCACGCAGGGAGACGATCTTTTATATCAGATTTTCACATCCAATATCCTGCAAAGAAATCCGGGAGATGAAGCACCTTTTCTTGAATTTATTCAGCGCGTCTGTTCCGTATGCACTGACGATGGAAGCTGTGCACAAAAGGTAAGGCCTGGTTGCGGCGGCTTTGGGATCCGGAACTTCCTGACACTCTTCCTCTCTATTGAGGTGAGCAAGGCCATGCAAGACGTTACAGAAGCCATGGACGAGGGTGATTTCGCTCGGCAGCAATACGCAGAAGAGATGGTCGAATGTTTCACTCGACAATTGAACGAGGCAAACCCTATACTGACGACCATTTCAGACGCCATGACGGATGAGGGACGCTACTTAGTAGCGATCGAAAAGGCCGTTGCTTCGAAATCTTGTAGAGAGACTATTGCCGCACTCGAAGAAAAATTTAATGAGGCGTCGCAAAGAAAGCATAAAGGCAATGCAGATTTGATGGAATGCAGTGCGCGATACAATGCTTATATGAAGTCCCTGCGTGAACAGAGGGCCAAAAAGTAGTTGCTTCACCATGCCGGTGGTGCTGATTTTAAAAACTAAGTCTTATTCTCTTGCTAGCTAATACGAGTACGAAGTGATAACATGAACTTTAAAGACTACGATTGACTAGAGCATCTCACTGTTCGTATAATTAGGTCATTCCCTAACACCAATCAACTGATGAAGCCACATGCGACGTGGATGTCCATTCTTTCCTACAGTAGCGGTTCGTGGACTGCTGTCGCACAGTTCCAGTAAAATCATTCCCTTATTTTTGTTCTTGTCAATCATATTGCTAGCATACACTGCAACCCAATCATAATTGGCACGTGGCAAATTTACAGGGCTTGCTAATCCCGAGACTATAGACCCATTCCCCGATAGTTCCGTTGCCTTCCCATTGATTTGAAGTCGTATGAATGCTCCTGCCGTGACGAGTCCTAACCACTTCAAGCGTGGTTCTACCAAAACAAGTTCAAGGTAATTTTCACTACAAAGGGGCAACCGAAAGGCAAATTTACGATCCGCTCGTCCCGGCATGTCGGCGGCCGGAAAAATGTTTGCCAAATAACCCAAATCTTTGGCAGTTTGCAAACTTGTGGGCGCAATGTGAAGAGTCGGCTGAGATGATGTGACGCGTGGTTGCCATTCGGTGAAGGAAGTAAGATGCGTCGATACCTGCAAAAGCTCGTGGGAGAAAGTAGAATTGGTTGCTTGCCAAACGGTCACAGGAAAAACTGCCGACTGGACGTTAGATGGGGATGCTACTGGTTTGTCGTCCATTAGGAAATGATCATAAATCGCATATTGGATCACAGTTGCAATTAATCGAGCGCCTACACAGGCCGGGTGATGCCGATCATCCAGCAAAAGTTGCCGTTGTTCCACGAAAACTGTGGAAGGAATAAGTTTTGCAACATCTAGGACTTGAATTTGTAGGTTGTAGGTCTCGATGTGATACTGGAGGATCTGCAAGGATGGTGCATACGAGGGATGCTGGTCATGGGCATGTCCGCTGGTCAAAATATACTCCTTGTTACGCAATCCGACATCTTGCTTCCACAAGTACAAGAAAAGAATGGGCGGTACTGGCTTTCGGCGTACATGTTGAAAGACGATTCGCGCGCGTGTCAACCAAAAGTGCAGCATTTTGTGGGGTGCATCCCTATCATCATCTTCTGCAAAATCGTTTACAGAGTGATCCCAAATGAGCAAGTCTGTGTTGTCTTGCACAGACACTAGTTGATCTATCATGACCCCGTTCCAAACGGACGTCGTGGATCCTTGCGCCATGTTGGAAATGTTAGTAGGAAATCCATCCAAAAGTAAAGCTCTTTCGAGAATATTACTGTAGCGACCCTCCTTAGCGCTCTCCTTTGCATTGCTAGAAAATGGATGACAGTTGTTGGCAGGTCGGGCTGAGCACGATGCTCCCAGCACGGTAAATATCCACGGTTGTTGTTCGGTTGGAGTTCGTAAGACGTATTTTGAGTGCTTATTATTGTCGTTAGGTGTGGTGCTAGCAGTTGTCGTCCACTCTTTCAGAAAGCCGCGACCTTTCAACTGTGATAAGTCGGTAATTTCGAGGATCTGAAGCGCTGGATTTTTGTTTATTTTAAATTGAGACGATGTTTGGACGATGCGGCGAACTCTGTCGCGTACTGGTAGATTGATAGAACCACTTTTCTTCTCGACAGAGGCGACAGGTCGGAGTGTACCCTTCTCCTCGTTTCCAAATAATAATTTTAAAATCAGCAGAAGCGAAAGGGCCGCGCTGATGAAAGCGGTGGCAACTCCTTTTTGAGTCCTTGTCATGAATGAACAACTACTTTCCAAGGCAAAGCTAGAGGTCTACCATGGTCAGAAAGTGAGGAGGAGCGAGAGACGAATGGATGACACGATGACACGCTTTATAAGAGAGGTCTGTTCTTTTTTCTTTTCTTTTGTGGGCTGTTGCATTGTGATACTACTCTATTACCAGGTGGTTCAGTTGTACTACTACTAGCTAAGTAGTAGCTAGTAGAGCTCTCTACTTGCTTTACTGGTGGGCCTACTAGCTACTAGTAGTAGTAGTAGTTGAGAGTACTACTACTACTACTGCTAGCTAGTAGTAGCTACTCTACTACTACTAGCTAGTAGACTAGTAGTACTTCTACTAGTACTCCTAGCTACAGCTAGTACTACTAGTAGTAGACGAGTAGAGACGAGTACTACTAGTCTATTAGCTACTCCTCCTCTAGTACTCTACTACTGGTAGCTACTAGTCTAGTAGTCTAGTAGTAGAGTATCATGTTATTGAAGTGCTGTCGACAGATCAACTGTGCGTAGAGCAAATCACAATTATATCTAACGCTAAAGATGAACATCAACAGTTCGCTAATTATTGACGGAGGGCAGGTGATGATGATGTTGTGATAAGAAATTCTTCTCCACAACATATCATCATCAATCATCAATCAATCAAACCTAAACGCAGCATAGACCTAATTCGAATGCTCGAGTACTGTACATATAATTATATTAGGATTCATCTACGCGTTCGACTACAGTACGTAGCTACGCTGAAAGATAGGACGCAAGAAGAGCACAAGGCTAAGATCTTTTCTTATATCTATTCCTTCTAACTAAATACGAGTAGCAACAAGGAGAAATACAGGACAGCCGCAACCACAGGCAGCGCGCATGTACATGACAAAACCCAATCAATGTCAGAAATGTCATCTGCACCATCTTCTTCCCCAAGCGCCAATGCTAACATCAACAGTAGCAGTAGCGGTAGCGTTGCACAACCACTAGGCCAAAACAGAAATCTCAACAGCAGCGACAACAAAAGCAGCAGCAACAACAACAGTAGCAATCCCATTCGACATTCTGGAAAAGCCCTAGTGCGAGGTAAATTCCGGCGTGTTTGGCGTCCTCGTCGGCTGGAAGTCTTGGACAATGGTGTGGTAAACTACTACGAACTCAACGAGACACTGACGCCTACGACAACGGCAGCGGGACGCGTTGCTTCTTTGGATTCTTTCTTTGTGGATTCCAATACGACGAGTACAACAAAGGCAACTGCAACTTCAACTACCACCAACGAGGAAGAAAAGGAACAAACGGTCGTGGATAATGATGATTATCATTCCAAAATTCCAAAAGCGTCTCTGTGGATTCACCATGCCCGGATCATAGATGTGACCACTCTGCGGGATATGCACGTCGGATTGCCCCGAGGATCCTTTGGATTTTTGTTCAATGGACATCCTGTGTCGTTGGATGAAGACGACGACATTCTATATGATGGTACCGATAAGTATAATCATTCGATGAATCCACAAACGCAGCTATTGGGATTCACCAATTTAGGTCAGAGCATGATGGGAGGAGTATCCCCATATCAAGCTTGTCAAGGAGGGGGTCCTAGTCCGCAATCCACAGCGCGAGACTTTTTGTGTGCTGTCAGTACGCTCGAGGAAGCACAATCCTGGGTTATTGCGCTCCAATGGGCAGCCAGTATGGGACGAGAATCCAGTTTTCATTGGAACACTCTTAGTGCTTCTATAGCGTCCAGTGCTGCTACTTCGAACAATGATTTTAGCAGCGAAATACCGCGAAACGATTCCTATGACGTTGTGACGATTGCACATCCGACATTGTCCGATGGCACCCTGGAGTTGCCACAAAAAGAGGGCACTTCAACTGCAAAGACTGCACCAGCTGCAATGACAAACAACAAACCTGTCAAACAATCTACTCCGACCAACAAACGCAAATGCAGGGCAACAATAGCTGCAACGTATACGGGGAAAATGGTGGTCACAAAGGCCGTTTCCTATCAACTGGTGCGTCTGGATTACGCAACCTGGGAAATTGCTTATCAAATAAAAGTGCTTTTGGTACTGCCTTCGTCGCCATCTTCTTCAGAACCTCGGCAGGTTCAAGAATGGATGGTGGTGCGAACGGCACACGATTTGGCATCCTTGCTGAAACCAGATACCACCACGGTCGCCTCCTCCCCGTCATCTACACAAGATAAACGACAACAATATCTGGTACGGATTGGCGATCTTCCTAAAATCCAGCCACCTGCTTCTAGGACCAAAGAGAAGCAGCAACGATCGGTGTGTGATTTACCCAAAGCGTTGTCAACTGTAGACAGTATTCTGCGATTTGTGTGCATAAACGCCACCCTCGTCAATTCGGCCGCTGCGAAAAGATTCCTGGGGTTGCTGCAACCTAATCCGTGCTACCACACCACCAAAGACAATAGCCACAATCAGTTGTTTTGGAAGTATCACGATGATACCGCCATTGCCACGCCTCGAAAGCGTACAATACTGAAGCAGAATATGGACGAGTACGTCAAACAGTGGCTGCAATTATCAGTTCCAGCACCGGCATCTACTAGTAGTGAGACTACAAAAGCGCCATATCAAGAAACGAAAGTATCTCTCCGATTTCAAGTATTATGTTGGTATCTACGACTACCACAGCCCACGACAACCTATGCTGGAATAGTATTGTTGAGCACGTGGGTTTCCATCACGACGCTGCCGCTACTCAATCGCTTCATTCGAAGATATCAAGTCCTTCCATTTGTCACGATAAGAGCGGATGCTCTTGTCTTCTCATGGTTTGTGGCGGCTGGACTCGGGCACCTTCACGCACTTTACAACAACAATAGCAGCAACGACAACTGTAGTCGGAATGTTCCAACCAATACACAATCCCACCAACCAACTGCAGCACTATCAACTACAAAAAAAGAGCAAGAACGACCTACTGTTTTGACGTCAACCAAAAAGTGCACGGCGCTGCACCCAAATAAATCGCTCATTGACAGTGACGATGATGCTGATAGCCGCGATGATGTAAGCAGCCTTGACGTGGAGAATGACGAAGAGGAGGAAGATGGCGAAGAAAATTTTGAAGAAGTCAATGTTGCAACTACGACATTAAGTCCAAAAAAGAGACATTCATCCGGTTATGTCTTGGACCACCAAGATTCTCGCTTGAATTCGCCCTTGCCGGAATACAACCGATCCAAGAGAACCACAACAACGTGTTGGTCCAAGCCAGCGGACCATATTTTCAACGTCCGAGGTCCAACCTATTTGAATGATCGCGTCAAGATCCCTTCTGCCAACGCATCATTTACGTGTCAAGGTGTGGATATGTGGATGACGGACAATCCTGAGCGTCACATTGCCAGGCATCCAAGCGTTTTAGGAGGTCGTCTGGCAAACGCAAAGGACGACACGTTCCTCGTCAATTTTCTGTTGCCCTTTGGCAATTTTGTCTCTTACTTTTCGGTGCCACCTTTGGATCAATTTGCCTCGCCACAATTGGCTGGGGTTTGGTCTCGTTTTATTCAAGGAGATCAACAATATCGCGATGCTCGGTTGAAATTACTGCCGGTCGTAGTGGACGGTCCTTGGATTGTAAGAGCAGCTGTTCCAGGCAATTCACCAGCGCTGTTGGGCAAAGCCATTCCTTTGCAGTACTTTTTTACTGAAAAAGAAAATGGAAGAAACGTTTACGAAGTCGATGTGATCATTACGGCATCGAGTATTGCCAAGGGTATTTTGAGTGTCGTCAAGGGCCATTCCAAGGCGTTGTCAATTGCTTTTGCCTTTATTATTGAAGCAGCTGAAGAGAAGGAACTGCCAGAAACAGCTCTGGCGTCTTTCCAAGTTCATGCAATCAATCTGGAGGACTGTCCACTGCTACCAGACGCAGAAGTGATGAGACAATAAGATGAAGAGTTTTCGATACGACATTTTTATTAATTTTAGCTTGGCAAGTTTTACGAAAGAAGTCAAGAATTTTCCATCAAGTCAAGGAAGGACGAATCCCTCTAGTCGAAAGCGCGAGTTCAACTCATCGTGGCTGTGGATTGGCAATTATATACAATAGAAGCTTGACATCAGAAAACAGAACAACAATCCATAAATCATTCTTTTGTAGCAGTAATACCAGTACACCAACTCACCACACGTAGCAGCCCATCACTTCACGAGACATGCCGCTGGTTGTTTCAAAGGCGTATCTTCCGTGAAAGGTTCTCTGCGGACAAAAAAGAAAAGATTCAGTTTTTTACGTGAGATCGTTATTTTTTATTGACGAGCGAAAACTGGCACAACAGCAGTACATAATAATGCTTCACGTACAAAGTTTGCTACCACCATTGTCTCCCCTGCTTGCAAGGGCATTACAAGTCTGTATTCGTCCATAGCTATCAATTCATCCCATGCCTGATGGGCCCGTTCTAATTTGTCATAAAATTCATCTACTTCTTCCGGAGTCGAGTTAGCTGGAGGTAAATCAGGAAGCCGATCCAGATCATTATGCCGAATGCCCGCCACTTGATTGT
>Ga0100390_10005045_pt1 | contig 11339 bp, 9 predicted proteins | sample CryGeymeta201514_FD_81540 | JGI IMG/M metagenome (GOLD analysis project Ga0100390, IMG submission 81540) | Groundwater microbial communities from Crystal Geyser aquifers in Utah, USA - Crystal Geyser metaG 2015-14 | ecosystem: Environmental > Aquatic > Deep subsurface > Groundwater | place: USA... | reverse complement strand
GCGACGAGATCGATCTGCGGCACCAAGTGGATGTTCGGGAAGAGGGACGCGGTGGCGAAGCCGCCGCAGCCGATGAAGGCGAGCTTGGCTTGCTGTTGGCTGGACATTGGTGGAGCCTCCGGGAGTCGGGCCTCGGGTGCCCTGACTGACAGGTGAGGACTTCTTCGTCTGGCACCGGTCGGAAACAGCGACCCCGAGCCCGTCAAGCGCTTGCCCGTCCACGCGGTCCAGCGCCGCGATCAACCCGCCCAACGCGCGACCCGGGAGTGAGTGCCCGTTGCCGTGCGCCCTCAGATACACGGCAAGGAACATGAGCCCGAGGTAGGTGAGCAGCGCGATGAGTTCTGCTCGCGGTCGGCGCGCCATGGGCTCCACGCGGTCCGGGGAGGTGTGCGCGGCAAACACCATGGCCAGGAAGATGCCTCCGTAGAAGAACACCCAGACCGTCGGCAGGAACACCGGCAGGGCGCGCCACGGCACGAACGGGTGCCGGAGCACGTTCAGCACGACCATCGCGTTAAGGCAAACGAAGCTGAGCAGCAGGAATGCGATCAGCAGGTAGTCGCGCCGCAAGACTGCCAGCCACTGGACGGTGTGGCGTGACAGCAGACCCAGCAATTGGAGGAGCAGCGACGTAGTTCGCGGGGTGTCGGCGGGTTCATTCATCGGGCCGTGATCTGCTTCGCCAACGCCTTGCCCGATCCCTTGCGTTGAGCTGTGGGCCCCGCCAGGCCGTTGAACTGCCCAGACGAACGAAGCGCCGCGGTCCGGAGACTCGCGGCGCTTCGGGTGGATCGAGGACGTGGCTCAGTTTCCCGAGCGGTCGGGGAAGTGTGCCACGGGGACAGGTCGCAGGCGATCACAGGCGCGGGGCGTAGTCGCGGATCTTGTTCCCCTTCACCGACTTGACGTGCCCATCATAGTAGGCGTTGTCGATCTGCTCGTTGTGGCGGTTCCGCTCTGCGCCGGCATTGACAGGGACCCCGAAATCGAGATTCAGGGGCGGCTCCGCCCATCCGGCCGTAGCGCCGCAGGTGCCGTGGTTGGTGTGGCCGGCGCAGTTGTAGTATCTGCCGCAGCCATCACTGAACATCACGCAGTTCGAGTTGCTGACATCGCTGTCGATCTTGTCGGCCCAGCGGCCGCCCTTCGAGTTGACGTACGAGATGCTCATGCCATAGCTCATCCACCGGAACGGTGCATGGCTGGCACAGGTGCTGCGGGTCATCGGTGCCGGCTGGCTGGGACACACGAATACCTGAACGTTCTTAATGTAGGGCATTATCTGGACGCCCCACGAGTAACGGTTGACCGAACTCGGGACCGGCTGACCGTTGACCCAGTCGTCGACTGGGTTGGGGTTTCCGGGGGCCGCGGTAGTACTGCAAGTTCCGCTCGTCGTAATCGGTTCGGTACATGACCGCCGAAAGCGCGAGTTGCTTGAGGTTGGACTGGCAGGACGCCTGGCGCGCCTTCTCGCGCGCCTTGGCGAACACGGGGAACAGGATCGCCGCCAAGATGGCAATGATGGCGATCACGACCAACAACTCAATCAGGGTAAAGCCTCTGCGTCTCATCATGGATGTCTCTCCTGGGCAAGATACATACTCACGACAGGTCCAACGGCGCGTGGGTTGGCCGGCGTCGTGCTGTTTCAGCCGGATCCACGGAAGTGCAGTCCCTCACCTCCATTGCATTCAACTCCCTATGCCGCTTCCTAACGGAACGCGCTGGACACAAGCTGTTTCTCTGTGCGCGCGGTTCTACACCAGCACGGGGCGGTGCGCAAGTCGTGTGAACGGATATCTTCTGTCAACGGGAGGGAGTCAGTGAGGGTCCTCCGCCACTGAATGTCGGCGCAGCAACCAGCGACTCTCCAGACGTAGTGTCCTGACCACGCGCCCGGGTTGGGTGTGCGGCCTCTGCAAGGGGGCAGCGGACACCGTGGCCGCGTCCGTTTAGGGGGCGCCTCCTCTGTCTGGTACCCATCACGGTGCCCGATAGCGGCTACGACCGCCGACAAGCGCACGGTCCCCTCCGCCTCCACCCGTTCGCCCTTCAGACCCAAATTGACTGCACCGGCCCACAGTGATATAATGCCTGTCGTGTCCAGGAACCGACAGCAGCCGCGTCTCGTGCTGGACACGTCAGCGGCCGGAAGTGCGCCCTGACCCCGCTGCCTGAACCGGCGGCGGCCGCCGGCGCCACCCAGGAGGTAGGACCGTGTCAAACGCAATCCTCGCTCGTATCCGCCCTTCACTGCTTCTCGTCGGGTTTGTTGCCCTGGCGACCTCCCTATCCCAAGCCCGCCAGGCCGACTTGGCAGCTTACGACGCCGTCTATGGCGACGTCGCGGGACGCCCGAAGGGCTGTCAGGTCTGCCACTTCAGCCCGGACGGCAAGGGCCCTCGCAATCTGTTCGGGCGCGACTACCAACAGGCGGGAAAGAACAAGGAAGGCTTGCGGGCCGTCGAGCAGAAGGACAGCGACAACGACGGCGTCATCAACCTGGATGAGATCCGCACCGGACACTTCCCCGGCATGTCGGACGACAAGCCGGCCCCGGCCGAGATCCAAAAGGTCCGCGGCGGCGCCGCACCCGCCCCCAAGGTAGCCGAAGCCCAGCCGGAGAAGAAGCCGGGGGTGAAGGCCACCCATCCCGTCGGCCTGCACGTCGGTGCTGCGATTGCGCTGTCGGCCGACAAGCCGCTGAAGGTGTACGACGGGCTGCTGACGGAGTCAGAAGTGGGTGCCGTGGTCGGGACTTGGGGCGGCGGAACGTGCGAGGAGACCGGGGATCGGCGCCTGGGCGACCGGGACCACTCATTGAAGCTGGAGATCAAGGGCCTGTATGAGGGCGCGCGGCTGGACTTTGCACGTCCGGTCGAGTTTGCCGGTCAGGAGCAGGGCGCGTACTTGGTGCTGGACTTGTCCCTCCCGCAGAAGAAGGTGGCGAAGGGCGGCGGGATGGGGGAACTCGGCGGCCCAGGGATGGGCGAGGGGGGCATGATGGGAATGCCGGGCGGCATGGCTGGCATGGAAGGCGGGATGATGGACATGCCCGGCGGCATGGCAGGCACGCCGCCCATGGGATCGGGAATGCAGGGCGGGATGATGGAAGGCGGGATGATGGAAGGCGGGATGATGGAAGGCGGGATGATGGGACCTGGCGCGATGGGCGGGCCGGGAGTCATGCCGCCTGCGGGGGCGGGAGCCGGTCCTGAAGGCACCGGAGTCGGCGCTGGCGGCGGGGGCGTCGCCCCGAAAGACTCGGCCATCGAGCACCTGCGGGTTGTGCTCCTCTACGAGCAGGGAATGCGCGTTATCCCCAGGTACAGAATTCGGGAGGAGTGCTTCGACGCTGCAACCGGTTGGGTGCACCTGGACATTCCGCTTGCGGAGGCCGTTAGTTCCCAGAACGTCTCCGGTAGCCTCCGCCGCATTGCCCTCCTCGGCGATGGGGAGGGCGAGGTCTACGTTGGTCAGGCATTGTTGGCCCTCGACCCTGACCCCCTGGATTTCGTCATCAAGGCCGGCACGGGCGCCGAAGATGAAATCACCGTTCGCGCCGGAGAACCGGTAGACTTCTACCTGGAAGCGAAGAAAGGCCGCCGCGGCCTGATTCGCTACACTTGGGACTTCGACGACAAGGACGGCATCCAGGAGGACCACGTCTCGGCGACGCCTGAGGAAACAGTGCCGGTCACCAAGGAGCAGGCCGGCACGTACACCCTCACCGTCACAGCGCATGACCGCGATCAGGTCAAGGAGAATCGGCAGCAGACCTTCAAGCTGATCGTGCAGCCGAACGAGCGGGCTGCGGCCGCTGGACCCATGATCAAAGAAGCCGGCCAGTAGCGAAGACCGGTTGGGCGGCGGGCGGTGACAACGGCCTGCGGTTCCCCTCGGCCGGCCCACAACGCACCCGCGATACAGAGCCGTTCGCGGCCAGCCACTCACTCAGGCGCAGACCGGAAGCTGTGATGATCCGCATCGGCACCTCGGGCTTCTCCTACAAAGACTGGGTGGGGCATTTCTATCCGGTGGGCACTGTCGACCGCGACAGGTTGCGGGTCTATGCGGAGCACTTCGACGCGGTCGAGGTCAACAGCTCGTACTATCGCATCGGGCATCCCCGAATCTACTCCGCCATGGCGAAGAAGGTGCCCGCGGGGTTTGAGTTCGTGGTCAAGGCGAACCAGGCCATGACGCATGAGCGCGAGCTGAACCGGGAGGTGTTCCGCGAGTTCTGCGAGTCCGTGGGGCCGCTGCTGGACGAGGGCAAGTTCGGTTGCGTGCTGGCGCAGTTCCCCTGGTCGTTCAAGCGGACCCCCGAGAACGAAGCCTACCTCCGGACCTTTCGCGAACGCATCGAGCCGCTGCCCACCGTGATCGAGTTCCGCAACCTCGAGTGGTGCGAGCCCGACGTCTTTGAGGTGCTGCGGGAGCTGGGCTTTGGGTTCTGTTGTGTGGACGAGCCGCGGCTGAAGGGACTCATGCCGCCGGTAGTGACGGCAACCTCTCCCCTGGGCTATGTGCGCTTCCACGGCCGCAATGCGCAGAAGTGGTGGAAGCAGACAGAGGCGTGGGAGCGCTACGACTACCAGTACAACGAGGAAGAACTGAAGGAGTGGGTCCCCAAGATAGAGTCGGTTGCCGAGGAGACGGAGAAGGAGTACGTCTTCTTCAACAACCATTACCAGGGCCAGGCGGCGACCAACGCGCAGATGCTGTTGGACCTGCTGTCGTAGAGGGAGCGCGGATCTTGGCGGGCGCGGCAGAGCCGGGTAGCGGGCCCGCGGTGGGCGGTTGCCCTCGACTACTCGCCTTCCGAGCGCGTTGCCCCGGTCGCGTGGTTCAGCTCCACGACCGCCTTCAAGTAGTCGGCGATGGCCTGGCGGTATTCCGTTTGGACGCTCCGGAGCGTGCGTTGCGCTTCCAGCACGTCGAGCATCGTGCTCGCACCGGCGTCGAAGCCGCGCTGGATGGTCTGGGTCACCTGTTCGGTCTGCGGGACGAGTTCCCGTTCGTAGCGTTCGACGGACGCGCGCGCCTGCTGCACGTGGGCGAGGGGGGTGACAACCTGCAAGCGGATCCGGCGTTCCAGCTCCCGGCACAGGGCCGCCTGTTCGGCTGCGTCGGACGTGAGGGCGCTCGCTTCACCTCGGAGGGCGCCCTGGTCGAAGAGCGGTACCGACAGCACGAGCATGACGGCGTTCCTGCCGTCTGACCGAACGCTGTTGCGCTTTCCCTGGACGGACAGGTCGGGGAGCCTGTCGGCGCCGGCGAGACGCACCTCGGACTCCCTGGCGCGCAGCTCGGCTTGGGCGGCGCGGATTTCCGGGCGTTGCTCCAGGGCTTGGACGATAAGCTCCTTCTCCTTGGTCTCGATAGGCCGGAACTCCAGCTTGTCCGCCAGCGCAGTTGGCGAGGTCGCGTCTCGGCCGAGGAACTCGTCCAGTTCCGCCTCCCGGATGCGTGCCTCGCTTCGGCTCTTCAGCAGTTCCTTGTCGGCACGCGCTGCCTCCAGCGAGGCCCGGTCAACCTCCACGCGGGGCACGTCTCCCACGTCAAACCGCTTCTGGGCTGCCTCGCGGAACTGGGTTGCCGTCGTGGCAAGCGACTCATTCAGCGCCACAAGTTCGCGAGCCAACAACAGCTCGAGATATGCCGTCTGCACTTCGTACGCCAGCGCCTGCCGCGCTTCGCGTATCTCCGCCTCCGCCCCGGACAGGGGTGCCCCGGCCACGCGTGTCTGCAGGCGCCGGCGCCCCTTTTAGTCGAGCGGCTGCGAAACCACAATCTCCTCGTGGAACCTCCGACGTCAACCGAGCCCCAGAACCCATTCCACGTCAGTTCGGGGTTGGGGAACGCCTTGGCCGCCTGCACCCGCTGGCGGGCCGCCTCGACCCGGTACTCCGCGGCGGCTACCGACGGGTGGCTGGTCAAAGCGAGACGCACGGCGTCGGCCATGGTGAGCGGCGCGGGCGCTTCCGTCTGCTGGGCCATCGCCGGCAAGGCCATCAAGCTGAGCAGGAGAGTCGTCATCAGTTTGGGTGCAGGCATCTCAGTTCCCCTCCGCTTGAGCGGGCAGGGGGAGCCGTTGGCGGCGGCGCATCACGTGGAGCAGTGTTGGCGCCAGGACCAGCGTGAAGAGCGGCGAGCAGGTCAAGCCGCCGATGGAGGCGACTGCCAAGGGCTGCTGCATTTGTGCGCCGGCCCCCAAACCGAACGCCAGAGGCAGCAACGTCAGTACGGCGATGACTGAGGTCATCAGCACCGGCCGCAGACGCAGCCGACCGCCGTGAACGAGGGCTTCATCCAAGGGCAGACCCTCCCGGAGCCCGTCGTGGACAGCATCCATGAGCAGAATGCCGTTGGCCAGCACCATGCCGAAGATCATGATGGCTCCGGTGAAAGAGGACGCATTGAATGCCACGTTTGTCAACCACAGCGCCAGCACCACCCCCGCCATCGAGAATAGACCGCTGAGGATCAGCGCCACCGCTTCGGCGAAGCCGTGGTATTGGCAGACGAGCACGATGAACACCAGCGCCATACCCAGCATCAGCACAGTAAGTAGCGAGCGGAACGACTCCTGCTGGGTGTGGAACAGCCCGCCGTACTGAAGCGTGTAGCCGGGCGGCAGCTTGATCTCCCGCTCGATCCGCTGGCGTACTTCGGCGTTGGCGCTGCCCAGGTCTCGCCCCTCCAACTGAGCGGTGACCGGAATCATCGGCTGCTGGTTCTCCCGCGTGACCTCGAAGTAGCCGGGCCCCTCGGTGATGTCGGCAATGGACTCCAGTGGCACTTGCTGACCTGTCGCCGAGAGGATCGGCAACGTGCGGATCTGGTCGCGCGTGCGCCGTAGTGCTTTCGGGTAGAGCACGCGGATTTCGATGAGTCGCTCGCCCGAGCGGACGACGGTCTCGGCCTTCCCGAACAGCGCTGTCTGCAGCGTGTCGATCACTTGCTCTGGGGTCAGCCCCAGCCTCGCGGTGCGCTCCGGGTTGAGCCGCACGTTCAGCTCCGGCCCGCTGCGCGTTACGTCGTGGATGGACTCTGTAGTGCCCCGCACTTTCGCCACGAGTGTGGTGATCTTCTCAGACAGGTTCGCCAAGACCTCGGGGTCGTCGCCGAACACCTTGACCTCGAGGGGGCTCGGCTCGCCGGCGATGTCGGCAACACAATCGGCCAGCGGCACAACTGCCTCGAAGACCACCGACGGCATCTTGCTCTCGCACCGATGGCGCACGTCGTCCATGACTTCCCGCATGGACCGCCTGCGGTGCGCGAGTGGCTTCAGCTTGACTGACACATCGCCGGCATTCTGGTCGGTAGCGAAGAACCCCAGCTCGACGCCGGTGCGGCGGGCGTAGGACTCCACCTCGGGCGTCTTCTGCAGGTCGGCTTCCATGACGCGACACAGCCGGTCAGCATCCTCCAGGGTGGTGCCGGGCGGCGCCAGATAGTCCAGCACAAACCCGCCTTCATCCATCTCGGGCATGGAGCCCGTGGGCAGAGGGCGAAACGCCAGCCCGCTCCACACTGCCACCAACAGGGCGAAACCCAACACTGCGAACGAGATGAGCACCGTCAGCGGGAGGCAGAGCACGACGATCAGCGTACTGCGTAAGCTGCCCAGGAAGAACCAGAGCACCACCATTCCCAGGAGTGCACCCAACAGGATGGCATCGCGAAGGCTCGTCATGGAGTCGCCCAACAGCTCCGCTTCGTCGTAGAAGGCCCTGAACGTGACATCGTCCGGCAGCGCCTTTGAGCGTCTCAGGTCTTTGAGCCCGGCCAGGATCTCCCGGGAGACGTTGGCCGTGCTGGCGCCCTGCTGCTTGAGGACGCTCAGCAGCACGGCTTCGTGACCATTGGCGGTGCAGACCTCCTGAACTTCCTGGTCGGCTTCGCGCACTTGGGCGATGTCGCGAACGCGGAGGGGCGTCTTACCCCTCATCGCGACGACCACGTCAAGGATCTGCGGAGCGTTGTCGAGTTGGGCCGTACCCAGTACCAGGTAGCTCTGGTAGTGCTGCGAGAACCGACCGACCGATTGGAGCAGGTTCGTCCCGGCCAGCGCGGCCGACACCTGCTCGACGGAAACGCCAGCGGCCCCCAGCGCTGCCGGATCCGCGAGCACTTGGTACTCCCGCGTCTCGCCGCCCTGAACGAGGACGCGGTAGACGCCCTTCTGCCGACTGAGGAAGGGCGCTACCGTCAGCATGGCGAGCTCACGAAGGTCGCGAGGTGAGTGCTTGCTGGAAGTAAGGCTGGAGCCCAGAACCGGGAAGCTGGAGGGGTTGACCCACTCGACGCCGATGTCTGCTTCGGGCGGCAAGGACGAGCGAATCTGGGCGAGGGCGGCGTTCAGCCGGGTGTATGCCTCGAAGAGGTCGGAGCCCCACTCAAAGTCGATGGAGATCTCCGAAGCGCCGCGTGACGTCTTGGATACTACGCGACTGGCTCCGGGAACGCTGTTGGCCGCGGACTCCAGTGGGCGGGTCAGGCGGAGCACCACGTCCTGGATGGCCATGTCGCCGGCTTCGACGATGATGGCGATCCGGGGGAACGGGAAGTCCGGGATGATGGAGGCGGACATCCGCCGATACGTTACCGCCCCCAGCAGGCTCAGGAACAGGGCCGTGAGCAGGACGCCATGTGCGTTCCGGAAAGAGAATCGCGACCGACTCATGGGAGGACCTTCACCTTCGCGCCGTCTGCCAATGAGAGCGTCCCATCCGCCACCACCCGCTCGCTTTCACGAAGCCCTTTGATGCGCCTTCTCGTCTCGCTCGACACCCAACTCGACACGACGTTCGTGGACCTGACTCTCCGAGTCGACCACGTATACGAAGCTCTCTCCGGCCCTGCCGAAGACGGCGGCAAGCGGCACCTGCAGGGCCTGTTCGTGGGCGGTGAGCACGAGGCTCACGTCGGCGGCCCTGCCTTCCTTCAGTTCGTGGGAGCCGTTAGGGACCAGCAGCTCGAGGGGCACCAGCCCGGTGTCGGTATTGTTCAGGGCCCCGATTGTGGAGACAGTGGTGCGGAAGGAAACGCCAGGCAGGTGCGGCAAGGTGACGGTGGCTGCCAGCGCCAGCTTGAGGTCCGCCTCGGCTGCCCTCACTTTGGCTTCCTGAGCGCGAATCTCTTCGGCGCGCGTTCCTTCGCGAAGCAACTTCACCTGCTCCTGAGCGGTGGCCAAGTGGGCTTGGGCGGCCGTTCGGTCGGCGCCGGCTCGCTCTCTGTCTTTGCCGGACGCCAGCCCGTCTGTGAACAGCGCACCGACGCGCTCCACCTCCTTTGCCGCGGCTTCTGCGTCCGACTGGGCTTCGCGGACGGCGGCTTCGGCTTGAGCGATTTCCTGTGGTCGCGGTCCAGCGCGCAGTTTCGCCAATTCCTCCTGCTCGACCTGAAGCGCCGCCTGAGGGCGCTGGATCTCCTCCGGGCGGTTGCCCCGTTGGAGACGCGTCAGGGCAGCTTGGGCGGCCTTCAGGGCGGCCTTCGCCCCAGCGACCTCCTGCGGTCGGCTCCCGGCCCGCAGTTTGGCCAGCCGCGCCTCCGCGGCGCGCCTGACTGCGTCCGCCGGGAGAACCTGCGCGGCCTGCAGCTCCCGGCTCTGCGGCACGAGCCGGATCTCGTTTGCTCAACAGTGGTCAAGCAGGGCGGCCAGGGAACAGCCGGTCGGATGCCAAGGCGCTCACCAGCGCACGGCCAGACCTACTCCGTTGGGGCTTAGCGCAAGGGTGCTTCCGCACATAGCGGTCGGCAACGAAGTGTCCGAGCAGGGCGCCGGCCAGGACGTCGTGGAAGTAGTGTGCCTGCAGGTCGACACGCGACCACGCGCTCCCGGCGGCCAGCCCGTAGGCCGGCCCTCTATAGCGAAGATGGTAGTCGCCAATCACCGTTGCCATGGCGAAGGCGGCGGAAGAGTGGCCGCTGGGGAAGCTGGTGCGAGGTCCGTCGTTCAGCCGGCGCTCGCGAACGGTCGCCTTCAACAGGCTGGTCAGCAGTCCGATCGCGGCAAGCGCCTTCGCGCCCTCGCGCGCCTCGGTATTGCCATGGGGGCCGCTGACGAAGAGGGCAGCTTCCCCCAGCGCCAGGGCGGGGCCGATGGCGGCGGAGAGCGTCCGAGCGTCTTTGTCTTCGTCGGCCCACGGCGGTCGCAGGCTGGCAGGCAGCAGCGCCAGGGCTATGAGAGCGCGCCCGCTCGCGCGCCACGTCTCAGTGTGTCTGTTCACTACCAATGTCCTTTCAAATGGGGTGAATCTGGGTGCCGACGGCCGGCAGGCGAAGTGACAGAACGAACTCGCCGCCGACGCTTGACTGTGCGTCTACGGTGCCGCCTAGCGCGGCGACAGTCTCCTTCACCAGTGAAAGCCCCAGACCGCAGTGGCCGGGGTGGCTGCGGGTCTGGTCCCCCCCCCGACAGCGCCGTCGCCAGCGCCCCGATGATGGCGAGGATGAGCGATAGTCGGGCCAACACGCGGTCGCCGTCGGCAGTGTCGCGCGCCAAGACAGCGCGGATCCTGGGGACGGCGGCGTCCCCACGTCCGGACTCGTGTTCCTCCGCGTCGTGCCGGGGCAGGCAGGTCAGCTCAACCGCTCGGCCGCGGCGCCCGTCCGGAAGGGACAGCGGGCGGTAGTGCGCTGCGCTCCCGGCGTCGTCGAGCAGCGGCAGGTTCTTCTGCCCGCGCGACGGGGACCGATACAGCACTGCCCCGCCCGCCCGCCAGAGCTGCAGATAGGCCGGCCGGGCTGTCCGACCAAAGTCGCTCATGTCGAGTTCGTGCAACTCCACGGAGAGGCGCCCACGCTCGTACTCCAGCGTGGACGTGAGCAGTCGGGCCTCGCTCTCCAGCGGTCGGTCGAGCTGCCTCAGCAGGTCGCTGCGCACCAGCAGGTACACAAGCATCCCAGACACAAGAAGCAAGCTGGTGACGGCAGCGACCGTGCTCGCAATGAGGGTTCGACGGAGAGATTGCATCAGCGGTCTTCCGAGAGGACGTAGCCGATCCCTCGACGGGTATGGAGGAGTCGTGACAGCCCGCCCGCCTCCAACTTCCGGCGCAGGTGACCAACGTGCGCGTCAACCACATTGCTCTCGGGGGATTCGCCGAAGTCGTAGGCATGGTCCCAGATCTCGTCTCGCGACACCGCCTGACCAGCCCGCAGGGCGAGGAACTCCAGGAGGGCGTACTCCCGAGCGGTTAGTACTCTAATAGGAATTTATGACGCGTTTTGAAGGTATGGAGAGCCATTTTGCCCTATTATACAAGGGTTGATTGTCGTGTTGAGTTGCGCAAGAAATGGCTTGAGATGAGCGTTTTGGC
>Ga0100390_10005004_pt1 | contig 11373 bp, 7 predicted proteins | sample CryGeymeta201514_FD_81540 | JGI IMG/M metagenome (GOLD analysis project Ga0100390, IMG submission 81540) | Groundwater microbial communities from Crystal Geyser aquifers in Utah, USA - Crystal Geyser metaG 2015-14 | ecosystem: Environmental > Aquatic > Deep subsurface > Groundwater | place: USA... | reverse complement strand
TCAATATCATTTTCACAAATCTGTCCGTCCTTCATACCCGACTTCTCAGCTGTATCAGTCTTTTCATGATCTGGCACTTCGCCTAATGTGACTTGTGCTATTCCATGGCCAACAGAATCTCCATGAAGTGGATATCGATTGTTCTCTACAGGTACAGTTTCTCGCTGTTCGGCTTTCATTGCAGAGAACGAACAGTGCTCCTCCTCCGGTATCCTCCGAAAGGAGATTTGATCCGGCAAGAGGCCATGAACTTGACGATGAGTAGTTGTCACGTGAACAGAATAGTGCACAGTGGTAGGAGCTGTTTTTACCTTGCTGGATTGATTTTGATTGGCATTAGTTGAAGCAGCTTCCAAGACTTCCTTCATATAGAGAGGGATGTCGTCGGACCCAATGATAATTCCGGGGAGATTTCGACTAGCCGCCGTAGCCTTGTCTTCGCCATTCTCCTCTAGATCCCTCGTTAACCAGATGGGAGTTCCCGTACTGTATCTTAAATGCTCTTAATGGACAATCCTTACTGTCGCCGCCTGGTCTGGTAGAACAGGTTTGATTTGGACTCTGTAGACCGTCTCACGATTTCCACTGTCCCCGAGATCAATCCCTACCTCCAAAACGTTCCCAAAGAACACCTCAGGAATCTCTTGACTTTCCTTCAGCTCAGCGACATCCTTGATTTTTCCTGACGGAGCATCAGATTTGCAACCATTCATTAATAGCACCGAACATCCAGGAGGGAACCGAGTCTTGTTGGCTTTGCGAGGTGGCAAAGGAAGAAAGCACTCGTCTTCGCTGTCACAGTCACTCATCTTGGTCGTACTGAACTGCCTCTGCCTGTATCTAAGTATCGCTTCACTTGTCAGCCTGTAACTGCAACTGTAACCCCTTGGACGAGACACAACTGTGAGATTGCAACTTCCTTTTGTACAGTATTCTATCAGAGGAGATGAAAAAGGAGACGTTGCGCAGTAGTACTTTAGTACTCAATAGTCATGAAACAAATAAAGAATGTTCCAAATTTTGCGGTGAGATTTTCACAGGAAAAACGGAGGGAAAGCAAGCTAAGCTGGTTTGTGCGTTCTACTCGAGTAGACTAGATTTGAGACTACGTGATTTTTACGTTTGTGTGGGAAGAAGACGGGAAGACAATCGATTTGCGCAAAAATAAAAAATATTAGGCCCAATGTAAAATAAGCCCAGGTGGACTGTGGCAATTGCAGGTTACCAGGGTAGCCTTCCTGCGGCAAGGACTTTCTTCTCTTTTCCGTTATTACGGTATTATTCACAAGTAAAAAAACGCTTCCGTACCTTTCGTGACTTGCTGTCCTGTTGAAAACGAATTTCTAGTTGCCCTAAAGTAATCCAAAATCCAAACTAAAAAGCTAAAGGGGTATTGTAAAAGGCGGTTTTGGCTTGTCTTGGCTTGCCAAATGATGATGGCTGGAGCTTTTGTAGCTAGAAAGCGTCTACCATATTTAGTCATCCTGGGTTTCCTTTGGACTTTTCTAATGATTTTCCGCCTCTTCCCAAAATATGTCGCAGTATGGAAATGGCATAGGCTCGAGCCCGCGATTCTGGGCTCAGGAACTCTTTCAGGTTGTTTCTAGTGAACGAGACGGGGTCCAATGTCCAGCGAAACAATTTCCAAACATCTCCAACTTCAGTAATATAATTCATTTGCACCGCCACACCCCACGTGGCTATTCCCATGGGAACCATGACGGGACGGACAGCTCTCCTCAAGCTCAGGGCCATCTCGTTGATTTGTATCATCAAAGGGTGTTCCGCAATAGTCTGTCGTAATTTGTTTATTGGTGACATAATGACCGCGGATGCTTCTCGAGAAGCACCTATCAGCTGACCAAAGAAATTCTTTGTCGTTTCTGGGAAGAACATATTTTTGACAAAGTTCTTTAACCAGTTTCTCCACAACGCAAGAGCGGGGCGCCATAGATATACAGCTAGATGACGGATCAAGCGTAATAGTGGCGGTACGAGGGAAACCAAATGCTGCAACATGTACAGCCAATTTCCGGCAATTTCTGCACACATACTATCGTAGACCAGGAAAGCACCACTGACACTGGAGGCGACCAGTGGTATTGGAATATGAGCGATTCTCATGAAGAAAGAGCTGTAACCAGTTGCTAACAGTACCAGAGGGAAATGTACTCTGCCTTCCGGACTCGTCCATTGTTCTAACACCAAGCTCCAGATTCTTAGAAAAACAATGGGAAAGAATAGGCTCGGTAGGTGTTTTTTCAATTCCTCAGGAATTTGCGGCAACACATATTTGAAAACCAGACCGGTGACAGCAATGGATACCAGGTCGTGTAACCATGGACCATGGATCAAAAATGTGTGGGTGTTAAGAATATACCAGGTTAGCTGACCAATTTGAAGGGCGATGCATCCACCGCCACCAAAATTGGATGCTTTCAACACTGGATGTACTTGGCCACGAAAGGTCACCCAAAAGCCCAGAATTACCCCGATGCCGTCTCGTATAGAATGAAACAAGCGCTGCGCTCCAACATGTTGATAAAAGATATCTTGTAAAAGTCGTCTCTTGAACCCCTTTTGTGATGTACGCAGTTGTAGAGCAACGCTATTCTTGACTGGCTGAAAAAAATCCTGGTAGTCATGTTGTTGGATGTAAACGGACCTGTTGGAAACATCCTGCACATCTTGCTTCCTTTGATCACCATGACACAGCTGTTTCCATTGGAGACTTACAAAATCCAAAAAAGTTAGCGCTCTCTCTTTGTCCTTATGTTCCGTTTCTTCCTCCTTTTTATCCTTATCATTGCTTGACTGCCGCTTTGCTCGGAAATTTCCTTCTGCAATTGGTACACAACTGAAAAGCAAACAGAAACACAGCAGCGTTCCAAGGTGGGAGCTCAAGCGCAGTCGCATGGCTGGTGCATTATAAATTTTAACTCAAACTGTTGTACAGGTTCTCTACCAATTGCCACAGTATCGGAACTCCCCAGCCACACAGTCGCCAGGTCTGAAAGTAGTTTCACAATGTTACCACGTACTGTATTCCATACCCTACATTAGACCGTAACCGTACCTCCACAAGGGTTGGCAACGAATTATTAACACAATAAATTAACAGACTGAGTAATATTTTTAACATCTTTAAAGTAGGTACTCTCAATTTTCATTAGGGTGAGTTAACTTCTTTGAAAAAGCTCTACTTAAGTCGCACACTGTACCTTTGTTTTTGTTACTGTGCAGTAGTACAACCTAAGTACAGCACCAATGAAAAAAGGCATGTTTGTGTTTTTGGTATTATCATTTTTTCCCCTACTAAACAAATCTCAAAAATTATTTTTTTAATGGTATTAAAAATCTAAACTCTATCCTCTTTTAATCAGTAGATGCTCTTTTTGAATAGAGCTTCAATAAAGCTAAAAAAGCGAAAAGCAGTGCAAAATAAATGATGCTAAGAAACTTCAAGACTGGGTAGCTACTTAGCTACTTGGCTCTCAGGAAGTTCTTGTGGCCACCAGAGCTGAACAATAGCTAAATCCGACAGTAAAAATATTCCCTACTCCTTGCTTATCCCGCAATCTTGGCAGAGAGGAAAGCACCCCAAAAGACACCGACAATATTGTTCAGCAAAACACGAAACTGCACCGGGACATATGTGAAACTGATCCAGTTGACCAATGGCCATATGCAATAATTGATAAGAATCACAGTTCTGAAACTCTCAATAATTTTGGCAGTGGCGCTCGACAAGACTGGCACTAAAGGAAATGAGATGAACGAGAGGAGAAGAAAAAAAGAAAAAGTGAGTATATATTTCATCACGTTTTACAATTCATAAGGGTCCATGCTGAACAATGCGATTGAACATACTTCGATACCTGACAAGCGCCTCAATGAGTTCAAATGCATAAAAATATGTGCAGGTGAGCAATACTACACCTACTGTTTGGTCTAGACCAAGTTGCGCCAATACTTGCACTTGATTGCGACTGCTGTAGTTTTCCTTTATCCAGTCTCCAAATTTTATTAGTTGCTCATTCCACCAGTGTACCATGGGACCAGTGTACACAAGACCACACAAAAAGAAAGCTTGAAGGCGAACAACATCCGGGACAAAGGCGGCGCCTGTCTTGGACGCCGCAATGTACTGGGCCAAGGTATCGCCAAGGAGATTGACTACTCCTGCAGTGACACCCTTTGTAAGAATTGGCCTCTCCAGTAAGCAATCATTGTACCAGTTGTAGAATTGTGTGAAATAGCTCTTGGGTTTTGCATCGTCGAGTCTGTCATGTGATGCGATTGTCGACTGGTTAATTTCAGTTTTCCTGGGGAACAGCGCAAGCCTAGATCCGAACCTGTTCTTTTCAGCAGCGACGGCAAACGATTGCACTTGCCATCGTGAGAAACTTGCTAACAGCACAGTTAGTAGAAGCGAGAGTAATTTAATTGAACGGATCATCATCATCTTCGTGAAAATTATTTATTTATTTATTTATTTATTTATTTTTGCTTTATTTGGCAATCTGATTTTTCTGATTTGCGCAAACGTGAATGGTTTGGTTTGGTTGGCTTCTCTTTGTGAGAGATCCGTGTCCGCGTCATTCGTGTTTCGTCGCCTTTCTTGGAAATTCTATGGGTGCGGCGGTATCTTGGTCGGATCTTAGGCGGTATCTTGGTGGGATCTTTCGTTGGTTTTACGAAAATCCCTTTCTCCCTTCACATCTTGAGGCCTGCCTCTCACTGCCTTTCAACCACTCATAAAAACGATTTGCTAGTAGAAACACAGCGGCCGAGCTATCCGTCCAGATCCTGAATTGCTCCATGATAGCACAACACGTGCCGTGCAGCATATGCCCTGCAGAGACAGAAGGTCGGACGCCTTCATGTGCTCCAATTTTGTTGCTCTTCTCCGATTCGACGAACGTTTCAGCAAAGGTTGCGTATCGATGAACGAAAGTTCAGAAGCTCTTTTGCGCGCCATGCAACTTGTTTTATAGCACGCAGACAAGGAGCAGCTTAAGGCAGCAGCCAGGAACAGATAGCTGCTGTTATAGTGCTAGCTGTCTAGCAGTGCTAGCTGGCTAGCAAAGTAGAGGGTTAGCTGACGAACTGTATCGACCTAGCGAGCGTTCTGCGGAGGAGCTCCGGAGCGCATGTGTAGTTTAGTAAAGCATCCGGGGACTATCGTTTTTGACAAATTCAACGACAAAAAGTAACCTTCACCCTTCCATTTTGTTCTTCCCTAACCTTACTATGTCATTGGCTCGAACAATAAAGTACAGGAGTTTCTTCTTTTCGTTTCCCATTATCCAGGACCTCCAAGATAAGAAGCTTCACTTATTATCACTTATCACAAATTATAATTAGTAATACTCCAATGTATGATGGCGAATTGTTTCTGCTCGTTCCTACCAATTACTCTTCTATTGCTCGCATTCAACTTTGTTTCGTCCATCCCCAACGGCAATGAGGAGCATATTTTGAAAGAATTGGGACTGGATAATTTGGCCTCCACCTTGGCGTCGCATGATTGGACTTGCGTGTTGCTGTACGATCCCTGGGACGTCGCAGGCACAAACGAACACACGAAAGTGCTAGAGGGCGTTACCCAAAATTATTACCTGAATCAGAACAATACATCCAGTCACATTGCCTTTGGCCGATTAGATCTTCGTCGACATGCCATGATTCGAGATGCTCTGACGGGTGCAGTAACAGATCCCGACTACGAAAATGGCATGGCACAAGACTACTACGACAAGGTACCACGCCTGGTAAATGATGAAATGGTACTATCCAACACAGCATTATTGAACTTTGCATTGGGATCACCGTATTGGCCAGCCCAGTTAATTTGTGTGGGGCCCGATTTCAATACCTACAGCTTGTTGGAACTCGATCTGTTTCGAGGTAATGTGCCACTGAAAATTTCTTTGCTGGAACATTGGATTCTGCACCAAACGGTGGGTCAGTATGCGACCTATAAAGACGCTGAAGAAATTCTGGTATATCAGTCACGCTCCAGTTTGGAAAAAGATATCCGTGAAGAATACAGGGATGGTGCTGCTGACAGTCAAAATAGTTTTGCTTGGGATGAATACGAGCGAGAACAACAACGGCTTCAAGCAGCAGAAATTGCCCAAGAAGAAAGCAAACCAGGACAATCACAAGTTGATGTCCGGCTAATGCTCGAAAACGAATCCAAGCAAGACCAGAAAACTTCCAATAATGGTTTTTTTATCTATCGCAGAGCTACTGTCAAGACCGTCAAATCCGCATCCACGTATCTGGATGTTTTGGTTCTGATAGTGGAAGAATACATGGCCTGGGCGACAGGATACGAATCGACTTGGAGTCCAGAACGAAGAGTCCGAGAAGATCAACAAACAAATTTTGGGTATTATCTTCAGGAAATGAATGAGCAATTACGAACCTTGGTCGACAATCTACTGGGATCCAACAGCAATGACGACCTGTTTCAGCACGATCCAATCCTTTATCAGCGCATACTAACCGACTCCAAATTGGCAAGTCGCATGGCCATTCCAAACCTCAAGAGGTATTTTGATGAACTAGTGTTTGGTTCTGGGAAGTCTCCACAATCGTTTCAAGCGATAATAGTGAACATGACAAGTACGCTAGGGTCTTCACCCGAGGAACGTCGAAGGAACCGGTCAAACTACGATGGGTCCGAATTTCCCATCGTGAACGCTCTTCGAGACTATCTAGGGGTCCTTTCTGAAATGGAGAATGACCGAAATCGCTTTTCTTTGGCATTGGCAGAGTTGACTGCCGGCTGGAATAATATCATGCGCGACTTTCACAAGAATTTGAATCAATATTATGTTCAGGAATGTTTGGGCAAAAACGACAACAGAAAGGAAAAAAGAAAGAAGACGAAGAAGAAACCGCACCGCAACACGTTTTCTTTTCGCGCCATGGATATTCTTAATATGGAAGATCCAAAGGATCATGATATGCTCACGAACTACACTGCCTTTCATGCCAAGTATACGGCTACAGGAACACCGGTCATTCTTTCAAATGTTAAACTGACGCCGCGCCAGAACTTGACTCTGGAGACAATTGTCGAGATGTGTGCAGCTTCCGACGTTACGTCGCAAGTTCAAGTGAGCCGAAAAGTTGGGGAACGATCAGCTGGCACTGGATGGGGTGGATTGGAGGACTATGTTCTGGAAGATTCCTTGCTTGATGATGATCGTAAAGAACGTGCCAAGCCACAAAGAAAGAAGGCCAAAGTCGGCGCCAGGTACAGCAGACGAAGCCGAGATGTAGCGAGTCCAAACAATGCTGATGATATGGAAGATTCTATTGATGTTGGAGAAGACGAAGACAGTGATGAAGACGACGGGATTGATCGATCTATTACGATGGAGCAGTTTGCTCTGCTGTCGGAGAGGATTGACAATCTTTATCTACACGACTTCACTCTACTGGACCAGTGCGACTATCTGCTCTACGACCACATTCCTTATGACGACAAGCAAAAATTTCAGATTCCTTTCGTGATAGGCAGCTATGACCTATTCCAGCGGCTACCTCATTCGTCGTTTGCTTCGTCTTGGCCATCAATGTTCATTGGAAGGCAAGGGTCTAACTCGAAGCTCCATGTCGACAACGGCGGTACAGGTTTTTTCATGTTTCTGGTAACTGGGAGGAAACGCTGGATTGTTTACAACAGAGACGAGAGGGTACATTTGTACGAAAGAATCGACAAGCCGCAGACATATCCAGATGTGCTTGGCATTGGCAAGGACAAGAAGTCGGACGAATTTCTGAGCAATCGCTTTCCTCTCCTACATCGAGCAGAAGCAGCCTATGAAATTATTCAAGAGCCGGGGCAGCTTGTCTACATCCCACCCTCGTGCCCGCAGTAAGTGGAACCATCTTCTATCGATTGAAAATTCTTCTGTTCCTAGCAACTCAACCTTACCACGTTCTTTCTGCAGCGCCGTTGAAAATATGGAAGATACGATTGGGCTTGCGATGAACATTGTTCCGCGAGAGGGAATTGCTGAACATCTACACTCGCAAATTCATACTCTGGAATTTGGGATCGTTGACTTGGCAATGAACTACCTCCTTTTTGAGGATAACGCATACCTTCCTGCGATCACAACGAATCCTTTGTACACTTCATTTGGAGAATACAAAGCTCAGTATTGATCCCAATACGTATATTTAAATGTACACTATTTAAAACAGGGTTTAATGTCTTCTCTGGTTGACCGCTGTCGCTCACTAATTAGTCCATGTCAAATCCTACGGCCGAGAGCGTGATGGACGTTTTCAATTTCGACCCAAGCTCGTCCTTGTTCGAGTACAGTGGGAGGTCGAGCCGATTGAAGCAGGTGCTGCAGAACGATGAGTAAGACAGGAAGAAACAAAGTGGTTAAGAGCCGCAGGTCAACATAAATAAAGCAACTACAATGGGGGACGCAAGACAATCACTCACTGAGCACGCGGATAACCGTGAACACTGACATCTACGCCCTGCAAGCAAAATTTCTTAATGTTGCCATCATTTCCTTGCAAGACCGAGAATCCACGACTGGGCACTCCGGAAGTTCCAGTGACAAATTGGAGCAACCGTGCCTTCAACTCGGCATCAAAGTCATCACGGATAATCTCCCAAAACCATTTCACTACATTATGGTCGGCGCCTTTGTCCTTGAATTTACCGGAATACTTGGTATTGGCTTCCCAATCGTCCATGTCAATTGTAGGAAGCCCACAAAGAATCAACTCCAATTCGTGAGAGTCAAAGACCGTCAGGACAGGTTCTGGTACAACATCGAAAAATCCCAGAAGAAGCTCTGTGAGCTGCAAGCGAGTTCGCTCCAGCATTTGATACCGTAGATTAGCTTCCAAGTAGTCCGCAAGATTGCTTTTGGTGACTTCAATGTCTGCCCCGCCTGGTACCAGCTCCACCACTTGTCGAGCTCCGAACAGCTCCTCCGTAACGGTAAAATCAAGACACATGCCTTCCAATGTTTCAGCGTCCATTTCTGTCAGAGCCCGCAGTGAATTGGTGTAGTCTTCGTCCTGTGCTGCCAGATCATCAAAAGTTATGGGCCATCCCAAAATATGCTTGTACAGAGAACGGACCAAATGGCCATGAATCAACTGCCGATCCAGTAAGGCTCGTCCCATGACACGTCCTAGGAACCGGTAGTACACCAGGTGGTCGTTGGGGCACGATACATCACTGACCGGATTGATCGTACTACAGGCTTGATTGTTAGCGCTGGGCAACCACAATCCAAAATTGGCATCAAACAGCTGTTGAGTAATCAATTGGAACCATTCTCGGGTCAAACCTCCGGCATCAACAGCAGGTTCTTTGGCAAATTCGAGGCGCCAACGTTGTCGCAACTGCGTTCGACTGAGACTCATGACGGCATCGACACTATCTTGCAAAAGGTGGGAACGACGCAGGTACATTTTGACGTGTCCATCTTCCCAAGGAATGAGCAAGAGTTTGGCGAGGGATTCTTCGAACCAAACCAATTTTTCTGAAAAGGGCTTGGACTGAATAGACGCAATATCGGCGTACGACAAGAGTACCTTTTGGTGCAAAACTAGTTTGGAATCAACTGTGGCATCTTTTGCGGGTACCCAGGAAAGAATTCCGGTGCGTAATCGCGCATCGTTTCCCTTGAGCAGCGTCAAGTGTCGCCCGTAGGCCGATTTGGTAAATTCAAAGTCGTTCATGGCATTGACATCGAGCAATCGTCTGGATTTATCAATGTCGACTGCATCATTAGTGGTCGCTGCATTACTAGAATTGTCATATTGAATGTCATTTTTATTGTCGTTGTTGCTATGATGCGTGACACGAACCCATTGAAACTTCAAGTCAGATACCCGAATGGTCCGGTACCATCCTGACGCACTGCCTTTGTTGTTGCTGTTGTCGTACTGTAGCTGAATGGATTGAACCATCTGTTGAGTAACGGGCAAATTGAATCGAATTTTTTGTCCCACTTGGACATTGGGAGGACACGTTACCAACACGCGCTGACCATTGGCACTCAGAGCAAAGGGTTGTCCTGGTTCCACTCCTGCGGGAACGCGAACTTCGAACATTTGCATTTTGGTAGACTGTTGTTGTTGTTGTTGTTGTTGTTGTTGTTGTTGTTGTTGTTGTTGCTGCTGATTGGTAGTTGGAGAAGAGGACAACGATGGCTGATTAGCATCACTTCCTGTTTCCAAAGATTCCTCAAAATTATCACTCCAACTACTGCAAGTATCAGACCGACTGCGTTGTTGAGTGTTCGTGGTCGCCATTTTAGAATCGCTCTTTTTGTTGTTGTAGTTGTCGTCGTTGTGATTAGCACTCCCGTCCATACTGCAAGTTCGCGGTCGTGGAGGAATAATCTTGACCTTCTTTCCGGGTCCTGCATCGGGTGGACAGTTGATGACATAACGTTTGCCTTGCACGTCAATGGTAAAGGGCATTCCTGGATGAATATGCTGGGGAACGGTTACTAGAAAGGCCTTGGGCTGCGACTGACTGGTTGCCGAATTTGTGGAAGAGTTGACACGACCTTGATTGTCCGAGGCAGCAGCACCTGCTGCTGAACCAGTAGCAGCAGAACTGATGGAAGTGTCGCTGGTAATGGTATTATTTTTTGCGGAACTTTCCGCGCTGCTTTGGTTGCTGCTGGTGTTGGTTGGCACTTCCAGATCGGCGATCTTGTTGTCTGTGTCGTCATTATGTGTGTATGCGTTATCATCGTCGTCGTCGTCTTCCGTATTTAGTTGCTGCAAAAGGCGTCCCAGTTGCGAATGCTCCTGCAAGTGTTTTTGTAATTCGTAATATTTCTCCATCCGACTTTCATTGCTCTTGATGACAGCTGGGAGCATAGCTTTGGCGCCTCCTCTACTGCCCCCCTTCTTGTTTTCACCTCTGCCAATTCCATATTTCAAAGGAGGAGCCGCCGTTAGCTTTGCTGGTCTCAATTCCTTGCGCACCGACACCGGTTCGGGTGGAATGGTAACTTGCAAAGTCTTGCCTGGTCCACTGGTGATGGGACACCGAACTCGTACGGTCCGACGATTCGTATTCTGTGGATGCACGACAAATTCAGAACCGGGTCGAACGCCGGCTGGGACTTCGACTCGGAGCACTTGAGCCGGACCCGGCGTTCTCTGACTGACGGCATAAGCACCCGGATGCGTAATGCTGTCGTTCTTGGAAGAAAGCTGACTGTCACTACTGTGTCCGTTTTGGTTGGATGTAGAAGAGGCCCGGGCCGATGATGTGTTGTTTCCAGCAGCGCCACCACCACCGCCACCACTACTGGGAGTTTGGCTGGTGGAACCCGATGCCCGAAAAGCACGATTCCG